>Ga0257125_1002132_pt1 | contig 17197 bp, 16 predicted proteins | sample SI106_200metaG_FD_190183 | JGI IMG/M metagenome (GOLD analysis project Ga0257125, IMG submission 190183) | Marine microbial communities from Saanich Inlet, British Columbia, Canada - SI106_200 | ecosystem: Environmental > Aquatic > Marine > Inlet | place: Canada: British Columbia | collected...
AATATAAATAAAAAATGCCAAATAAAAATATAAAAAGTAATAAGCCTAAAAACGCACCTCTGGTATGCGTACTTAATAAAATAAACACAAATAAAATAGAACTAATTATATAAAAAATTCTAATCCATAATTGCTTATTATTAACAAATAAATAAGCTAACAAAACTATATGAATCATCATATATGAACCAACATAGGCCGCATTACCTAAAGTAGAAGTTAAGCGAACCCCGCCAGATGATTCTATTACAAAATCTAATCCCAATCTTTGACCAACCGCTACTAAGGCTACAAACCAAGCAGATAACAATGAAACATGAAAAAATAGGTGCCAATCTTTTTTGTTTGGTAACACACCAATTAAAACAACTAAATACAAAATAATATGCAGCCAATTTAATAAGCCGTCCATTCTTTCAAAATTACTCCAGAAACTAAAACCAAAATTTTGTCCAAATAAACTTGAGATTGTTAAACTTATTACAAAAAATACTAAAAACCAAAAACCTTTATTAAACTTTGGCCTCAAATCTTTATGAAACCAAGCTAAATATAGATAAATGAAAAAAATTATCTCGACAATAAACCTAAATAAAAAATTACGAGGAGCAATAAAAGGGAAGTAAAAATCCGACAAAACTACTAATGGTAAAAATAAAATGAGCCCTAGCCCAATCTTTACAATGATTAATAAATAGTCATTATAATCATTATATTTACGAAAAAAATGTGACATAAAAAAATATTTATTTTATTGACAAATTATAGCTATTTCTATTATAATATAAAATATTAATTGAGACAAATCTATGAAAAAGATACTACTGTTACTAGGTGATATTATATTACTATACGCCAGTTTATGGCTGACTCTCTGGTTTAGATATGATAACGTAAGTATTGAATTATGGCAAAGTCATTTTTGGCCATTTTCTTTAGTATTTGCCATTTGGTTAATGATCTTTTTCATCAATGGATTATATGAAATACGCAAAGTAAAAAATGATCATAAATTTTATGGCCAACTAGTCAGTAACCTAGCGGTTAATACTTTGTTAGGCTTTTCATTTTTCTACTTGATATTAGGAAGATTTAGCTCACTCAGACCACAAGCAGTCTTAGTTGTTCTGATAATCATTTTTGCAATTCTATGGATAATCTGGCGTAAATTATTCTATATTATGATCTCTAGTACTAGATTATCAAATAATATAGCTGTCATCGGAGTAAACAAAGAATCTCTACTTTTGGCTGAAGAGATAATCACCAAACCTCACTTGGGTTATAAACTTAAATTAATCATTAACCCTGACAATGCACCTTTACCAGAAAAATTTCAAATAGCTAAAATAACAAGAGAGCTAGCTAACCTAAAAGATAATCTGCAAAAACAAAATATCAACACAGTAGTGGTGGTCAATGATGCGAAATATGGTCCAGAAGTAGCTCGTTATTTATTTGAAAGTCTAGATTTAAAAATAAACTACTTTAACCTAACAGATTTCTATGAAAAAATTACTGGTAAAGTACCAGTGACAGCCTTAGAAAAGAATTGGTTTTTACAAAACTTTGGTCAGACGAATAATCAATGGTTTTTATTAGTCAAAAGAACATACGATGTTTTCTTTGCCTCACTCTTTGGTTTAATATCTTTAATTTTTTTACCAATATTAGCTTTGATGATCAAACTAGAGTCCCGTGGACCTGTCATCTATAAACAAAAAAGGATTGGCTTAGGAGGAAAAGAATTTTTTGCCTACAAATTAAGATCTATGGCACAAAATGCTGAAAAAAATGGCGCACAATGGGCTAAAGAAAAAGATAATCGGGTAACAAAAATTGGTAAATTTATTCGCAAAACTAGATTAGATGAAATACCACAATTTTGGAATATTATAAAAGGAGAAATGAGTTTTGTTGGACCACGTCCTGAAAGACCAGAGTTTGTAGAAATCCTAAAAAAAGAAATTCCATTTTACAATGAAAGACATCTAGCTAAACCCGGTTTAACTGGCTGGGCCCAAATTAATTTTCCCTATGGAGCTTCAGTTGCCGACGCTAAAGAAAAATTACAATACGATTTATTTTATATAAAAAATCAAAGTATCTCTTTAGATATTTCAATTATTCTAAAAACTATTAATACAATTTTTAATGCCACTCTGGGCAGATAATATTATGCAAAAAAATATAGTCTTAGTTACTGGTGGAGCAGGCTTCATTGGTTCAAATATTGTGAAAACTCTTGTAGAAAGAGCTTATGTTATCAAAGTGTTAGATAACATAAGTACTGGCTACTTAAAAAACTTAGATAGCATCATGGATAAAATAGAATTTATCGAAGGTGATATAAATGACTCTGAATTATTAAATAAAATATTACCTGGTGTTAACTTTGTTTTACACCAAGCAGCTTTACCATCGGTACCTAGATCCATAGATGATCCAATAAAATCTCATCACAACAACGTTACTGGTACTCTAAATTTATTAACAGCCGCTAAAAAAAATAAAGTGCAAAGAGTCGTCATCGCTTCTTCTTCATCTGTTTATGGTGATCGAGAAGAAGAATATAAAGTAGAGACCCTGAAACCTCAGCCACTTTCTCCATATGCTGTTACTAAATATGCTAGCGAAGTTTACTGTAAGGTTTTTTCTCATATTTATGATCTAGAAACTGTTTGCTTGAGATATTTCAATGTTTTTGGACCACAACAAGACCCAAATTCACCTTACTCTGCTGTCATTCCTTTATTTGTAAAAGCTATTCAAAATAATCAAGCACCAACTATTTTTGGTGATGGAAATCATAGTAGAGATTTTACTTTTGTCCAAAATAACGTCGAAGCAAACATACTAGCCATGCATTCAGATAAAGTGGGCAAAGGAGAAACAATAAATATTGCTTGCGGAAAATCTTTTAGCCTTATTTATTTGATGGATCAAATAAATAAAATTTTAAATAAAAATATTAAAGCAAACTTTACTGACAATAGACCTGGTGATATAAAAAAATCATTAGCTGATATTTCTAAAGCTGAAAAACTTTTGGGGTACAAACCTGTTATTAATTTTGACGATGGCCTAAAACAAACAGTCGATTGGCTAGTTAAAAAAAATGAAAAAAATTAGAAATAAAATTTACCACCTCTTAAGACGTAGTGAAAAATATACCAAGACCGACATGGTATATTTAACCAAGGGTGGAATCTGGTTAACCATTGGCCATGTTATTTCTTTTTGTTCCGCTTTAGCTTTGGCTGTCACGTTTGCTAATTTATTACCAAAAGAAACTTATGGCACCTATAAATACATCATCGCTTTTTTTACTTTATTATCAATACCGAGTCTCAAAAAAATTGGTGTAGCATTAATTCAATCTGTTTCCAGAGGCTTTGAAGGAAATTTAAAAGAAATATTACTCACTAAATTAAAATGGGGCTCCCTGGGAACTTTAGCTGGACTTTTATTAAGTGCCTATTATTTTATTCAAGGAAACAACGTCTTGGCCATGGCTTTTGCGATTAGTGCTATTATAGTGCCATTTTTTAATGGTGCTAATATTTATATTTCTTATCTTAATGGTAAAAAATTATTTAAAAAAATTACTAAATATCGCGGCATTAATCAGATCATCACAACCATCGTAGTTATCACAACACTTTTTTTAACCCAAAACATATTTTTAATATTACTAGCCTATCTATTATCTGAAACTATTACGCGCATAATCTCATTACTAATTACTATAAAAAAGTTTCCTCCTAATGACAAAAAAGATCCTGGAATCATAAAATATGGCACTCAACTCAGTGTAATTGAATTTATAAAAACCATGGCCTCAGAAGCCGACAAGATCTTGATTTATCACTATATTGGTCCTACCGAACTTGCCATCTACGCTATTGCTATAGCACCAGTTGATCAAATAAAAACACTTATTTTAAGTCTTCGAACCTTAGCTTTACCAAAATTAAGTGACAATAGCATAGCCTCCATTAAACAAACGCTACCTCGCAAAATATGGAAAGCATCTCTAATAATCATACCAATAATTATTGTTTATATACTAGTGGCACCGTGGTTATTCTCTGTTTTCTTTCCAGAATACCAATCATCCGTAATACTCTCACAAATCTTAGCTATCTCCATAATTCTAGCACCAACCACTCTAATGTCTTCTGGCTTAGCGGCACAAAAACAAATAAAATCACTGACCAAAGTAAAAATTTCCGGTGCTATTGGTAGATTAGTAATTTATTTTGTAGCTGTTAAATTTTATGGCCTTATCGGTTTAATTGTCGGCCGCATAATTATCGATGTTTATTTAGCATTGCTCTATCAATATTATTTTCAAAAAATGAAATAAAAAATTGCCCACTTGGACAATTTTTTTTATCTTAATTCTTTAAATAATTTTTGATGCGGATACTGCCAAAAAACTCTATAAGCTAAAATTACTAAACAATAAATAATGTGAATAGCATAGAGCTTATAAGCTAATTCAAAATTATTAACACTAATAAATACTACAACTAAATAATAAAATAAAATCCAAGCATAGAGCATAAAAGTTAGGTAATTTAATAACCTAATCGGAAGAGGCCAATTTGTCTTTTTTTTATTAGTCCGAGGAACTAAATCTTTAATGTTTAAATTATTTTTCTGAATAATCTCGCCAATTAAAATTCTAATAGCTCTAAACTCAACTAGAGCAATAGTAATAATACTTAATAGTATTGTTAAATAAAATAATAAAAATTGACCGGACACAGAGAAAAAATAATGTCCAATTGTAAAGTAAAAAATAAAAGGATAAAAAAGATGTACAGTATAATCATAGTACACACCTTTTTGAGTAACGAGCTCTTTAGCCCGTGCTAATTCACCATCGATTTTATCAGTCAAAACCACTAAATATAAGGCTAAAATTTGAATGATAGTAAAGTAGCCTGGCCAATCAACAGAGCGAACAAAGTTACTAAAAAAAACTACCAACAAAATTAAAAATGATAAGCCTGTAACATGATTTGCTTGAATAAAAGGCAAAAACTTGTACAACGACCAACTAATTCTGACGGAAATATTACGCTCCAACCTATAAAGCCTATCTCCAGCCATGTGATCTTTTTTGGGAGCATGCACTAATTCTTTATATTCTCTGAAATTCATAATTATCTTATCAAATCTTTTAAGAAGCAATTCTTTGTATTTTTACTTTTAAAATACTTAAACATTTCTTCAAGTTGTGTATAAATATTTTCTAATTGTTGTTCAGTCTTGGAATAAGGGCTACCACCCACCATTAACTCACTTGAGTGTATCATAAATTCCATAACAGGCAAGTTATTTTTTACCGCTGATTTATAAATCAACTTCCAGTCTTTAGCACTACTACTATCAAAAATTCTCAACCACCTCTGTCTAAAAAACAACTTATTTAATACCTTTTTTATAAAACTCTCTGGCAAGCTTAAAAAAAGTTTGGCTAATCTTGTGTTTTCTTTTTTAAAAATCCCTGTAAATAAAATCGTCATGGGAATCTCTGTGATACCCTCAAATGTATGTGGGTAAACTGAATGAAACCTAAAATCAGGGCCACCATTTTTCTGCGGATCACCAATTGTTTTCTGCCAATTTATTTTTGGTGTCACCGAACAATCAACCTTGTACCCAAGAGATTTTAAATGTTTAGCTACTCTTTCATCAAATCCCCAGCGACCAGCTCTAAAACTAACTGGCAACTTATTAAATTTTTGACTAATAATGTCTGTCAAATTTTTAAGTTTAATCAATAATTGATTGTCATCTAATTCATGAGGATAGCTGTGAATTTTATAATCATGATTTTCTTCATAAGGTGGCGTAGTCCAAGGATGTAAATGCGCTCCTATTTCAGCTAAATTTTTATCCTGCCAATCTTTTAAATCATCTACCAAATTACTAGCGGCAACTTCGTGAGAAAGTAAATAAGTCGGCTTCATGCCATATTTCTCACACAAAGCTTGAAAACGAGGTAAATGTTTTATATTGTTCAAACTTAAATCACCCTCGTGCCATTGATTATCTGCCTCAGTATCTATTGTAACAATGAGTTTTATTTTTTGCTTTTCCATAAAGACATAAAAAAAATTTCTAAATCCTCTATTTTCCCCAAAATACTATCTACACTTTTTTTCGATCTTAAACTAAATTCATGCATCAAGGATTTATTTTTATAAAAAAATAAAATTTTATTAATAAAATCTTGCTTATGATTATTATCAATTAAGAATCCACTCTCTTTATCCCTAATTACCTCTGAAACACCACCAACATTAAAAGCAATGCAAGGTAAGCCATTGTTCATTGCCTCTAATAAAACTATGCCAAAGCCCTCCCTTATTGAAGTCAAAATAAATATATCTAACATGACCAAGTATTCTTTGGCTAGACCTGGATCTTTGATAATTTTAACATACTTTTCTAATTTTTTGACAGCTATCAATCTTAAAAGTTCATCATGTAGAGCACCATAACCAATTATGATAAAATATATGTCTTTAATTTTTAAATCATAAACTAAAATCTCAGCCATATCTATAATTTTATACTGAGCCTTTTCTGGACTAAATCTACCTAAACTACCACAGACAAAAGCATTTATAGGAATATCAAATTGTCTTCTCAGTTCATTTCTATTAAAAATTCCTTCAATACTTATGTCACTAATTTGTTTGATTACTTTAAATTTTTTTGAATCAATCTTTTCTTGTTTTGATGTGAAATCTGCAACTTCATTACTTACGGCTACTATTTTATCTGTAAAAAATGATAAAAACCAATCAACTTTTTTCTGCCAATACCTTTTATCATAATAACAACTGTGTTCAGAGCTGACGATCACTTTTGTACCAGCAAATTTTGCCGCTAGTCTACCGGCAAAATTTGCTTCGAATAAAGAAGTAAATATAATGTCTATTTTATTTTGCCGAAGAAATTTAGTAAGTCTTATTATTCCTCCAATGTCTAGAGCCCCTAATTTTTGCTTAAAATTAAAATGAATAATTTTATTATCACTAATTTTTAATTTGTGATATAAATTATCTTTCTTGTTAGTCGAATAAAGTAAGCCAACAAATGGATTAAACTTATTTTTGTCTATCAAATTTATTTGGTTCACAAAAATCATTTCGGCACCTCCAATCAACAACTTGTTTGTTAGAAATAAAATATTATTCATCACCTTATCTTTATCCAAAATTTTAATAAAGGTGAGTATATTTTATGGTAATAATAACAATCTTTTCTAACGCCACCAAAGCTCTCTTTAAATTCAGTAAGTGGGGAGCCTTCATCTTCTAAGTCAAGGCCGCCCATATCAAACACTTGCAAATTATTTTTTTTAGCATATTTGATTGCTTCCCAGATTAACATTCTGTTAGCCCAACTAATAAAACGTTTATCTTTACCTATGATCTGGCTTAAACGTGAAGAAGCAGTCACCCAAGAACGCATGTGTCTATCGTCGGCTACAAAAATATGTCCAGCGATCATTTCATCTTTATAATAAGCAGAAAATAATATCCCCTGTTTTAATAAACTAAATCTATCAGTTGATAATTTCTTTTTGCTACGAAAACTTTTATATATTTTTTTAAATTCTTTAAAATTATTATCCTGTTTAATTACGATGCCCTGTTTCTCACCTTTAGAAATCAATGCTCGTGTAAATTTTTTTCTGATTTTCTCCCAAATATTATCAAGATTTTGATTTAAATCAATAATTGAGGTTAAGCCTTGTTTTTTATGAAAACCTTCTTTATTAACATTATTATAAGAAAAAAAATTTACCATGGCACTATTTTTGACATCACAAGGATCAGAAAACCAGATCCATTTCTTTTTCAAGATAAATGGTAGAAAAAAACCATAAGAAAAATGTTGCTTATACTTGCTCATACTTCACTAAGACTTATGAATAATAAAAGAATTTCCATTCCAGCCAAATTTATGAAACTCGCTTACTTTTATGTTTGGATTTTTATCTAGCCACTCACTAAATGCTTTTTGCTCTCCTTTGTCTGGACGCCCTTTAAAACAAAACCAATCATCAAACAGAACAATACTACCGTCAACTAAAAAATCTTTTATAAAATCCAAAACTACCGTAGTTGATTCATACAAATCGCAATCAACCCACACTATCGAAGATTTTTTGCCTTGGTCTTTTAATTTTTGTTTTAACTCTGTGTTTAGTACTTTATCAAACCAACCAGGGAAAATTTTTACTTTATTGAGATCTACATTATTTTTTATCAATTCATTTTTAAAAATATCTAGATCAGCAGAATATTGCCCTTCTTTATACATTGGGTCCTCAGCATCTTCATTTTTTATTTCAGGTAACCCCTTGAATGAATCAAAGGCTAAAAACTCTATGTCATTCTTTACATTATTTTTAACAAAATGATAAGCCGCAATAAATGTACCGCCTCTATAGACACCAAATTCAAAATAATCTCCAACTACACCATTGGCCTGAATAAACATAGTGGCTTTCTTCAAAACTTCTTCTCTTGCATTTAAGGCAAACCCTCTAAAACGATTAGAGTATCTAATTTTAGGGCTATAAACAATTTTCTTTAATTTATTAAACATGAAAATTATATTAAGATTTATTTTTTGCTTTAACAATTAACAAATGACCTAACTGATTTACAATAGGTATGTGCTCAGACAATCTAGATAATAGACCAGCTAGTTTCATGGGGATATTGAGTCTCGCTTCCAAGGGTAACGTTATATCTATGGGGTGAAGATTTACAATATTAAAATAGGTTTTGAGCTCATCTTTTATTTCTTTATCAAAAAAATAATGGAAGAAAATACCAAAGGGATGACTTCCTTCTTGTGGTTGTTTTTTTATACGACGACGTAAACTTTGATGATAAACTGTAGAAATAAAGAGTCCTCCATCAATCAAGGTTTGATGCACACTATTTAACCAGGTCTTTCTCTGCTCTAAAGTAGGAACATGTTCCAAAAATTGAAAAGACAAAGCTATGTCAAAAGAATTGTTAACTGATTTAAATTTAGTAGCATCAGCTAAAACTAAACCAATATTATCCTTGTTATCAAACTTGTCTGCTAACAATTTTAATGACTTCACAGAAAAATCAACAGCTAATATTTGATCACACCTGGTGACTAATTCTTGAGTTAAACGTCCTGTGCCGCAGCCATACTCTATAACCTTCTTATTGTGACAATCACCTATTTTTTTAAAAGTAGAAGGCAGCTCTTTGTAATATCTAACACTTAATCTTTTGTCATATTGACCCGCCTCCTTATCACGAGCAGATATTTCATCTTGCATTAATTGTTCTAGATCGTGCTTATCAATCAACAAATTTACTATTCCATCTTTTATTTCATAATGAGACTGACAAGTAGCACAGACAAGTTGCCCGTCAAAAACAGACTGTTCATTTTCTCTAGTGATTTTATCAATGCTCAAAATAGCTCCATCTTTTTGACAGACTAAATCGGAAATTAATTTTTTGGAAAATCCACAGGACATATTAAATATTTATAAAATCTAAAATTGATTGCACACGATTAGACCAGGAAAATTTTTGTACATCTTTATGGGCTTGTTTAGCTATAGATAAGGCATGCTCTGGATTGTTAAAAATATATTTTATTTTTTTTGATAAATCTTCTGGATTATCTGACCGACAAAAAAGACTATTATTTTCATTTAAAACTTCTCTAATAGTTGGCAGATCAGAAGTAACGATTGGTTTTTGACTGGCCATATACTCAAACATTTTTATCGGTGACATAAATTCTGCATAATGCTTATGGTAAGGAAATGGCATTAATAAAATATCTGCTGCTTTTTGATAATAAGCTAAGTCTCCTTGTGCTACATGACCTATAAAAATAACTCGCTGATCAACTTTTAAATCTTTAACGATGTTTTGATAATGTTCTATATCTTTATCACTTCCACCAACTGCCAAAAATATAATATCTTCTGACAAATATTTTAGAGATTTTAAAATATCATGAATCCCCTTGTCCATATTCATGGTTTTAAATTTACCACAATAACAAATAATTTTTTTATTTTCAGGTAAAGCTAATTTTTGTCTAGCTTGTCCAGTGGGAATATCAATATCAAATTTTTCTAACTTAACTGCATCTGGGGCAATAAAAATTTTCTCTTGCTTGAATCCTTGCTGTAAAAAATACTTTTGCAAGCCTGCTGAAATGACAACTGTTTTATAAAATAACCTTGTCAAAGAAAAAAATACTTTTTGTTTTTTGGGAATACTATGACACTCATAAACAACCTTATAACCTAAGAACCACAATAAAGATGCTAAATGGTCCCTAGTATAAACAATAGTGTCTTTTCTGCTCTTGAATAATAGATAAAAAAAGACAGAGATATAAAAACTACTAAATTGCACCCAAAAGGCTAATTGACCCAAAATGCTTTCCCAACGCAAAGCCGAAATAGTTGGCAATTTTTTGATAGGAAATTCACTTTTTAGGCCATAATAATTTACTATACTAACTTTAATATTATTGCCAATATTAGGCACAATCAACTTAAAATCACCATCTTTGGCATAAAAAAATTCACACATGGAGACAATGTTAATTCCATGTGCTTTTTCAGTCGGAATACGGCTATGATTTATGTATAAAAATGGCATATCTGTATTATAGTACCATATTTAACTTATTGCAAAATAGTAATTTAAGATGTAAAATGATAATATTAAATTAGTATAATTATTATGAAAATTTCTAAATTAGTCAAGATGTTTAAAAAACAAAAACCATTAGTGGGCTATACTACTGGGGTTTTTGATCTATTTCATATTGGACATCTGAATATCCTAAAAAACTCAAAAGCGATGTGTGATAAATTAATCGTAGGTGTTACCACTGATGAATTGGTCAGTTACAAAAAAAAGAAGGCCTTTATCCCGCACAATGAAAGAATGGAAATAATTAGAAATCTAGGTTTTGTTGATTCGGTCATAGCGCAAGATAACATAGATAAATTCGAGGCTTGGAAAAAATTAAAATACGATATACTCTTCGTTGCTGATTGTTGGTATGGTGCAGAAAGCTGGAAAGAATATGAAAGAAAATTAAAAGAAGTAGGTGTAAAAGTTGTTTATTTTCCTTACACAAAATCTACTTCATCAACAGAAATAAGAGAGCTAATAAAAAAAATAACTGACCTAGAACATGGAGACTCTTAAGGAATTAGGCAATAAGCTACACGGTGACAAAAGAGAAAGAATGGGGAAAATGTGGGGCCATCGTAGATGTAATCAAGATCCAGCTCTACTTTTAAGCTACCTCATTATTAAACATAATATAAAAATAACCCCAAACCAGGTGACTTATATTTTTGTTCTACTAAGCGTTGCTGCTTCAATATTAATTTTCTTTTCTGGTTTCTGGCTCAAAATAATTTCTATATTTTTATTATGGATTTGCTTGGTTTTAGATGGAGTTGATGGTGACCTAGCTCGTTATTACAATAATTTTTCTCTCAAAGGACTATATGTTGACGGAGTCTATCATCTAATTGTTCCAGCATTATTCTTATTCGCTTTAGCTTATAATATTTCTCAATCATCTTTATTAAATCCTGACTTAATTCTATTAGCTGGATTCTTTGGCGGCCTATCATGGACACTACTTAAATCTAATGGCCAATTACCTTTTCATCTTTGTTGCAAATATTACTTAAAAAAACCAACTATTTGGAAGGTCAAAAATAACGAAGTTTCAGAATCTATTGTCAATGAAAAAATTTTAAAACATGGATTAATTCGCAAAGTATTATCTATTCGTTTTCAAATCAGGCAATTTTTTATCGCCATGATTATCATTGTACTTAGTTTGATAATAGAAAAAATATTTTTTGTTAGCCCTGAACTGTACCCTCTAACTTCTTACGTTATAGTAATCTATGGCGCTTTTTTGACATTACACCTTGTGGAAGAGGTACTAAAAGCGATTTCTTATGTTGAAAAAGTCATTGCTCGCTTAGGTAAAGACTACATTAAAGATGATCAACACGATAGATTGTAAAATTTCTACTATAATAAACATTTTCTAGAAAATCCAAATTATCTACTTGCCAATTTGGATTTTTGTTTTTATCCCAAATAAAATAGTCTACTCGATAATTAAATAAATAGTCTTTTAAATCCCCCGCTTGCATCTGATTTACCAAGTCAATGAACTTGTCAATTTCTGATTGAGGGATTTGTTCATAATCTTTAACAGGTAAAAATAATAATTGCTTTAATTTATTTTTAGATAAATTATGTCCATACTGATCTATATAATGCACACCCCAAATATAACGTTGGTGATCAAAAATAAATTCTTCATCAAAATTTTCCCAATAATTATTAATAATAAATCTTTCCTGAACTTCTTGATCAGAGATAAAAAACAAATTAGCAAAACGGTTATAATAAATATTATTACGTGTATAAACTGGGATTAAATTACTTAAGTCACTGTTAGCATAGACAACAGATTCTTTGTTTGAATTTTGGTTTAGCCATTCAAACAAGGGCATGTATTGCTGCCAGTAGATTTCTTGTTCTTTAGGATGAGCATCTGATAGAATTTGATTTTTTTGATGAACAAAAGCAAATACTAAAACCAAAACTAATAAAATAATAGCAATTTTATTTTGGTATATTTTAAAACTTGTTTTTTGTAAAAACTTAGCTAATAAATAAAATATTAAAAACACAAAAGAAAAAATACTAACATCCCAATAATGACTAGAAAATTCTAAATTTTTTCCAGTGATAACATGCTGGTTAACACAAATCACCGCAGCCATAATATTACTGATTAATAAAATCGATAGCTCATTGATTTTTATTATTTTTTTCTTATACGCAATAGCAAATAATATTAAGGCTACTATAAATAAAAAAATTATCTTTATACCTGATGGAAAATGAGTATTGATCATGCCTAGACGATAAATTGACTGCTCATAAAATGGTAATTTGGTACTGATTAACATAGAAATAAAATATGGTAAGCCAATAACAAATCCGCCGATCATCAAAAATATGTAGTTCCATTTGATCTTCTTTTTCCATAATAAATTTCCGATCAAGAAAACACCCATACTGGCTGCAAAAAATGTCCAATAATATGGGTAGATATAAAACAATAAGCCAAAAATAAAAGTCGCTAAAATAACAAATATTTTTTTCTTTGTTTGAATATATTTAATTAAAAATAATAATAACAACAAATAAAAAATAAAATTTAACTGCGGACTAGGAGCTCTGGAAAACACAACAAGAAAAAGCCCTAAATGTAAAAAAGTTGTAGCTGATAATGATAATAATCTATTTTTAGTTAATGAAAATAAAATAGAATAAATTAAGATAACTAAAATTATGGACAATAAAAGATCATAAAAAATATAGCCAATCGCAGGCTCAACACCAAAAATAGCTAGTGGCTTAGCCATGATATAGTCTGGTAGCCAAAACTGCATTGGCGAACTATCTTTATGCTCATATAAATATGGATTGGCTAAAAAATTATGCCCATCGGATATATCTTGAGCACGAGCTAAATAATAAATATCATCAGCTGTGTTGATAGGATAAACACCTCTAAAGTCATTACCTATTTTATTAATAGCAAATAATTGCGGCCCAAAAGTAAAAATTGAAACCACAATAGCTAATAAAATGATACCAAAATGTTTTTTGAGAAAATTAATCATCTTTTATTTTTTGAGCAATAATAAATATATTATCACGAAGATTTATAGGAATCTTAACTTTGCGCCAAAATTTATTATCAAACAAATAGGATAAATTTCTATAAATTTTCAATTTTTGCCAATTATATAAAACTTTAAAAATATAAGCTAAAGAAAATTTCTTGCCAACTTTTTTACTGTCTTTAATTATAAACTTTGTTTGCTTTAATAAAAAAAATAAACTTTGTTTGCTAAAAAACAAAAGATGTTCTGGCGGAATAATAGCATTCCAGTGCTTACCACAAAGCTTAGCCCAAATACTATCCTTATCAATGGTATTAATAGCCACTAAACCATCTTTTTGTAATAATTGATTTACCCGCTGCATATAACTAATAGGCTCTGTGATGTGTTCTAACACGTCCCACATAGTAATACAATCAAATCTCTCTTTAATGTCTAATTGCGCCAAATCACCTAGAAATACTTGATGGCCTCTTTTTTGAGCTTCTGCAGCTGCGTATTGAGAAATTTCTACCCCATAAGTTTGCCAACCAAGCTCCCTAGCTAAATCTAGAAAATAACCATTAGCACAACCAATATCTAATATTTTTTTATTCCTAACTGATTTTTCTAATTTTTTTAAATAAGCAATAAAAATATCCTTCATTGGCTCCTTGTCCTGATCATAATCACTATAGCCAAAAACACTATTATCTGTTTCATTACCTTTGTAATAAGTCTCTTGATAAATTTCTTGTAAATTTCTTGGCACTGGCCAAACAAAAACCAATCGACACTGCAGACATCTATGCAAATCATAATTGTCTTTTTTATGGTAAAATTTTATTTGCTCTGAGCGACAAATCGGACAAATTATCTTTTCCATAATCTTTTGAAAAATAATTTAATAGGCAAAATAACTCCTTCACTAATAACTTGGTTAGAAATTTTTGATTCACCTTGTCGACGGCTCTTGAATATGATAGGAATTTCCTTAACACGAGCTCCTAAGGTATATGCGCACATAAATTTGAATTCTATCTGATAAGCATAGCCAGAAGAACTAATATGATCAAAGTTTATTTTTTCTAAAATTTCGCGACGAACACAAACAAAGCCAGCTGTTAGATCGTTTATCTTCAAGCCTGTCCAAAATTTGGCATATAAGTTACCAAAACTACTCAACTTCTTACGGAAAAATTCCCAATCCTCTACTCCACCACCCTTTACATAACGAGAGCCTATAATCAAATCATATTCCTTTATATTAATTAACATAACAGGTAAATACTCTGTTGCATGAGAGCCATCTGCATCCATAGTAATAATCGAATAAATATCTTTATCTCGAATTGACTTTGTGATCGCATCTTTATAAGCGGCTCCTAGGCCTTGCTTTTCTTGACGCTCTAGAATGTCCAAATTTGGATATTGTTTCATTAAATTTTTGACTACTTCAGCTGTTTTATCTGGTGAATTATCGTCAATAACTAAAATATGAATATTTGGTAACAACGCAAAAATTTCTTTGATTATAATTTCTACATTTTCTCTTTCATTATAAGTAGGTAAAAGAATAAGATTTTTCATACTATAAATTTTCTAAATTTATTTTTATTTTATCGCTTAACAAGTTAAGACTATGATTATTAATAACATATTGTCTAAATTGTTCTTTGTATTTTTTTTGTTCTATATCTGATAAAGAAAGAATTTGTTTAATTTTTTCAACCAGATCTTGAATATTATTTTCTTCAAATAAAAATTGCTCCGGTAAATCATCACCTAAAGATTGATTACAAATTAAAACAAGATTCTGACAAGACATTGCTTCTAAGATAGTTTTGTCAAAACTTCCGCTTGCTGTTAAATTAATAAATAAATCATGCTGACTATAAACAGCTGGTGTTTTAAAATTTACTACCGGGGGATGAAAGATAATTTTTTGATCAGCTATCAACTTATTTGTCGACGTTTTTAATTTATCTAAATATTCCCTGTCTCTAATTGGGGCATCACCATAAATGTTTAGTAAAAAATCAAATTTCTGCTTGTCTAACACCTCCATTGCTTCAATTAAGATGTCTATATTTTTGACTGGAGAAATACGACCAATACTTAATAATGTGGGCTTGATTATTTTATCTTCGCTATCTCTCTTGAATAAATCAGTATCTATACCGACCGGCATGGTAATAGATTTTTTGAAGCGAGCAGGACAAGCAAATGGAGAGGTATGAAAAACTTTACTGACAAAAAACTTACTTAAATACAATTTAATACCTCCGTGTTTATGATTGTACCAAAGTGTAATTTTTTTACCTAACAATTTCCATAGCCAGCCAACAGTCAAAACATACTCAACATTCATGTGCACAAAAACTGCGTCATAATTTTTTCTCTGCTGCCAAATATGCTTATATAAACGGATAATATACTGAAAACGACACTCTTTCTTCTCTTTGCCTAAAGAAAAAACCTTAACATTGCCAGGCAAGTCATAATCACCAACTCCCAAGGCAATAACGATAACATTTTCAAACTTAAAAGACAACGCCTTTACCCAATTATGAAAAAAACCAAGAATGGCATCATTTTTATCTACTTTTTGAGTTAAAATTAATAACTTCATATTATTGTTTTCCAATTTGATGTAATTTTATTAATCAACTCTTCTTGAACTAAAATTTTATATTTAAATTGGCTACTATTTTTTCCAAACTCCAACGATAAATTTTTATCGTCAAACAATAACTGCATTTTTTCTATCAAGACATCTAGTTTGTTTACTGGAATTATAAAACCGTTTACATCATTAACGACTAGTTCTCCTGCTGCTCCAACATCGGTCATGATAATTGGCAGATCAGCCAAAACAGCTTCTGCTACCACCATACCGTAACCCTCGCTATCAGAAGTCAATAAAAAACAATCTGCTATTTTGTATATGCCACCCAAATCATCTTGCCAACCAATAAAATTAACTTGATCTTTTAAATTTAATTCTTCTACTAAATTTTGTAATTTTAGTTTTTCTGACCCTTCGCCAGCAATTACTAATTGTACATTTTTATTATTTATCCTAGCTAGAGCTTTTATTTGTAATTTAATATTTTTTACTGCAACTAACCGTCCTACGGTCAAAAAAATGAATTTATTCTTATACTTTTGTTTTAGCTCATTACTTGTATCACTATTTTTTATTTTATCTACATCCACTGCCACGGGGGCTATATAAATTTTATTTTCTGCAACTTTAAAATCAGTTATTAATTGTTTTTTTAATCTTTTACTTACTACTCTAATTAAATCTGCTCGGCACAAATTTTTCTTAGCCAAATATCTTCTGATACCACCTAATTTTTCAAAACCATGAACCTGAATTTCAGATTTCAAACAAAATTTATTAGCCAGACACAAACCCAA
>Ga0257125_1002137_pt1 | contig 17150 bp, 16 predicted proteins | sample SI106_200metaG_FD_190183 | JGI IMG/M metagenome (GOLD analysis project Ga0257125, IMG submission 190183) | Marine microbial communities from Saanich Inlet, British Columbia, Canada - SI106_200 | ecosystem: Environmental > Aquatic > Marine > Inlet | place: Canada: British Columbia | collected...
ATCTGGGTTTTCGAGGGGCCGGCCAAAATCTTCGAGTCGCAGGAGGAGGCGTGCGAGGGGATTCTGGGCGACCGGGTCAAAGCGGGGGATGTGGTGGTGATCCGCTATGAGGGACCGAAGGGGGGGCCGGGGATGCAGGAGATGCTCTATCCGACGTCGTACATCAAGTCACGGCACCTGGGCAAAGAGTGCGCGCTGCTGACCGATGGCCGTTTCAGCGGCGGCACCAGCGGTCTGTCGATCGGCCACATGTCGCCCGAGGCGGCCGAGGGAGGCGCCATCGCCCTGGTCGAAGAGGGGGATATCGTCCGCATCGACATCCCGAATCGGATTCTCGAAGTGAAGGTGTCGGACGAGGAGCTGGCGGAGCGGCGGCAGCGGATGGAAGCGCTGGGGGCCGAGGCGTACAAGCCGCGCAAGCGGAAGCGGGTGGTGTCGGCGGCGCTGCAGGCGTACGCGGCATTGACCACCAGCGCGGCTCAGGGTGCGGTGCGGGATGTGACGCAGGTGCAGCGGTAAGCGGCGACGCTGGCGAAGTGATAGGCGGGGGGTGCGGATGCCGCATCCCTCGTTTTTTGTCTATTGGATGGTGTTTGAGCGGACAAATTTGATATCGAATGTTAAATTTGTCCAGAGAGTTCTCGTAATTTTGGGCGAATATTTCCGGATTTTGCGTCTGGCTTTTGAGAGAGATGTGATTTGGCATCTCTCTTTTTTTGTTTTCGGAGAGTATTTTCCTTGAAATATCATCGTCTAGTTATGATATTTCAAGGAAAATACCCCAATGCAGGCAAACTTATGCTGATTCCCCGCAAGATCGATCTCCAGAAGCTCGAAGAGTTGCTCGCACAATTCCCGGTGACCGCCATCCTGGGACCCAGGCAGTGCGGCAAGACGACCCTAGCCAGGCAGTTGGCTGTGGATCACTTTTTCGATTTGGAGAATCCCCGGGATCTGGCCCGTTTGGAGAATCCTCAGCTGGCATTGGAGGATCTACAGGGGCTGATCGTCATAGATGAGATTCAGCGGTCTCCAGAGCTTTTTCCGCTGCTCAGATATCTGACTGATACGCGTTCGGAGCAGAGATATCTCATCCTTGGCAGTGCCTCCAGAGATCTGATCAAGCAGAGCAGTGAGTCGCTGGCGGGGCGGATAGCCTATTACCATCTGAGCGGATTTCGCGTCGATGATGTGGGCGGAGATCACACCAGACAGTTATGGCTGCGCGGCGGTTTTCCCAGATCCTATCTGGCCGATACGGATGAAACCAGCAACCGCTGGCGCGAGAGTTTTATCAGCACATTTTTGGAGCGGGATATTCCACAGCTGGGTTTCGACATTCCGGCGAGCACGCTTCGGAGGTTCTGGACTATGCTGAGCCACTACCACGGCCAGCTCATGAACTACGCCGAATTCGCCCGCAGCTTTGGCGTTTCCGATATGACGGTGCGACGCTATATCGATCTGCTCGAGGGGACTTTTATGGTGCGAGTGCTGCAGCCATGGCACGTCAATATAGGCAAACGATTGGTCAAGAGTCCCAAGGTCTATCTGAAAGATGCGGGGATTTTCCACTCTCTACAGTCGATCGAAACCGCGGAACAGTTGCTCTCTCACAATAAGCTGGGGGCTTCGTGGGAGGGATTCGCTCTGGAGTGTGCCTGTCAGGCGATCGGCGAGAGCGATCGGGAGCTGTATTTCTGGCGCACGCACGCTGGTGCGGAGGTGGATCTCTTCTGGCAGAACAAGGGCCAAAATTGGGGACTCGAATGCAAATTTGCGGACGCGCCCAGACCGACAAAATCGATGCGAAACGCCATTGCAGATTTGGAGTTGGAGCATCTATGGGTCGTATATCCCGGAGGGGAGCGGTATAAAATTGCGGAGAAGGCAACGGCGTTGCCGTTGAGTGAGATGATCGCCGGACAGCTATAAAAGCGCATGCAAGAATTTTTAGTAAGAATGTAAATATTTGTATTTTAAAGAGATATAATTGTATTGACAAAGTGAAGCGCGACTTCTATATTCAATCGTGTTCCACCCCTGGCTTTGAAAAACCCTTTTGGGGGCGACTCTGGTTTCGACGGGGGTAGAGAAGTTTAGATTGCGTGCCGAGGTCCCCGAAGCCTCGTTAAAAAGCGGGAAACCTTTTAAACGCGAACGATTACGATTACGCGATGGCCGCCTAGCCAAAACTAGGTAGCCCACCGGTGCCAGTTGCGCCTGCACGGCTGGCACTGGTGTCATCTTATGCAGGCTAGCCCGATCTCATGTCCGGGGGGTGAGGGCGAAACTCAACTGGACTGGCGCTGCGCGGCCCCTGTCAGTTGGCACCGCGTGGGGCGAGACTTGAAAACTGACTACGCACGTAGTAATCTGGATGGAACTACTTTCGGACGCGGGTTCGAATCCCGCCGCCTCCACCATTTTTGAGAAGCGCAACCTTCTGTTTTTATGAGGGTTGCGCTTTCTGTTTCGGCGCCGACTGCCTGCCGGTACTCCCCTGGTACTCCCTCCGTGGGTTTCAGGGCTTCACCGACCCGCTCTACGGCGGCGGCCAAACGCTCTTCGTTCGCACGGCCATAGATATTCATTGTTAGCTCGGGCGTGGAATGCCGCGCTAGTTCCTGGGCCTCCTTGACGGTGACACCGCTGTCGATCACCAGATTGATGTAGGCCGTGCGACAGGCATGGAAATCGAGTTTTCCGCCAGGAGCGTGTTTGGGGAGCTTTGCGTTCTCCAGATCTTTGTCGAATGCGCGAGAAGTATTCGACGGGACGTAGAGGAGGGGATTCTTCGGCATATCCAATCTGGTATCCTTCCGGGCGTAGGAGAGCTTATACTGGCGTCTGGCTTCGCCAGATTCAGCAAAGATTGTCAGCCGTTCTACGAGCCACTCGGGAAGGCGCTGAAAGCCGGGTTTCCGATTCTTCGTCCATGCTGCATCCAGGTGTAGTCCGCCGCGCTCTGTGTCCAAATCACCCACGCTCAGATTGCGGAGTTCATTGGCGCGCAGTCCCGAATTGAAAGCTGTTTCGTAGAGCAAGCGGCGGTGAACAGGACAGGCATTGAGGAGACAGGTCATCTCTTCAATGGTCATCGCACGGCGGTGAGTCTGGGGAGTAGTATCAAACGCAGCCAGTCCTTCCAGGGGATCTTCTGCCAGATATCCCCGCTGCTTGCACCAATCGCAGAATGCGCCCAGAGCTTCAGCATAGTTGGCGATGGTCTTTCCCGCTCGCCCTTTCCGCTGTAGCCCACGCAGCTCTTTCTCAGCGCGTGGCAGCATCCCGTAGAGATCGCTCAGCGTCTCTAAACCCAGACACTCCTGCCACCATTCCAGATGGCTCCTTCGCATCCGTGCGTGCGTCTTTCCCCACGGTCTTCCACCTCTTCCTCCCTGTGCTTCTCCCCAGGCCAGGTATTCCGTCATTACCTCGCTGCAGGGCCGCTTCCGATGCCTGGCAGAGGAGTCGGGCGGTGGGCGCAAGCCTTTGCGGATCTCTTGGTGTTCATCCTCCAGGCGTTGCGCTTTCCGCTGAGCATCTGCCTTGCTGCGCATCGTGAAGTATTTCTTCTTGCCAGTGTAGTCGACAAACCACGCCTGATAGAGGCCACCTTTGGTCGGTTTGCTTTTGACGCCAGCCATATCTATTTCTCTTCCTCGCGCCAGGGGCGCATGATCAAAGATGCCAGAGGTATCCCCTCTTTGCGTGCCTGCTTCTCAAGTTTCTCGCGCTCGCTTCTGGTCAGATAGACCGTGACCTGTTCGTTTTGTTTTTCTTCAGGTCGTTTTGGGGGTCTACCCGTACGCAGTTTGTCCGCTGCGAGCTGAGCTTTGCTTCTCCTCTTTGCCATACCTTTATATTACTTTTGCAAGTTGTAAAAGTCAAGGAGATAGTCGCGCGATCTTATCGGCTTCGCGTTTGGCCTCCTGAGCGGCCTGATCCAATCGCTTTTCGATATGCTGGACGATGGCCCCCGCAGTCCACGCATTACCACCGAACAAGCGACAAGGGGGTGGTAGTTCCCCACGCTGCACGGCGCGTTTCACGCTGGCGACGTGGCGGTTGAATAGGCGAGCTGCACCCTCTTCCGTGATAATTGCGCTCGGTTTAAGTTCGCCAAGGAGCACAATAATACCGGGTAGATCCCCCGATCCATCAAGGTTATCTGAATCAACAGATGCAAGATCATGATTCCTGTCTTCCATAATGTGAGTATCCTCCTCTATGAGAGTTGTGTGTTTATTCATTTTCGGGGTTTATCGCACGAATTTGCTCCCGAACCTTCTTCTCTACATCATCCGGGTGCGAGGTCGATTCACTTCCTTCTTTTCTCGTTGCGCCGACGTCCATAATGTTGATCTGCTTTTCTGCCACATTCACTTGGACATTGGGACCGAGGAGTTTTCTGATCTGGGCCAGTGCCTTAATCGACTGCAAAAAGCGGCGATGTGCCCGATCGAGGCGGCGTTGCCAGTATTCACCCTGAGCCAGGGTGCCGCCCCCTTCACGCGTTCGGAAGCTGCGGTCCGCTTCATTTACCTGCAGCCAGCAGCAGATGATGCGTTCCACCAGCATCTGCTCAAGGGGTGAAGGGGCAGGGCCTCCCAATTCTTTCCTCATCTGCTCTATCTTAGCGTTCAAGCCTGTTTGGTTTGTCTCCACGCCCTCGGACAGCCTCCGCATCCAGGCCGATTGGGTTCGCCGCCCCCAGTCTCCAACCTGGAGGAGGATTTCCCCCCGAGTCTCGGGGTTGGCGTTCTCCAGTTCCTTCACTTCGGGTAAGTCCTTCTCCAGCTCTTTTTTTGGTTTTGTCAATCTGTCGATAGCTTTTGACAGCGCGGCGAGTTGTTCTCTATCAATATCCGTCATGAGGTCTCTTCTCCTTTTTCCTCTCGACATCTGCGCCATTCGCCTCGGTGGTGTTGATGGAATCCGGCGATCTCCAGAGCATCCTTCATCAAGAGGACGCAGATAGTATCCCACTCCTCGAAATCGAGATCGATTTTCCCGAGTTTTTCTAGTTCTTCTTGCCATCGGACTCGTTCTGATTCCCGCCTCGACCGGTCGGCCTCGTCGATGGCGGCCATTGCTGCTCCCCATTCGCCGCCGCCGATATATTCTCGATGAACCCTTCCTCCGACACGCCTGCTGCGCGTGTAGTAGAGCCCGCCGTGCTGGCGTCTCTCCCATGCCATTTTGGTCCCCCTTGTGTTACACTTTCTCGATTGCCCCGCTTGCGCGGTTTATTGTAGATCAAAGATTCATTATGGCGAGGGGCGGTGGCACCACCGCCCCTCGCCTACAGATCCCCTAGAAGGGCACTTCTTCGTTCGCCTCGTCTTTTTTTTTCACAGGCCATACCGTCTCGACATTCGCCCACATGCGTCCCTCTTTGTCTTCGCTGTGGACGATCTGGTAGCCGATACGCTTCCCCTCCAGTTCGCCGGGTCGTAATCGCAGTCGTTCTTCTTTCATCAGGTCACGACCCAGCACGGCCTTGCGCAGTTTGAAGAGTCTGGACTTCGGCGAGCAGCCGGTGACGTTCACGCGCATAAAAGCGCTGAATGGATCGCCATCGGACATGCATTCGGTGTCTGACTCGATGCGGACCTGGATCTTGCGTTTCACCCCATACGAGGTCTCCACCTCACCCAGATCCCTGACTTCGACGATGCGACCTTCGAAACCGCCCTCGGGATGCAGTTCCCATTCCTTCTCCTCGAACTCGAAGGAGTAATCTTCGATTTGATAATCGGTGTTATCCATTTTATCTTTCCTTTGAAAGGCGTTTGAGAGACGTCTTTTGCTATGTATGTGTGCCGTCATTGGGCTCCTACCCTTTGGCGGCTTTTTTTCTGCAATATCCTCACGCTCTGCGCCGCCTGGCGCGTGCATTGGCGAAATTCGACTATAGCACAAGCAAGGGCATCACCTCCTCTCAGTAGATCGGTCTTGGTCCGCCCGACCCGGTTTCGGGTGGCAGACAGCGCAGATGCGCTGATTTCCTTTTTGCCACCACCGATCCTGTCCACAGCACGAGCAACTTTCCTCGGGAGACGCCAGAGTGCCGGTGAGACTCTCCGCCCAGACGATGCTTCCTGCACTGGCATCTGCTTTTTCGGGGAGATGGTGGCTACGTTTGACCGCCCACTCGGCCAGTTGCTCACAGGTCTGCTGGGTTATCTCTCGTCGATCGTGGGTGCTGTTCAGGGCATCGACGACCACGTCCAGATCCCGCAAGTCACGTGCGGCCAGGATGCCCCGCTCCAAGGTACTCACCCGGTCCTCGGATCTCCTGGCCCACTCAAGGACGGCCTGCTTCTGGGCCCGTAGAAGATCAACCAGCGGTGCCATTTGTCCTTCGTCGGGATCATCCACGCCGACGTAAATCAACTGGACCTCTTCCTCGTCGATCTTGATCCTGTAGGCCAGCTCTTCGAGTTTCTGAATCGACTGTATCACAGCACTATCTTTCTGAGGTTATCGGGTTTCACGGACGGTATTTTATCGACAACATCGACAGTCTCGACACCGCCGTTGTTTTTGCTGGACTTAGATCCCATCATCATAATCGCCATGGTGTCGGTTTGTGGTTGGACATCGACAGACGCATCTTTATCCGTTCCCAAAGCGACAGACGCGCCATCTTTATTTTTCAATGACTTGAAGGCTTGTCTGTCGATGTTGTCGATGTTGTCGATTTCTTCGGCGGTCTTCATGTTCGTCAGGGAAATTACCTTGCGGCTCTGCGAGCCACGGCCTGTGGTTTTCCCCATCTCCATATCGATGCCGGCGTTCGCCAGGTTGGTTTTCACCTCCCGTAAGCGGCGGCTCAGCGCATTTGGAGATTTTGGCCAGAGGCGATCCTTGGTATCCATATGCATCTGTTCCGCCACCTGGGTCAGTTCGTTGAGCAGATCCTGGGGCTGGGCTGTGATGGCATTGTTTTCTTCTATCAGTGCCACCACGGCCGCAGCCAGCGGATGCGCTTCGAGCGCCTCTGTGTTCTGGAGTTCTTGATTGCTGTTGTAGGCGGTCAGGAAATCGTCCTGGGAATGACCCAGCGCCACGGCGATGGCGCATCCCCACCGCGCGAAATCAGCCATGCGGGGCAATTTCACCAACTGTATCTCCGGTTCGATCTGCATGGCTTTGGCCAGGGCATTGAACATGGCCCCCAGAAGCGCAGGCCGAGCCTGGTTGAAGGCGTGCTCCAGTTCTCGCTCGGTGCGTCGATGATCAGGAGAGATCCGCTCCAGACCGATGAGGAGAGCCCGATCCAGCAGGTCGGCGCGGGTGGCCGCTACGTTGATCCCGTTCAAGCCGATACAGCGACGGAAGCGATAGAGGATATCCTCGTCGTCGGTGAACAGTTGGCGCTTGGCGAAACCCTCGCCCGTCACTGCTCGGCACAGAGCATCCGATTGCCATGGGTGCAGGATGTCTACATTATCGAAGAGTGCTACCCAATTATGGCTCAACTTCTGCACCAACTCGTTGTAATTTCTCGGGAAGGTCAGGGTCTCTAGTTCCGACGGATCGATGAGGCGGCGTAGATATTTGAATGTCGAGCTCTTCCCGCTGCCCTGGGGTCCGTGAAGCACAGGGACTGGATGAGGGATATCCGGGATTAAGCACGAGATCATCCACACCTTCAGCAGCAGCTTCGCGTCTTCATCCCGGATCGATATGAACTCAAACAGCGAGTCCAGATCCCCGTTTTGGATTGGCCCCACCTGCGCTGCATGATGGGCGTAGCGCCGGAACAGAAGTGGTGGCTCTGCCACGATCTCCCAGCCATCCAGAGTGATCCGCACCGCGCGCCACTCCTGGTCCGTCAGGTCATACCAGAGTTCTCCCTCGAGCTGTGCTGCCCGATTGTGCAATTCTACCTCTGGGCCATCGAAACGGGCCCTTGCATTTACGACATTCAGAGCATCTGTCAGTGTGGCCGTACTGGCGGCCTTCCCCTCGGCCTTATAAAATTGGTGTCCGAGAAATTCCTTGAAGGCTGTGCTCTTGGTCGGCCATAGTTCGTAATGATCACCTGCCCGGATGCGCGCATAGGGTGCACCGTACTGATCGTGAAAGAGCTCTGTTTCGACCTCGGCCATTTTCACCAGGCGGGCGGCCTGAGAATCGGACGTTTCTTTCTTCGCCAATTCGCCAGGCGGAGCAGCCGCATCCATGAGCTTCTCCATGGCATCGGGACTCTGGGCGATCAGAAAATCGTCGAGGTCGACCTTCTCGCCATTCTCCCCTGGAGGCAGCCGCACGATCCGCACATCCGCATTGAAGCGCTCAAGCGTCTGCGCCAGCGCTTTTTCCGCCTTGCGGACGTTTTCATTCTCCTCCGCATCGGAATCAAAAACGATGTAGACTATCCGCCCTTCCCATTCGATCTGTTTGAACTCCGACAGCACCCGCCTTTGCCCTTTTTCGGTGCGGGTGCGGAAGTTCCAGACGCCCGACAGCGCGATGCACAAGAATCCATCCTGGGCAGCCCTCAGGGCCTTTTTCTCGCCCTCAGTGATGAGTAATGGGATGCTCACATCCAGGAGATCATCTGCCGCTATTATTGCCGGAACGTAGAGGCGATTGGTGCTGCCCCTGGCACTCAAATACTTTGCAGAATGGCCGTTGTGCACTGGCGGAACATCCGGTTTAATGCGGATATATTGTGGAAGGCCATCTATCGCAGGGTAGGGGAATGCCAGTCCTGCTCCCGCATTGAATCCCAGTATTTTGCGGACCTGGTCGGTGCTGGCCGAGTAGAGACCGGCCGTTCTGATGGTCTCGTCGTTGAGACCAGAGCTGCGTAGATCACCGAGGTGCTGTATTTCTATATTGTATGATTCGGTCATTTCTTTCCTCGTCAGCGTGGCACGTTGTTCGGCTGTGGTTGTTAGTCCTACGAGCAATGCCACGATGTTGATTAGTAGATGGGCAATGCAGGCAGATACCAGTAGTAGGACAGGATTATAGGAAGCGACCACGATTGGCTTGATCCTGCTTCTCCGATGCCTCCAGAGGAGAACCTTTGCGTTTTTCTGGGGATTTATCATTGGGATACCGGTAACCTGGCTATGCGCTGGAGATAGATATCGCGAATCCGGCGAATATCTTCGTCGGTGAAAAGGCGTCGGCCTGCGCTGTCACGGATGGGGCTTATTAGGCCTCGCCGACAATAGTCGCGGACGGTCTGTGGGGATAGATCTGCGCGATGGGCTGCCGCACCAATGAGATAGAACTTTACCACGTAGCACCTCCTGGTATAGGGTTAGTAATCAAACTCCTCTACCAGTGAACGTGCTAGTTTGCGGCTAGCGAACCGCTAAATTCCTTCTAGCGGCACCAATTTTTTGGATGGAAGGAAAGTCGGACTATTAGAAGCCCCAGTGGATGGGCTGAGGAGGGCGGTACGTGCAAACCTTGGAGATCTTGAGATATTTCGATAGATGCTGATACAGTTCGGGTAGATCTGTCTTTATCTTTTTATTCATAACATGGTGAAAAGCATTGCTAACAGCTTTTCGTGCTTTTTCCTGCTCATCTGAGTACGTTTTATTTTTTCCCGTAAGGGTGGTATTCTTTTTTAAATACTGTTCCAGTTGTAGGATTTTTTCATCGATTTCGGCTTCGCCTTCGGAGTTTTGAGTTTCAACATAAATCGTCTTCTGATCCATAAGTTCATTTAATTCTTTCCCAATTTCCATTCGGGTGTGAGAATCGATAATATCCTGATTGCTGGCCATTGAGGAGATTCTCAAGCCTTCTTCCTCTATTCGCCCATAGCCTGGATCCGATTCACTTCCTTTTTTCTTCTTTCGTACATCTCCTCCTGATAGATCAGTTGTATTGGCTTTTTCGCTTTTATTGACACCTGCTACCAACTCAAGGATAGGAACGCCATCAGTGCTAGAATGACTGAGCAGATAGTGAATGTACTGAAGACCTTTGAGATCTTTCATTAATGGAGCTTGTTTACCCGAAAAAGCTATACGCCAAAAATCACCCTCTTTCCGGAAGATGTTTGGCGTATCGGAGGCGGTTTCTAGGGTTTTGATTGACGTTGAGCTTTTATCCGGCTTCGGTGCTGCTTTCTGAAATTTCTCTATAGATTCAGGTGAAAATTCCTCCACGCATTTGAATACCTGGTACCGCAACCAATTTGATTCGACATGAGGACCTGTCTCGTGATTGAAGCGGAGTAAGCAATCGGCAAATTCATGGCGAGTCTGATCCAGTTTCGTTTTCCCAAGTCGGAGGAGAATCTGGTTTGTCAGCAATGGTAGTTCTTGAATGCGCTCCCTCAGGCTTGGAACTGGACAAACAAAACCCCTTGTGCCAATGTCACTGCTATCAACTGACCAGCCGTGGATATTCAGGCCACGGTGTGGTCGATCAACCCCGAGGATGAAGAGCGTATCGAGTTCAAGAATATCAGTCACTTGCCCCTCGGTCGTTGTGATTTCTTTTAGCAATTTTCTCTTGTTGATCGTTTGCAATACCTTACCACGGTACTCCGAAGGAAGTGAATCAAATCCATCGAGGAAGACCGTTCCTCCATACTGGCATTTTTCGATCTGGGAAAGAGGATCGCCATCCAGCGAAGCGCAATCTATATGTTCGATATTTTTTCTTCTGCATTGCCAGTGCATCATATGAGCGAGCATTGTTTTTTCTGGGCCATCTAGTCCGGTCAGGATGATGCAGCAGCCGAAGGCGTTGTCAAACCAACGATTCATTATTGACCGGGCTGCTCCAGTTGGAGGGAATGGCATTTTCTTTCCCCACAAACCCCATTTTGCCAGTTTTGCACGATCGCGGAACTCATTGATTTCTGTGTCTTCGTATGCAGGATCGCCGAGTTGCTCTGCTACCTCAGGGTGTGTCTGGATCAGTTCTTCTGCGAGTGCAAATAGTCCTGAATCCCAAAGAAGATAGAATACCTCCAAGTGTTTCCCTAATCTGTCTGCATATTGCATCAACAGCGAGACATCCTCTTCTCTTATCATCATCTGAAGAGTTGAAGATTCCTGAGTCGTTTCCTGTGAATTCTCTCCCCAGATTTGCTCTAACCATTGCTCAAGAACCTGCGAGAAGGGAGCTTCTCCTGCTTGATTCAAACATTCTTCAATTTCGTTTTGGTAACGCCTATCGTTTAAGATGCAAGGCCATCGATCCATGTCTAGCTTCTCCTGATGATACTTTTTGCTCACTCAAAAAATCCAAAATTTCCAAAATCAGAAAGGATCGGCATATGGGGAAAGATCAACAATGCCTCTACATTGTGGATAGTTGGAACAACCGAAAAAGGGTCTATGGGTAGTCCTGGAGAATCTCAGCTGCGGCCGGGCGTGGCACTCCGGACAGGTTAATCCGTATGTCTCGACGATGACTGATCCGTCACTATGTCTCAGTCCACGTGAATAGCGGCAATTGTCTTGGTTTGAACAGGCGAGAAGATAATCGCCTGCGTTTCTTCTCAGCATCAAAGGACCGTTGCAGCGATAGCACACCAATCTGCGTACGGCTCGATCACTCAAGGTCGCATCAAACAGGTGACCACAGGCAATCGTATTGAGTTTGGCAGTGGTCTGGGGCAGGAATGCCGATAGCCACTGCGTATTGAGCGTCCCCCTATACGGGAGACAAAGCAGACCTCTCAGTAAGGCCATAACTGGGATAGAATTTCGAGCATCGTGTCGATAGGTGATTCCCGGGAAAGATCGGGGTTGTGGTTGGTCGTGCTGCACTAGAAGGCGGGTTTGTGTCTCAATACGGGCGATCTCTTCCTCAATGGGTAAGGGGCACCAGATACCCGGCCCTTCAACAAAGACTGCAGGCATAGAGGCGGAATCATCGAACTGAGGTGGAGACGCGATACAAGAGTGGAGACTCGGTTGGATCATATCTTCGGGAATCAAATCATCGGCGGAAAATCGCCGGCACCGAGTTTCCACTAATTGCAGGAAACGTTGCCAGTATCCTCCTCCATCTCTACTCAATTCCCATATCATGGGGAGACTGGCCAAAATGATCAGATTTTCCTGCGCTCGTGAAAGTGCCACGTTAATCAGATTTTCAGCATCTTCACCGGTGAAAAAACGTTGTGGATTAGTTGGATTGTGGGCAACCAGGTCGACAATGACCGTATGCTCCTGGGTGCCTTGTGCTCTGTGAATGGTGCTGGCGGAGAATGTGTGTTCCGATGTCGAGAGATCTCTGGCTGTCGCCTGCATGAGACTGCTCTGTGCCCGGAAGGGATTGAGCAGCAGATTTTCCGGGCCGAGCCATTCTCCAAAATGCTTTTGCAAGATGTAGAGAATGAGGGCGGAGTAGGAATTGTAGTAAGATCTCTCCTGTACACTGTATGGAGAGATCTCGCAAAAACCGGACACATCGATCAGTATGGGCGGAACTCCGACGCTATCTACCCGTCCGGTCCCCAAGCGACCGTGGTAGCTCAGTTCGCTAACCAGTCTTCCGATAGTCTCGGTCATGCGGTATTGTTCTTCGAGCATCGATAGAAATGGTGTGGAGTCACGGACGTCGCTATCTCGGCTAATCTGCAAATGATCGAAAATATTACGGCCGAACCACCTCCGCACGCGAGTATCTTCCGAGTGACAGATAGGGGGTAATTGCCTGAAGTCGCCAGCAAATATGACGCTGTGGGTGGACTGGGCCGCACCTGCCAGAGCGAAAGGGAGTTGCGCCATGGATGCTTCGTCGATGTAGACAACGTCGAACTCTCTATTACTCAAGCTCTCATTGAGCACCAGCCCCGCAAACGTAGAGGCCACACACTGAGCACCCTCAATAAGTTCTTCTCTGAAGTTTTCTGCCTGCGCCCCGAATGTCCGAACAGATTCCTGGTCCTCTTGAACTTCCTGGATGGATCTCCCCGTTCTCATTTGTACTCCAGGAGCGGACATGAACTCTTCAACCCGCTCCTGGGCCTGGCGGGCCCTGGCCGCCACAGATGGATCGCGTCTTTCGTATTGGCCATAGGTAGTAAAGGGAACAACACTCTCCTCAGTTGATGCCCCAAGGCGGAAGAGAGTGTCGACCGAGAGGTCTGCAGATGCCTGTAGCGTGGCTTTGACCAACTCATCGACGGCCACATTAGAGGTTGAGAGCAAGAGACATGTCTTTCCCTGTCGTAAATGTTCTGCGATAGAAACTCCGAGGGTATGCGTTTTGCCTGTTCCGGGCGGTCCCCAGAGAAGATGAATCGGGTCAGCCTGCATGCACAGGATGGATTGCTGTTGATAGGTGTTGAGGGTTGAGAAAGTGGAAGATGCCAGACGCTCTCGTGTCGGCATATCTTCACTGATGTTTGGAGCAGGAATGGATAGGGTGATGATCTGTTGAAGAGGGGTGGGGGGATACCGCAGCACCAGATCCAAGTGCTCGTCCAGTTTTCTGAGAATGAAGAACGGATCAAATTCGATGCGGACCAGAGCCATCTGTGAGGGTAAGGGTTCCTCAGATACCACGATCAAGAACTCTTCAGAGGCGATAAGAACCTTTACCTCAAAGATAGCGTCGTGGCCGGGGATTTTGATTCGGATGATGCTATCTGCAGCGGCCCTCAATTCATCGGAAATCTCAAGCTGATATATAAGTTGACCCGGTAACTGTTCCAGCAATCTGATCGAATCGATGCCTATCCAGACGGAACGGCGAGATTGTCTCTGGGCCAATAGTTCCAGTTGGATTACTCGATGGATTTCTTCTCGTATAGTAGGATATATTGCATTACCACTCATTGCTATTCCTCCCGATTTCACCCTACTCTGGTTCACGCAATTAGCCGTGCGTCCATCTTAGGTTTGTCTCCCTATACCCGGACTTCTTTCAGAAATCATAAACTACATCAATCCCAGTTCCCGTATGGCATGGACGCCGAGCATCATCGCCAATCCAATAGCCCAAGAATCCTGCCAGAGCGGCTCCTTCAGAATAGTTTAGGGAAACGATGGGGTTTCCCTGGCTCTTATTTTAACCCCACTCGGATTGCGAGAAGATATGAAGCTCGCTCGCCCGACAGTACAGAACCAGTTCTTTCCCCTCTTTGGGGGAAAGAATCATGTGCATAGGAATTCCTCCATTCGGCATATTCCTTTCCTCTCTTTTTTCCAGGGATCTATTCCTCCATCCACCGCTCGATAGTCTGTTCGACCTGGTCGGGGTGGGATAGTTCGGTTTCGGTCTTTCGTATCGGGTTAATGGCCCCAAAATTATTCTGCACGGTTACCCCTCAGGCAAAGCCTCAGGCTGAGAAGAATTTTTCTTGGGGATGCACAAACAAAATAAAAAAAATTACTAAGAAATCATATGTAGAAGCTATTTATTTTAACTCAGGAGGTGGTTTTACTCCATTTACCTCACTTTTGCAGTTGATACAGTTTGCATTTTTGAATAGAGTTATGGTTAAATCTGGTCTCAAAGTCAATAGTAGAGTGAACACACACCGGGAGAAATCGCCTGCATGAACACACACCGAGGGATGCTGGGTTTCCGCGATGGGGATCGCGGTACTCATACCAGCCGTACGATAATGTCTACTGAACTCACTCTATTGCTGGACCAGCTACCCGGCGAGGCCGACAAAGAAGCCTATCGGCGAGCTGTTGTTGATGAAAATGTCTTAGGCAAACGCACCAGTGCCACGCGCAAGCTTAGCTTTCAGCGGCTCAGCGAACTCTATGGACTCGATTTCTCCATCCCGATGTTTCGCTATCTGCGTTTCTTATGGGACGTGGACCGGGAGGGGCGACCTCTCACCGCTTTCCTACTATCCTATGCTCGTGACCCCCTGCTCCGCATGACGAATCCAGCCATATCCAATGCGGATACAGGTTCCATAGTGGTTAAGGACGACATCGAGAAGGCCATCGTTGAAGCTTCTGGTGAGCGCTTTGGTGCAGTGACTCTCGGTTCTCTTGTCCGCAATACCGCTTCTTCCTGGACACAGTCCGGACACTTGTCGGGACGCGTACGGAAACAGCGGACCCACCCCCAAGCTACTGCAGGCTCTGCAGCCATGGCACTCTTTCTCGGCTACCTGGAGGGCATGCGCGCTCAGCGCCTGTTCGATACGCCCTGGACGCGCCTGCTCGAAGTGCCTCTCCAGCGCTTTCAGGATCTCACTGTAGAGGCAGCGCGACACGGTTGGCTGGACTATCTACGGGCCGGCAATGTGGTAGAAGTGCGGTTTCCCGGACGGCTCACCCCAGAAGAAGAGGAGTGGACGCATGAGTCGGCTAGATGATCTCATTCGCCACTACGACCAATTTGTCTCACTTCCCTGGGAACAGGGCCTTTCCGGGCTGCAGAAAGTCTGGTTCGTCGTGTACGACAAAGAGGACGAGCGGCGGTTGCGCGTGCAGATCGGAGAGTTTGAACTTGCCACCAAAAAGGCAGGACGCGGCTGGAAGCATGTCGATTTGACGGATGCTTTTGCCCGATGGATGAGCGCCCACGATTACCGCGAAGACTATTTTGAGGAGCCGGATTTCCTGGACGATATGGCACTGGAGCCCTTTCACCAATCCATTTGTACAGAGGTGCGAGAAGCACTGGAAAATTCCTCTACCGATGAGAACACCGTGGTCACCATTCAGGGGATTGCCTCTTTGTTCGGCTTTACCAAGGTATCCAGGTTAATTCGAGATCTGGAGACGGCAATCCGTGGCCGTCTCCTCGTGTTTTTCCCCGGTGAATATGAGAACAACAACTATCGCCTGTTGGATGCACGCGATGGGTGGAATTACATGGCGGTGCCTATCACGGCCCACAGCGGAAATGGAGCAGATGCCTGATGCTCAATCGCGAGATCTACATCAAGGACCCTGTTACAACTCAACTGCGCAATAATGGCGTCGCCAAAGTCGTCGATGCTTTCTCAACTGAGGATCTACTCACTCTTCGCTACGAATTGGAGACGTTCGTTTGCGAGGGGGAATACGAGAAGGGGATGGAGCGCATATTGCGCACGTTTCTCGATCATCTCGATTCTGGTGAGCAGCCGGGAGTGTGGGTGAGCGGTTTCTTCGGCAGTGGGAAGTCGCATCTGGTAAAGGTGCTCCGCGCGTTATGGGTGGATTACACTTTCCCGGAGGATCAGGCCAAAGCGCAGGGTTTGGTGGATCTTCCCGATCCGATCACCGATCTGCTGCGCGAACTCTCCACAGCTGGCCGGCGCAACGGTGGACTGCATGCCGCATCAGGCACTCTGGGCGCCGGGGCTCAGGGGAATGTGCGTCCGGCGCTGTTACGGATCATCTTCCGCTCTGCTGGACTACCCGAGGCCTATCCGCAGGCCCGGTTTGTCATGTGGCTCAAAAAGGAGGGGCTGCTGGATGCCGTCCTGGCCTCTGTTGAGCAAGCAGGACGACAATGGGAACCGGAACTGGGCAATATGTATGTGTCCCGATCTCTGGCTGAAGCACTATTGGCGGCTGACCCTGGTTTTGCCAGCGATACTAAGGCGGCGCGTACCCTACTTCGAGAGCAGTTTCCCAACAAGGAAGATGTGAGTAACAAAGAGATGGTGGATGCCATTCGCGAAGCATTAACGGAAGACGACCAGTTTCCGCTTACACTGATAGTCCTCGATGAGGTGCAGCAGTATATAAATGAATATGCGGATCGCACCTACCAGATCCAGGAACTGGTGGAGACCTGCAGTGCCGACTTCGAGGGGCAACTGATGTTCATTGGCACGGGACAGACCGCTCTGGCAGGCACACCGAATTTGCAGAAGTTGATGGCGCGTTTCACGATTCCGATCCAGCTATCTGATACAGATGTTGATGTGGTCGTGCGCAAGAACATCCTGGCCAAAAAACCTGAGGCGCAGACCCAGATTAAGAAGGTAATGGCCGACAACAGCGGTGAGGTCTCGCGGCATCTTTTAGAGAGTGAGATCGGCTACTGCCCTGAAGATGAGGAAACACTCATCGCCGATTATCCACTGTTGCCCGTGCGCAGACGCTTCTGGGAACGCTGCCTGCGTTCTCTGGATCCCACCGGCACCAAGTCACAATTGCGCACTCAGCTCAGTACTGTGCTGCAGGGGGCAAGGCGCACGGCAGAAAACGAACTGGGCTGCGTAGTAGCCGGCGATT
>Ga0257125_1002155_pt1 | contig 17048 bp, 11 predicted proteins | sample SI106_200metaG_FD_190183 | JGI IMG/M metagenome (GOLD analysis project Ga0257125, IMG submission 190183) | Marine microbial communities from Saanich Inlet, British Columbia, Canada - SI106_200 | ecosystem: Environmental > Aquatic > Marine > Inlet | place: Canada: British Columbia | collected...
CCGTCCACCGCCGGAAATCACCAAATGATTGGACAGCTCCTCGGTTGGCATATTCACTGTTTGAATAAAATCCTGCTTAAAAATCTGTCTCTGAATCGCGTACAGGCGGGTCGTCAGACTCGAGAGAATAGGAGTCATCAACATACTGATAACGGCACAAGCCAACATAACCGAGAATAGTTCATTATTTATGGCTTTTGCTTCCAGCCCAACTTTCGCTAAAACAAAGGAAAACTCTCCGATTTGAAAGAGTCCGAGTCCAACTGCAATGGGTACAATATTTCCATAGCCGAAAATCTTTACTATACCACCAAATATTAACCCTTTTATGGCCGTGACAGATAAAACAATGATCAGAATTTGGCTCCAGTGTGATAATAGAAATGAAGGATCTAGTAACATTCCGACAGAGGTAAAGAATAACAGTCCAAATATATCGCGCAGGGGTATAATATCGCTTAACGCTTGATGCCCGTAATCCGATTCACTCAAAACCATTCCGGCTACAAACGCGCCAAAGGCAAACGAAAGACCAAACAGATAAGTCGCATAACCGATTCCAAGTCCCATGGCCGTAATAGAAAGCATAAATAACTCTCTAGACTCCCAATTGGCGATAAAGGCGATAATTCGCGGCAGGACTTTTGTTCCAACAAAAATAATCAGAAAAAGGAAAACAGCCGATTTTAAAATGGCGATTCCGAGCAGGGGAAGACCTGTCTTGGGATCGCTAATCTTCGGCATAACGATCATAAATGGTATAACAATCAAATCCTGGATAATCAGCATCCCAATCATTACCCTGCTGGACAGGGTACCTATCCGCCCCTGATTCATTAAGGCTTTTAATATGACCATGGTGCTGGAGAAAGAGATCAAAGCACCGAACCACATCGATGGTATCAATTCCCAACCGAAGGCCTTGCCGATGCCGAACCCGGCCATCATGGTCAGCACTATTTGAATAGGTGTGCCAATGACCGCTACCTTCCATACGGGTTTTAACTCACTAAAGGAGAACTCCAGCCCTAATGCGAATAGCATAAGGGCCACACCAATCTCCGCCAGAAGCTCAATTTCATGAACGCCGGAGACTGTCACTGCTCCGGCATGCGGACCGATTAGAATCCCTGAAATTATGTACCCGAGAATTAGCGGCTGCTTAAGTTTGTGAGCGATCAATGCGCCAATCAAGGCGGCTAGCACCACGATAATGATGTCCGAGGCGATTCCCATATTTTCTTCTCAGTAACATTTTAAATGAATTCAGATTTCCCGATTGAATTTAAATAGTTCGTCAGACACTTCTTTGGTACTCTTTAAGATGTGGTAATCCATGTCAACACCTAAAATTATGAGACAGTGGTTGCTTTAGTTCAGTAAAAAAGGGGTCAGTACTCTTTTTGTTCTTTTTTATTTTTAGGTATCTCCTGAATATAAATTATTTTTCAAGTTGATAAAATAACTGACATTAAAAATTATTTTTTCTTTTTGGGATATCATTTAACATGACTGATAATCGGTATATACAGTGATATAGATTATTTTTGGCAAACTAACTCGCAGGTACAATAGTTGCAGAATGTACTTCTGAATAAAAATCAACTTTGGAGTTTCGGATTTTAATAGTAGCGCTATGACGCGGAGAGATTGGCCAGTCATTCCTTTAGAGGTCGACTATGAAAACAGAAAAATTAACCTCATCAGTTGGACTTTCTAAAACCATTCTTAACAACAAAAGAATAATTTACTTCAGCAAACAGGCAGAACGGCGACTATTCCTGGGTCTGGTAATCGGAACATTAGTGTTTGGGTATTTAGTAGAGCTATATCTTTTTTAATTGTGGGTCTACTACGGTTACGGAAACGAGCACGTATATATTATATCCTATCTATTGACACAACACTGTTAGAATAAAACAGCATGGGATTTGCTAAAAGAACAGTCGGCTAAGGGGACAGGTGATAGATCTTTTGTTCCCATAGGGTTGAAACGGCTACCCACTATAAGGTGCAGAAAAACGGGTACTCACTATAGACTCGTCAGTTTACTCAAATCAATTTCATATTTTTTAATCCGACTCCAAATTGTTACCCGGCTGACGCCTAAATCATTGGCAGTCTTGGTCTGGTTGCCATAGTTCTCTCTCAGCGCTTTTATCAAGGCGCCTTTTTCGGATAATGTTTTAATATTTGAAAATGCAGACTTATAAGACGCCCCCTTTCCTCCATCCAAAACAATCGGCGGCAGGTGTTCTGGTTCAATATGCCCGTGATCGACTACCACAAAGGCATATTCAATCGCACTTCTTAATTCCCTGACGTTTCCCGGCCAATCATAAGTCATCAAGCTTTCCAAAGCTTCAGAATTTACACCCAATATGTCTTTTCCGGTATCCAATGACAATTGATGTGTAAAGTGGCTGACAATCGATGGAATGTCTTCCTTCCTTTCCCTCAATGGTGGAATGTGAATGGGGATAACATTGATGCGAAAAAAGAAATCCTGGCGAAATTTATTTTGCGCAATTAAACTGTACAGATCTTTATTGGTGGCGGTGATAATTCGAGCATCAAAAAAAATCGATTTATTATCACCGACTCTCTCAATTTGCCGTGATTCCAGAACTCTTAATAATTTGGTTTGCATGGATATGGGAATATCGCCGATTTCATCCAGAAAAATATCTCCGCCCTGTGCGGATTCGAACCTTCCAATCCGATGATTGAAAGCCCCGGTAAAAGCTCCTTTGGTATGACCAAACAGTTCACTTTCAATTAACGACTCAGTTAAAGCAGCACAGTTCACCTGCACGTAAGGGCCGTTTTTTCGCGTCCCATTCAGGTGAATGGCCTGGGCAACCAGTTCTTTTCCGGTCCCGCTTTCTCCATATATAATTACGGGAGAGGTACTTTCTGCAGCTTTGAGAACTATTTTATAGACATTCTGCATGGGGGCCGAATTTCCAATCAAGCCACCGAATTTTCCTTCGGTATCGAACTGTCTCGATAATTGGTTGACTTTTCTATCCAGCTTAATCAATTCAGTTAAATCCGTTATGGTTTCAACCGCTCCAATAACAACGTTATCATCATCTCTTAATATCGATGCGTTTTTTAATGCCGGTAAAAAAGTGCCATCCTTCTTTACAATATTGCACCGGCATTTCTTTTTATATTCCTCGAAGAAAAGATTGCACCAGGCATCATCATTTTCCTCCAGGGCCATCTCGCAGGCATCACATTCCAAAAGGGTACATTCTTCTCCGGTTATTTCATCTTTATTATAGCCTGTCATTGTCTCAAAAGCTTCATTCACCATTATGATTTTTCCTTCCGGTCCAACCAGCATTAAGCCCTCATCCATGGTATTCATTATCCGTTTCCAGTACTGATTCATTTCATGTTCATTCATCTCGGTCCATTTAATGGGTTTTGGGCACTTTAGGCGAGTCAGTGGTGTAAAGCTGAAGGTGTTAAGTGTTAAAGTACTGTTAAGCTAACCTTAACACTTAATTTGTGAGTACGACAACTGAATAAATAATAAATCCTGTTAGTTCAGTCGATTAAACATAATTCGGGAATTTGGCAGGCATTTTGCGGAGGGTAAAGGGCATACAAGTTTTTTAAGAATCACATTTGATGAAACAGCAGGAAGCCTAATCTTATTAAATCAACACATAATATAGCTGAGATTAATAATTATTGGGCAGGCAGAGGTTTTTTATGACGAAAGAATCCATGGTAAATCTGGTTGGTGTTCTTTCTCCCATCTGCCTTTTAAAGATTAACAAACTGCTGTTGGAATTAAGACCCGGAAAAATTGTCCACGTGCTGCTGCGGGATACCGAAATAGTCGATGACCTCAAGAAGATATTAAAAAATTCTTCGGACAGTATTGTCGGTGTCGACGTAGAGGATGATCACTTAAATGTTTCAATCCAAAAAGGTTAAGGGATCGTTCAAAAATTACCCAGTGTTTCCCATTGGAGAAAAGGAAACACGTTGCTGTCACATAATCTATCTACACAGGGATCGTTAAAAGTTAACTTCAATTAATCTGTTTGCAAAAGTCCTAAAAGCCGGACATTTTGCAAACAGAATGTGAAGTAATCTTTTAGCCGACCCTAAGAATTCAATTAATTATGAGAGGAATGCCATGAAATTGAATCGGAGGCATTTTCTGAAAGTTTCAGGTGCGCTGTCAGTTGCTTCTCTGGCGAGTTCCAGCGCATTGTCGAGTTCAAATGAATCGGCGGTATCGTCAGCTGACACCTACGGTTGTCTGGTGGATACGACACTGTGCGTCGGATGTCGAAAGTGTGAGCAGGCTTGCAATGAACGACATCATCTCGCCAAGCCAGACGTATCATTTGAGGAGATGACGGTTTTGGAAAACGAACGTCGCATGGACGAAACGTCCTACACGGTCGTCAATAAATACTACCCGGAAAACATCGGTTCGCTGACCTGGAGAACGCATCCGGTTTTCGTGAAGTTTCAATGCATGCATTGTAATGATCCGTCATGTGTTTCGGCCTGCATTGTCGGCGCTCTCAGCAAAGAAGCCAATGGAGCCGTCACCTATGACGTCGATAAGTGTATCGGATGCAGATACTGCATGGTCGCATGTCCTTTTCAGGTCCCAGCTTATGAATACTCTGAACCGCTCACCCCACATGTAAGAAAATGCAACTTCTGTTTCGACACCCTGAAAGTTAATGGACTACCCGCTTGTGCTCAGGTTTGCCCTCGAGAAGCCATTGTTTTTGGAAAAAAGAAAGACGTCCTGGATTTAGCCCGTTGGAAAATGAAGCGCCATCCCGGTAAATATACCGATCATATTTATGGAGAACATGAAGTGGGTGGAACCTCCTGGATGTACATCGCATCGGAGCCTTTCAAAACCATTGGTTTTCCAGAGTTAGATTCAAAAGCGCCGCCGCGGCTCACGGAAGCCATTCAACACGGCCTGTTTCAATATTTTGCAGCGCCAATCGGTTTATTTGTCACCATGGGTGGAGCCATGCATTTTTCTAAATTCTTTCGTGATCAGAAGAAAGAAGAAACCAATGAATCTGGAGATCGGTCATGAATCTACACGAAAATGCAGCTCCCGTTGAAGAAAAATTTCTGACACCGGGAGTTATGGTCTTGATCGCAGCCATGTCCATTGGTTTCGCTTTTATCGTTACCCGATTTATTTTCGGTATCGGAGAGGTATCGAACTTGAACAATCAATATCCCTGGGGGATATGGATCGGAGTCGATGTTGCATCCGGAGTCGCTTTGGCTGCGGGCGGATTTACAACCGGGCTTATTGCTTATGTGTTCAATCGGGACCAGTATCACGCGGTTATCAGACCGGCATTGCTGACGGCCATGCTGGGTTACACCTTCGTGGTGATTGGCTTGTTGATAGACATCGGTCGGTATTGGAACATCACCAGCTCTGTTTTTAATCACAATGGAAACTCGGTGCTGTTTGAAGTCGCCATTTGCGTGATGATTTATCTGCATGTGTTATATATCGAGTTTCTTCCCATCGTGATTGAAAGATTCAAGGGCAAGGTGAATCTGCCCGGATTTCTTTCCGGCTTCAACAACCTGCTGGAATCAACCATGGGTTTTGCAGAAAGGATTTTAAATCGAGTGATGTTCATTTTTATCATCGCCGGAATTGTCCTCTCCTGCCTTCATCAATCCAGTCTCGGCTCCTTGATGCTGATTGCGCCTTCAAAAATTCATCCCTTATGGTATACGCCGATTTTACCGTTGCTGTTCCTGCTTTCGGCCTTTGCCACGGGCTATCCCATGGTCATTTTTGAATCGATCATCGCTGCCAAATCATTTGGAAGACGAATTGAGATGGAAATTCTGACACCTTTATCCAGATATATGCCTGTATTGATCGGGCTTTATCTGGTTGTCAAATTGGGTGATATGATATTTCGAAAAACCTATATTTATCTGCTGGATGGCACTTATCAAAGTAATTCCTTCATTGTTGAAGTGGCGGTCGGTGTAATGCTGCCTTTTGTGCTGGTGCTATTCAAAAAGGTCAGAGAATCTGCCGGATGGCTTTTTTTCGCGGCCAGTGTTTATGTGGCCGGAATCGTGTTCAATCGAATAAATGTTTTTATCGTTAGTTATACCCCACCCTATAAACTGGTATCTTATTTTCCGTCAGTGGGTGAATTTTTCATCACCATCGGGCTCATTGCCACATTAATGTTTATGTATCGGGTAGTCGTATTTATATTTCCAGTACTGGGTGCCTCACCGCACAAAATGTCAGCCACGCTGGTTGTGTTCGTTTCGATACTGGTTTTGGGATCAATTCAGCCCAAGCAGGTCTCAGCAGATACCACGACCTATAAATCAAAATTGGCTCAATCGATAGAACCAAAATTTCCGTCAATCAAAGAAGCGCCTAACGTCATCATCCTGGATAAGAAAGTTATCAAGCAGTACAGCGATTTGTATGAATCTGTCCGTTTCATGCATCGCAAGCACGCCAATGTTCTTGAAGACTGCAGTATCTGTCACCACCGCATGCCACGTGATGAGGGGGACAAATACGGCACTCCGGTTACCATGAACTGGTTTCAAGAAAATGAAGTGGTTCCAGCCGGATGCGCCGATTGTCATGATAAACCTTTTAATCCCAAGGAACTGCATACGCCTGGGTTAAAAGGCGCCTATCATCAGCTTTGTATGGACTGCCACAAAGAATCGGAGCAGATCCCCCATGTCAGGGGACCGGTTATCCATAGCGCGATGGTCAGGGGGCCCATTGCACGAACGCTTGATACGCGGGCACCCACCGACTGCCTGGCTTGTCACGCTAAAAAAGTGCCTGATCATCGTGAATTGGTTAAAATCCTCCCCGGAGCCGGACCGAAGGACATCACTAAAAACTGTTTGAGCTGCCACGAGAAAGAGGGTGAGGCAGTGTTAAAAACATCCCACTGGAACTGGCACGGTTCTTCTGTCTACACTGTGGGTCATGAAGATCGCGTCGATCTGGGTAAAGATGGAGCCGTTATTAACAATTTTTGCATCAATGTGAAGGGGAATTGGCCGCGCTGTACCAGTTGTCACATCGGGTATGGTTGGAAAGATGAGAAATTTGATTTTACAGATAAAACTGCCATCGATTGCCTCGTCTGCCACGACACGACCGGCACATACAAAAAAGCGCCAACCCTGGCTGGATTGCCTGATGAGAATGTTGACCTGATTCATGTGGCAAAAAATGTAGGCCGTCCCACCAGAAACAATTGCGGTTCTAATTGCCACTTTAGAGGTGGAGGCGGTGATTCGGTTAAACACGGCGATCTCAGCTCAAACCTGGAAAAACCCACCGGTAGCTGCGATGTTCATATGGGAGTGGAGGGAAAAGGGATGGATTTCCGGTGCCAGGATTGTCACAAAACCAGGAATCACATGATATCCGGCAGGAGCATATCGGTTCCGGCGGTCGAGGGTGATCTCTCCTGTGAATACTGCCATACGGATAAGCCGCACATTTCTGACGCTAGTTTAACTGCTTACCACTTGAACAAACACAGTGAGCATGTGGCCTGCCAGACCTGCCATATCCCTATTTTTGCCAAATGTAATCCCACCAAGACATACTGGGATTGGTCCACCGCCGGGCAGGATATCAAAATGCCCAGGGACAAATATGGCAAACCTACTTACAACAAGAAAAAAGGGAGTTTCAAATGGAAAGAAGCCGCTAAGCCGGAATATTTCTGGTATAATGGCACGGTCGAGCGACATCTTCTGGGAGACCGGATCAATGAAAAAGGCGTCACGGCATTGACTCGTCCAGTGGGCAGCATCACCGACCCGGCATCCCGCATTTACCCCTTCAAAGTCCATCGCGGTAAACAGATAAGTGATGCGATTCTCAAACGCCTTATTGCGCCTAAACTCTGGGAGGGATATTGGAAACATTTTGATTGGGGAAAGGCAGCTGAAGAGGGAATGCAAGCTGCCGGACTTGAATACAGCGGAAAATATGAATTCGTGGAAACTGTAATGTACTGGGGACTGACGCATGAGGTGATGCCAAAAGAAAACGCTCTTGGGTGTTCAAACTGTCATGAATCGCTTTCCAAAGCTCCATATTGTGAGAATTGTCACCAGAACAAGAAGGGGCTGGATTTCAAAAAGCTCTCTACTGCAGGTATTGATTTTCTAAAACTCTCCAAACAAGGAAGAGATGTAAATGAGTTAATCGGCAAGAGTAACTATCTTGATTTTAAGGCTCTGGGATACGAAGGTGACCCCATTGAAACCAGGGGCCGTTTTCAAAAGCTGCCCATGACTAGAAAATGAACAAATAGGAAAAGATTTTTTATTAACAAATCCATGTCATCGCGAGCGAAGCGTGGCGATCTCATGTTTGAAGCTCAATTCGACAGAAAATGTGTACTTCGTTCCTCAATTACAGGTCAATTCATGCTTGTCGCATTAGCTAAATTTCTCTATCCGCAATCGTGGTTGTAAATATTACATAACCAAATTCAATTTAAAAAGGAGAATTAAAATGATTATGAAACGAAGGATAGGCGTTATTTTGGTGCTCGCTTTATTTATCCTTATGCAATCCGGTGCGGCCCTGGGAGCAGGAAACGCCCGCAAAGGGAAATATTTATTTAGAAAACATTGCCGGGCCTGTCACAATGAAAAATCAACCGGCGATGCCGTTGGTAAGCCTTTAAGTCCTATCAGTAAAACTCAAGCTCAGTGGGCAAAGGTTTTTAAGAACTACTCTGACCTGTCCTGTGCTGAAAATTGGGAAAAACTGAAAGAAAAAGGCCGTGGGGATGTTTACGCCCATTTGTGGGGACATGCTTATGACTCTCCTTCACCAGCCAAATGTGAATAGTAAGGATCGGCTAAAAAAATTAAACCGCCAAATAATCTCGGGAAAAATCAGGAGACGTAGCAATGCCGACTGAAAAAATTGATAAGATGAATCGACGACGGTTTTTAAAACTATCCAGTATGGCGACAGCCGCTACTTCTTTATTGGCGCCTGCTCAAGTTATGTATGGTTTGGAGGAGGCAGATAAAGTTGAAGGCAGTAGCAAGCAAATAAACGTCGAAAAGAAATTCACACTATGTGATATGTGCTTCAACAAGTGTGGGATCATTGCAACCTTGGAAAATGGTGTGGTGAAGAGATTTGAACCCAATCCCAAGTTTCTTAAATCAAGAGGCATGTTATGTGCGAGAGGAAACGCCGGTCTACAGCGGATATATGATCCTGACCGGCTGAAATACCCGTTGTTGAGAAACGGGAAAAGAGGTGAAGGGAAATGGCGCCGGTTAACCTGGGATCAGGCTTTGGATCTGATCGCCGAAAAGCTGCAGAAAATCGGGGATAAGTACACTCGCTGCGGTACGCTGTTCATGGCCGGAACAGATCTGCAATCCAAATTTATACACCGGTTCGCTGAGACGTATGGATCCTATAATGTGATCTCACATGAATCGAACTGCCTGGTCAGTCGTAACCGGGCATTTTTGGATACCTTTGGTGAAATGCCATATCCGGACGTGTTAAATTCAAAATATATCGTCATGCCGGGGGCCAATCGATTTGAAGCCATTGTTACCCCCGATAGTATCGATTTAATGACCGCCATTAGAAACGATTGTAAGCTGGTGGTATTGGATCCAAGATTTACCAAGACTGCGGCCCTGGCTCAAGAATGGCACGCGATTAAGCCGGGAACAGACATGGCCTTTTTCCTGGCCATCGCTCATGTTCTCATAGACGAAAAATTATACGACAAAGACTTTGTTCACAATAAAACCTTTGGATTTGAGGCGCTGACTCAGCATGTAAAAAAATACAGCCCGAAATGGGCCGAAAAAGAGTGTGAGATTCCAGCCGCAGATATTTCAAGAATCGCCAGAGAGCTCGCCAAAGCCGCACCCGCCGCGATGGTATATCCAGGGCGCCGAACTTCAGATTTTACCGATTCAACCCAGATCCGTCGATCCATGGCCATTGTAAACGCATTGTTGGGAAACTGGGATAAGCCCGGCGGCTTGACCATCGGTCAAAAGATAAAACTTGGCACCATTCCCTCAGACCCGCCTTTTTATGAGGACAATCCGGAGGACAGAATCGAAATAGGACGATCCTGCATGATGTTTGAAGAGGAAGGATCGTTTAAGCATGCCCGTGACGCCGTTATTGAGGGGAAACCTTATCCAGTGAAGGGCTTTATTACTTACAAGACCAATCCCATGCAAACCGGTGCCAATCGTGATAAAACCATCAAAATGATCAACAGTCTCGATTTCATGGTAACTATAGATATAACCATGAGCGATACAGCGTGGATGGCGGATGTTGTCTTACCCTCTCAAAGTTATCTTGAACGATTGGATCCTTACACAACCCTTCAGGGAATTTCCTCTGGTACCTGCGTCGCTACCAGGGAGCCGATCATTAAACCTCTGTTCGAGTCGAAATCGGCTCTTTGGATTGTGAGCGAATTGGCGAAGAGGCTGGATTTGGCTGACAATTTCAATTTTACCATGGAGCAATACCGTGAGAAGCAGCTGGAAGATCTGCCAGATATTCGTAAAGCCATCAAAAAAGACGGCGTCTATAACCTGACCAGTTCGCCTTATGGGGCATATCAGGGGAAACATTTTAAAACGCCGTCTAAAAAGATTGAGATATTTGCTCAACGATATAACAACATTAAAATCGATCCTTTGCCGGTTTATAAACGTCCTACAAAAAGGCCATCTGGCCAATTCAGGATGGTTGTGGGCAGAAACGCTTACAATACACAAGGGTCGACGACCAACAATGCCCTGTTAAGACAGTTGGCTCCCGAGAATAAGTTGTGGCTGCACCCGGTTCCGGCCAGGAAACTTGGCCTCAAGCCCGATGACGAGGTATGGGTCACCAGTTCGGTGGGGAAAGAAAGAATCAGGGTTCGAATTACCAAAGAAACCCGCGAGGATACGGTGTATATGGCTACGGGATTTGGGGTTTTATCAAAGGGACTTAGCGGTATTTACGGTAAGGGTGCCTGTATCGCTGAACTACTGGAGGATAAAAACGATGCGATATCTGGAAATATGGCCATGCATGAAACTTTTGTCAAAATCACCAGGATCTAACACAAATAAATTCCTCAAGCCAAAAAACGTCATTGGAGTCGGTTATGAAAGAGAAGGGAAAACGATACGCAATGTTCATCGATACATCTATATGTTTCGACTGCAAATCGTGCATGATTGCGTGCAAAGTAGAAAACAACGTTTCAGAGGGCTTCTGGAGAAATTGGGTCAAGCATAACGCTGTTGATTGCGAATGCCGAACACAGTTTCAACCCGGGCAATGCATGCAGTGTGATGATCCGTCTTGTGTCAGCGCTTGCCCCGTTGGCGCAACGTACAAAGGGAAAAACGGGCTGGTTGAAATCGATGCCGACACGTGTATCGGTTGCGGTAACTGTGTTACCTCATGCCCATACAATGCCAGATATCGAAATCCGACGCTGAAAATAGCGGATAAGTGTGACTTCTGCGCTCATCTCGTTGAGCGGGGTGAAGATCCGGCCTGCGTCCAGACCTGTCCCACAAAAGTTCGAGTCTTTGGGGATTTAAATGACCCCGCCAGCCAAATCAGTCAGATATTGAAAAACAACGATAATGTGCAAGTTGTAAATCCGCTTATCAATACCCGTCCCAATATCTATTACTCAAAAAACACACAGTTATTACTTTGGCCGGAAGAACCGACTTTACCGGGAGGAGTGCATATGTCACCTGACTTCTGGAAAGCAGTAAAAGAAGGCACCCGGTGATCATTCAACACACCGTTGGAACTGGCTTGTGATTATTTTCTGTAATCCTTCGTCCTTTGGACAGAAGTTCTTCATTCCCCGATCTTGAACAATTAAAGCTCGGGGATCTTCTTCAGAAATCATCAAACCGAAAAAAGGAGATTAAAGATGAGAATGTTAAAATCGAATGGGTTTCCCCTTTTCGTCCTTTTTGCGACCGTGTTTTATTTCGGCTCTGGGTCGAATCTAAACCTGAGGGCGCAAGAATGGAAATTTAAAGATATTGTCGATGTGAAATTTGTGAAACAATATATCAAAATTCCGGCGCCCAAAGGGGTCATGATTGTAGACTCCCGACCCACAAAAGCAAAGTATGATAATGGGCACATCCCGAATGCGGTTAGCATTCCAGATAGTCAATTTGACAAATTAAAACATCAATTGCCGGGGGATAAGAATACCCTGCTGATATTCTATTGCCAGGGACCTACCTGAAAGATGAGCCACAAATCAGCCTGGAAGGCTGTTAAGCTTGGATACAACAATGTCAAAAATTTCAACGGTGGATATCCGGCCTGGATAAAATCCGCGGGGAATTATGGATCGGTAACAGCGCAACATATAAAAAACAGATTGAGCAAAGAGGCCAAGCTGTTCATCGTGGATTCAAGACCCAGAAAAACGGGTTACAACAAGGGCCATATTCCAACGTCTATCAGTTTACCGAATAGCAAGTTCAAAGATTTGAACGGTCTGTTGCCCAGGGATAAAAATATCCCCTTGGTTTTTTACTGTGGGGGCTTTACCTGAAAGATGAGCCACAAATCTGCCAGTATGGCAGGTAAACTAGGTTATAAAAATGTTCAGGTTTTTGCAGCTGGATATCCAGCCTGGGTTAAACTATTTGGTAAATCCGAGGCTGTTGAAATTACCGCCGGAAAAGAGGAAGGCAGCATCAACCTGGCCCTTTTCCAGAAAATTCTGAAGGATAATGCTGAAAGTATTATGCTAATTGATGTCAGGGATGCCGAAGAATTTGAAACGGGTCATTTCAGCTCCGCGGTCAATATCCCTTCCGATGTTTTAGAAAAACAACTAAAAACCATGAAGGTGGATAAACCGTTAGTCTTTGTCTGTTCAACAGGGGCCAGAAGCGGCGAGGCTTACTATATGGTGCAAGATCTAAGGCCGGACATAAAAAAGGCTTACTATGTGGAGGCAGAAATCACGTTTAACGAGGGCGGTGGTTTTCAAATAAAACCCACTCAATAATCAAAATATTATCTGATTATCTAAAATTTGCAGCCAGTTTTAAAAGGCTACCCGGTAGAGGCGGAGTAGCCACTGATGCACGGATAAGTCTAGGCATCATTGCTCTAAGATTGAATCTGCGATTGAAACGATACTGAAACTCGGCCAAATACCGAGATGCATAACCGGCCCGGCTGGAATGATATGTTCCAGTTATTGCATTTTTTACATTACCGAGAACAGTATTAACCCAATTAAAGGAAGGGTCATTGGTGCTTTTATTTCCTTTACCGATAACCCGAGCAACATGGTTATAATTTGCTTCGTCAAATCCATTAAAACACCGGAATCCATCAGTAACAACGATGCTGTCTTTTGATAAGTATTTTTTGGCCCATGCTTTAATCTCTTTTTTGGTGAATGAGATCAAGGGAGTGAGTTTCAAGTAGATCGGATGGTTCTTATCATCAGTTTCAACGGCCGCAATGAAAGGTTGTTTGTTTTCAGACCCTCGACCTCTCTTGCCACCGGGTTTTTCTCCACCAAGGTAGGCATCGTCGGCTTCGATAATGCGTGATAACCGTTTTTTCTCATCACGTTCTAGCATAACTTGCATCAGCTTGTGCTTGATACTCCAAGCTGTCTGATAGGCAACACCAAGGTGACGTTTTAGTTCCAGTATTGATATACCGTTTTTACTCTGACTGATGAAAAACATGGCAAGAAACCATTTGGTCAAGGGCGTTTTGGTCGAATGAAATACAGTATCTCGGGTCACAGTCGTCTGATGGTGGCATCGGTTACACTGGAATAACTTACGAGATCTGACATAGCAGTAGGTTCTACTGCCGCAATTGCGACAGACAAAGCCATTTGGCCAGCGCGCGTTTTCCAGAGCGCTACGACACTGTTCTTCGGTACCGTAGTGCTCCAAGAATTCGTGAACACTTAAACCATCCTGGAATTGAACTGGATTTTGAGCCATAACATTCCTTTTGAAGGTAGATAAAACAATACAAGTACATATGTTCACCTTATCTTTTTCTAAAGTTGGCTGTCAATTCTAGATAATCAGAAAATATTATGTGGTTATATACCATTCACAGCTTCATTTAAGTGGAGGAATTCATCCTCCCTCGAAAAGTTCCCGATAATAAGAGGACACGTAACGAGCACATGTCCCCTTATTATCTCTAATTTGTTTTGATCAAAAATATGATTTGAAATTGGGGGTCATGTGCTCGTTACGTGTCCCCTAATTTGAACGGACCGGTAAGACAAACCTTTGTTGACGCGACACTAGAGCCGGTGACGTAGGAGACAGCCGACACCACCCAGCCCGGTTAGCACGTTGTTTCGGCTAACAATTTTCAATTTGTGCTTCAGTGTGTTCGGCTAGACGTGCCATTTCTTCCCTGAGGTTGAGTTGTTTCTGGGCAATTCCTCCACAAGCTGTACATCTATTAGGGGCATGATTATCGAAATCCGTGAACCCGCAATCGGTGCAGGTTAATCCCTCGCTTGGGGAATAGGTTTTTAGCATCACCAAGGTGTTCACCCGGTTTTCTTTCAAAGATTTTTGGCAATCTCCTACACCAGCTGCGGCGAGATCCCCAATACGGAGTTCTTGTAAAAGATGTTTTTTTTCAGTGTTTTTAACTTCATTTATTTAGTCGGCCCTTAAAAAGTGAATAAGTTATTGATATTATTTGTTTATAGATGTATAATTGGGTCATACAATTGACCAGAAACCAGCATTTTACTTAAAAAAACTGGTCAATTAGAAACCCGATTTTCCGGTATTTTCATGAAGAGTTCTGCAACCAAAAGCAAAGGTCAGATGAGCTTCATCAGCCCGGATTTGATTGATCAACTGAATCCCAAACACGAGCTGGTGATTTTAGCCAACATAATCCCCTGGGATACTCTTGAAGAAGAACTGGCGGGGTTTTACCATGAGAAGATGGGGAGGCCTGCCAAACCGATCAGGTTGATGGTGGGGCTGATGATTCTCAAACAGATGGAAGATCTGAGTGATGAAAAGGTGGTTGAGGCTTGGGTTGCCAATCCCTACATGCAGTTTCTCTGTGGAGCAACACAGTTCCAATGGCAATTTCCCTGTGTTTCATCCGACCTCACCCATTTTCGGAATCGGATTGGAGAAGAAGGGATCAAAAAGATACTCGCGGTATCCATCGCCCTCCATGGGAAGGAAGCCCTGGAGAAAGAGGTGACTATCGATACCACGGTTCAGGAAAAGAACATCACCTTTCCAACCGATGCAAAGCTCCACCGCCGAATTGCCGAAAAATGTCGGAAGATTGCTGCCGCAGGAGAGATTGACCTGAGGCGGAGCTATACCCGAACCATCAAGAAACTGATGAAAGCCCAACGATTCGCTTCCCATCCAAGAAACAGAAAGAAAGCCAAAAAAGCACAAAAGGAATTAAAGACTATCGCCGGCAGACTTCTCAGAGAACTGAATCGCAAATTACCAAAGGAGACCCAAGAACTCTACCAAAGCACATTGGAACTTTTTGAAAGAGTTTTGGCCCAAGAACGTAACAGCAAGAACAAGATCTACAGCCTCCATGAACCTGATGTTTACTGCATGAGCAAGGGGAAGGAACATAAAAAGTACGAGTTTGGTGCCAAGGCATCCATCGTGACTACTAAAAACAGCGGCATCATCGTTGGAGCACAAAGCTTTTCTGAAAATATCTACGACGGGCATACCCTTGACACAGTACTCAATCAAGTAAAAGAACTTCGGGGAGAAAGACCCGAGATTGGTATTTGTGACAGGGGATACAGGGGAAGGAGTAAGGTTGGCGATACCCGAATCATGATCCCCAAATCACCACTGAAAAGGGCAACGGCCTACGAGAAGCAGAAAGCGAGAAAACGCTTTAGAAGAAGAGCGGGAATAGAGCCTATCATCGGTCATCTCAAGAGTGATTACCGCCTTGGCAGGAACTATTTGAAAGGGATAGCTGGTGATGCGATCAATCTGATGATGGCTGCGGCAGCATTTAACTTCAAGAAACTGCTCAGGCAGTTGATCTATTTTTTTGTTTCAATTTTACAACATATTTTTCAAAGTCGTATTGGATTTTTCAGGAGACCTGACCATCCATCCCTGTTAAGTTTTTCAATCTGAGGCCCAAATACGACTTCTTAAGTTTCGACTATTTAGCTCCGTTTTGGGACTCAATGACTCTCAAACTATTGGTCCCATAATAACCAGATCGATCCCCTTTTCTTCTACTGCTTGTGCATGAGGGCCTGAAAGGGCGTTCAGACCTTAATCTAAATATTGAATTGTTGACAGCATCGATGATGAATAAGTCCGCTTTTAACTCTTCTGCCAATTAAGCAGTATAAACCAGTGCGTCTTTCGCGTATAAAGAAAAATCATTCGCTACCATAATTTACTCCAGATTTAAATAAGGTTTAATCCCCGTCGAACAACGCAAGTTGTGCACCTTTTTGATTGTACGCTAATTTATTGTTAATTAACTGACATTATCGCTTAAAAAATATATATCTGCTTGTTATAAACAATGGTCACTAATGAAAGGCGTAAGTTATTTTTACTGCTTGTAATAAAGCTGATATTATAATATTGTCGGGACGGATCTCTCATAGCCAAGTTGTGGGTTCATGTAAATTATTGTAATTAACTAGCAAATAAATGGCCCTTCCCTGATTTGGGAATAACAATTGCTGGTAAATGATCATTAGAATAAAATTTCCAAAAAAATATTGGCATTATTAAACGACAATCTAATCAGGAGAAATTATCATGCTGGTAAAAAATTGGATGAGTAGAAACGTTATCACCGTTGATATCAATGATACCCTTTTTCGGAATCGGATTGGAGAAGAAGGGATCAAAAAGATACTCGCGGTATCCATCGCCCTCCATGGGAAGGAAGCCCTGGAGAAAGAGGTGACTATCGA
>Ga0257125_1002156_pt1 | contig 17038 bp, 22 predicted proteins | sample SI106_200metaG_FD_190183 | JGI IMG/M metagenome (GOLD analysis project Ga0257125, IMG submission 190183) | Marine microbial communities from Saanich Inlet, British Columbia, Canada - SI106_200 | ecosystem: Environmental > Aquatic > Marine > Inlet | place: Canada: British Columbia | collected...
GTACTGTGCGCCGAAGTGCAATAACAGATTTGCGAATGTAGTGGACTTCCCGCTACCACGCCCACCGATAGCTATCTTATAACGTTTTGGCGTAGTAAGAAAGCATTGCAGTTTGCGTGGTACGGAAAAGTTCATGTTATCCTTTAATTAATTAAGAAATAACTTCAACAGGCCAAGGTGCGTTTCTCTCAGTTCCAGCACCGCCAGTTACACGGTTATTGGCTCCCTTAGTACTGTCAGCGTCCATTGCTCCAGCTAACGTAGCAGTAGGATCAGCATCTGTGAAAAACTTGTTGTCAGTGATAAAGAACAAATCAGCATTATCATCGACACATAGGCCAGTTGCATAGATCACATTGTTGTTCATCAAATGCGAACCAGTTGCTCCTGTCATACCGCTATTAGCAATAATTCCTGCAGCTGCAGTACCTATCATTCTGTTACCAGTAATGGCAGTTCTTCCTGCGTCACCTGCGCCATAAGAGATATAACTGGTTGCGAATGTACCACGGAAATCACAACCTACGACTTTAAGCCCCATACTTGCTGTAGCGAGAATACCGCTTGTAATAGTTCCAGCGGCTGCGTCCATAATACAACCATGAAATTCACAACCACCAACTGTGCTACCGAGTGTAGTAATAGGCGCTGCTGCTGCAACTCCAACAAAGTCAATGTTTATAAAACGAGTACTGTAAGACTCACCGATTGGTACATGATTACCTACGATACCTGGCATCGGATTGGTGTCATAAGCACCTACGCCGATAACGTCACATTTGGTTGGGAATTTGACAAGTGTTTCGGTAAGTGTATCACCGACAACGAAAATACGGTTACGTCGTGCCCACCAACGATTTGCTGCTAACGCAATGGAAATATCACTGGCTGCGATAGCTGCTGCGATTGTAGAAAAGGCTGTTGACCAAGAAAGGCCGGTTCCTGACGTAGTTACGTTACCGTCAACGTAATAATCCTGACCACCTGAAGGGTTAACTGCAAACACTGAAGTAAAATTAGTGTCAATGTCCTGCATTTGTTTTTGCGTAGGAACGTAAGAGTCGTCCCTGTCGATAGTGATTCTTTCTCCCATTGTTTAGTCTCCCGTGACCTATGGTTTATAAAAGGGTAATCAGTCTCCCGTGACCTTAACTACCTCCGGATCAACGATATTGATTTGCCATGCAGTTTCAACGAGCTTATCGAGTTTGTCTTCAAGCCCGCCTTTGTTACCAAATTCCTCTGGATAAAGCTTCTCCAACAAGGTAAGAGAAGTTTTCCAGTTTTTAGCGTTTGTTGATTGCTCAATGTCTCTAAGTAAGCGAGCTTTGCACTCCGCCCGTGAAAATAATTCTTGTTCGATAAGTGCAACGAACTGCTCCAACGTGCTATAAGCCCCTTGAAGAAAAGTGTGCAACCGCTTAGACGACATTTTAATAGAGTAAGCTGTATCGGATATAGACAAGCCTAACGCACGAAAATAGCCGTATTGCTCTAAGTCAAAATCGGTAAGAACATCGTCTTCGTTACAAGAGTCTGTAAAAAGCGGAAAGAGGCTTGCGGCGACAACGCAAACCTCTTCCCTGGCAACGACACCCCCACCATGAGCGACACCGATACTTTCAAAAGCAGCTAAGACCGTATCAAAATCCTTAATATTTATTTGCTTATAGTCATCCATGCTTTTATTATAAGTCTGTGTCAACTGTAAGTCAAGGTTTATTTTAAAAATACTGTAAAAGGCTAAAAGCCTACAGCCCCAACGTTCTCCGCACTTCCCATCCTCTCAAGACCCCTGTAAATAAAGGGTTTAAGGCTTGGCACGTGGATTTGAGTACGTAGAAATAGGTCTTGATTTTTGGTCAAATTAGGCTTGAAGAAGCCTATGGATAAAGGCTGAGTCTGATAGAGAGGGTTTTGGGTAGGGTGTGGGGGTATGTGTCCTGGGAGAGCTGAAAAGCGATTTTTGGGGGTGTTTTGGGGACTGAAAATTAAGGTTTCTTATTAAATGTGCTTGTTATGACGTTAAGGGAGCTACGTACGGAGGGAATTGTTAAAAGTCCGGGAACAGGGGCACTGACATTCTAACTAACGGAATCTACTTTGAATCGTAAATAGTTGTGGTGTACATTACAGTTTACAACGTTCGCTAAACAAAACAGCGTTCACTTGTGGTGTACACTACAGGTTGTCTATACATGACAGTCATGACAGTCAAGTCAGGCCTGTCATACGTATGCAAGTATCGTACCATTGTCAACGTATGCAAGACACGTGCCAACGGACCATTGCGTAATACCTAAGTAAACCTTGGCATAATTCTTGCCATACGTTGCCAGATAAGCGCCAAGCCTACAACGCCAAGGCTTCACACGATTGCGTTTTTCGTGTGAAACAAATAATGTTTCACGATATTGTATAGTGTTTAATAGCGTTTGTGATAGGCATACGTGCTTAAGTTGCTATGATTGGTACGTGTACCTATAGTTAAGTGCGTACGTGCCTTATTCAGTTTAATCGTATTATAACGATAAAGAAATAATTTTACAGGTTGGCATGGTTTTTGATTTGAGTACGTGTGTTCATAGCGTACGGTCTAAAATACGGGGGTCGATATGTGTTATATTTGTAATCATTTTTAAAATATGAGGATAAGTGTATGAAATTATTACTTATTCAGGGTAAGCGTATCACTGTATCACTTGCGTATAATTGGCATAAACGCCGAAGACCCGCTATTGACAGGCGTATGCAAAGTAGTCAAAAGTTTTCAACTTTCAGTCAAAAAATAAATTATTTTCAAAAACTTAAAAATGAAAATTACGCATACAAATCAACCGTTCACGGGCTGTACGCCCCTATCCATGCGCCTCTTGCCTGTATCACTTTACTTTCACATAGTGGTACATATGTCATTCATTTGCTTTTAAACCCCTGATATAACTACACATTTCTAAAAGCGAGTGTATCAGGTAAAAGTTTTCATAGTGATACGCCTACGCTAAGTACCTGTTATTACTACATAAAAAAATCAAGTGTATCATTTTATTTTGTCAAAAGTGAATACAAAACCACCTTATAAAGAAAAGATCTGTTTTTAAGCCCGTACGTAGGCCATTTTTACCTATACGTAGGCCTTTTGACTTTACGCTATTTTCAAAAAATTGAATACAAAAAAAAGAGACGTTTTTCAGCGTGTACGTAGCGCACCCACTACCCAACAATCCAACTTATACCTTATTATAAGCGCTACTCTTATAAGTTAGCTGTAAAGCTTGTAAACCCTGTCAATAGTGTAGCGCACCCAACATTGGTTAATATTAGCCACGCGTGGTTGATATCAGCCAACCATGCCAAAACCTTTACTACGTACAATTAACTTCACCCATCAATATCCTTAACTATTACACATACTTAACATACTATTACACACACTTAGCATACTTTGGCACGCTACCTGCATTACTATTATAGTATGCACGCAAACACTAACCCAAACAAGGAACTAACCATGAAAGAACTTACAAACATTCAAACCACGCAACCGCTAACAACTATCACTAAGACACTCTTCACTAAGACAGCCCTTAACAATAACCTTAACTACCACGGATCATGTTTTATTAAACAGTCTGAGAAGTTTACCACTATTAACCACGTATTAAACCATGTTGACACTGCTAACATTTTAGGCCACAGGCAATTAACTAATACCAATATTAACAGTCTAAAATTTGCCACAACAAATGGCTATTCTTACTTATCATTGACTGGTAAGAGTCTTTATATCACTATGACCGAAACACCCTTATACCAGGCAGTTTTTATTATTATAGATGACATCCCAGATACGGATCAAACTAATATTGTTGTATACTCACTTGACAGATAAACCACAAACCCAAACAAAGGAACCCACCATGACACCAAAACAAGCAAAAACCCTTTGGGGTTTTGAAGTGCGCAACAGTCAATCACGCCCCATAGCATGGCTAAAAACCACGCTAAAAAGTTACCAAGCGGAACCCCTTATCAATGCCATTAACCAATGGGAAAGCGACAAATCAGAGTATAATCGTCTCCACGTACGTACTTTATTAAAACCATACTCACCTAAATTCGAGTTCAACATCATTGCGCCCAAAGAAACGATCAAGACCGAAGTCAAAGAGATTATAAAAGAAGTTATTATTGAAAAGGAAGTTATTAAGACTGTCAGTATCACTCAAGATATGGATATTAATACTGTCATAGAGACCGTTTTCCCTGTTTGCAAAGGTGCAACGCATATAAAAGACCTATTCGACGCAAAACAACCTGAGTTCATCCCTGCCAAAGTGTCAAAAGAATATTATAAGCCTGAAAACTTTGACACTATTCTAACTGCATTGAAAGCTAAAAACGCTAATGTCCTTATTAAAGGTCCGGCCGGATCAGGGAAAAGCCTTATGGGTAAGGAACTGGCTAAACAACTTGAACTTGACTTTTTCGTACAATCTTGCGCCGAAGATACTACTAAAGAGGATTTGATTGGCGCGCCTAAAATATCCGTTGATCCGGAGTCAGGCCAAAACTTTTCAGAGTTTAAGCTTGCGGAATTTATGGTAAAATTGCAAACACCTTGTCTTTGTATGATTGATGAGATTTTCGCCACAGAATCAGGCATACTTATGGGTTTAAATGGTTTACTTGAACCAAAACAACGCTATATAGAAACGTTGGCAGGTATAGTCAAGGTGCATGAAAAGGCGCGTATACTTGCAACGTCCAACGTCGATGGGCGCAACAACGATCGAAATTACGTAGGGGCAGGGAAAGCGGACGGTAGTACATTAGATAGATTTGCAATGTTTACGCACGGGTATAGTACTAAAGTTGAACGCAACATAGTCAATAGACTTCCTAAACTTCATAGAGATGACATTATTGCATGGCTTAAAAAATTGCGCCATGAACTACAATCTGCTAATATATCTTTTGATCCGTCCACGCGACGTTTAAATACTTGCGTTGAACTTGTTATAGTCGGTCTTGATCCTGCAATAGCTTTCCAAGCTTGTTTTCTTGAACAACTAAGCTTAATGGAATTAAAAAAGATTGGTATGGATAAACTTGAGACAACACGTGAAGCAGTTATACAGCACGACGATAAATGGCAGGTACTCGCTCAACAAGGAAAGCGGCTTGAAGCCATAAAAGAATATAGGGGTTTAACAGGCTGTGATTTAAAACAGGCCAAAGACCACATTGAAAACTATATAATCAAGGGGTTATAAAATGCTAACACCTAAAGAATACTTAAAAAACCCTATGCCAAGGTCAAACGAGCTATGGCTTAACGGATTAGATATAGTGTCTCATTGCCTACAAAGAGACCATACCCAATCTTTTTATAAAGACGATAGTCCTGCAACACGTCATTGGGATGAATGGAGTGACGCTATGCAAGACAAGGTAAAGGCGGAAGATAACTTTGATGATATATACGACAACGCGTACGCACCTAAAAAGGCTTGGAAAAATATCAATAGGGAATCAGGTGCACTGTGTGTTAGTTCTTATTTGTCAGGCGCTAAACGTTGTTTTAAGACACGTAAAAAATTAAGACAGACACGTGATGCCTTATCAATCCTAATTGACATAGCAATCCCATGTTATGAAAGGTCACAGAACTATATGGTCAAGCGTCACAAGGCGGTTTATGACCTTATAGCGCAATGTGATAGCGACGATAGACCAGTTCAAATCGTTGGCGTTATGTCAGTACGTATACCTGAACTTAAAAAACCATTGAACATATTTATTATGGTAAAAGATTATAACGATAGTATTTTCCCGTCTATTTGGGGTGCGCTTAAAACCAATGAAACCTGTAATAGCTTTATAAATGTCATCATGGATTATTTTGTAGGCACGTCAACGTCCGGCAACGGTTCACCACGTGACTTACTTAATGCTGAACAATATTTTCCAATGAATGAAGAACTTATTATATTCGGATCAAGAATTAAATCCAATAACGCTATAATAAAGGGAGTATAACAAATGACTAATGAATTAGAACCTACCGTAAAAATGGCAGAATCATTACAAGAGATTACTAACTATCTTGATGCCCTGTTATTTAACGGTGAATTGCCACCCTGCTATGTGACATTAACACGCAATAACAAGGTCATAGGCGGTTACCATGCAAAGGATCAATGGGAGGGCAACGACGGGCAGTCAATACCTGAGATTGGTATTAACTCAAACCTGTTAGTTGAACCTGATCCTTTAATCCTTTATAACGTTTTAATCCATGAACTATTACACCTTGAACTATCACATAAAGGTTTGGGCGGACGTGCAGGCTACCATAACAAGGCATTTGCACAACGTTGTGAAGAACTGGGTCTTGATATTCAAGTACACGACAAGGATGCAAAAGAGGGACAGACTACTGGACAGTCAGTTAGTACAAGCCTTAAACCGAAAGGTCTTGCTGAAATGGCAATAGCTAAGATACCGACCGACCTTGCGTATACTGCAAAACACGTGATTGACATTGATGATAATGGTACGCCAAGCGAGGGCGAAACACCCAAAGTCATGCCAGTACCAGTAAAAGAAAGAGAACCTAAAACTAAGAGCGCTGGCAAGAGAACAAAGTACCAATGTCCTGTATGTGGCCTTTCTATGTGGGGTAAGGCTAACGCATATCTTATATGTGGTACTGATATGCAAACCATGATCGAGAGCTAATCTAAACGGGTAATTGTGGTGTACACTACAATTACCCACAAACTTTTTAAATAGGGGTAAACAAACCATGAAAGAAAACAAATTACATTTAACAGTGACCAATCAAATTGACAATCAAGGCATTATTTTTCTCACTAACAGCGAGGGCGATATGTTCAGCATGATTAATCTTGCTTATGACAACAAAACAAGGTGGGGTTTTTCACAGATAAAGCAGGGGGTACATAACGTCATTGATCCACAGAATATAGGATCTATTACCTTTCCACCGGATTCTGATGGAGTAGTCAAGGAATTTTTAACAACATGATTATACCTTATTATATAGGGGCGCAAAGTATGGATAAAATAACAGAGGATTTTTTAAAGCATAGCAATATTAAAACATCGCTAAAAGGTATGGACAACAACACAATATGTAAGATGATATTAACTCATGTATGGTGCAGTTTAGATAGTACATCTATAGAAGCCGCTTTATTAGGCGAAGCAATTCATAGGCTTAAAGAGGTTGATAAAAAATACGATTGTTCAGCATGGCATGAAGCCAATCAGGATAAAGACGATATATGCTGCTATTGTAATAAACCGCTTAACCCAGATTTTTAACCTTATTATATAGGGGCGCAAAGTATGGAAACGATTTTGATAGATATTTTTCTTGTTATACTGGCCTTTAATTTAGGGGCAGTTGTAGGTTATAACCTTAAGGACGATGAACCAAAATAAAAATAAAATAAAGCTTGACAAAGCTTTCAGCATTTAGTAGCTTAAGTATAACAGGGCAATCACGCCCACAAACAACACCTTATAAGGAGTTAAAAAAATGGCTACCAAAACACCCGAACAGATCGAAAGAGACAAGCAGCGAAATGCAGCTATTCGTAATGCGAAAGAGACAGTTAGAGTTTTCTTTAATGCTGCTGCTTTCGGCAAACTTCCAGGCGCTATCCAGGAAGCATTAAAGACCCTCGCGCCTGTTGCAAGACAGGCAACCAGTACCATTGCCCTTGAAATTGAAGCACTCTTTGAAAACAAAGACGTTCTTTCCGAACTGGATATTTTCAAGGCCCTCAAGGTCGGCCCTAATGAAATGAAGGCAAAGGTCAACCATTGCTTGAAACTGGCCCAACCTGAGGACAGGATGTGGATTGCTTATGATTCCGGTGAATGCACCTGGACATATATTGACAAAGGTCCATTGATGCCCGAGGGGTTTTCGAGTGAAAATCTGATTCCGTCCATTGCTGCCCATGTGGAAAGCCCCGACTTCGCTACCCTGTCAGTAACAGCCCTCATTGATGCTGCCAAAGCAGCCAAGGACGATGAAGAGTAAAACCTAACCCATAACCTTTAACAAGGCCATGACTTCCGAAGTCATGGCCTTTTCTATGCCCGAAAATGAAAAACCCTCGAAAAACAGGCCCCAGAGCATAGCCTAAATGCTCGTTTCAGACTTTCCGAGTACCATAGTCCCACCTTTTTTAAACCCATACCAAAAATCCGAAGACCCTATGGATAAAGGCTTTCAGCCCACAGGAAATTATTTTATTTTTTTCCTTGACAAGCCATAAGAATAGGAGTAGATTTAAAGGTGAAAGATTATAGCACATATAGACATGAACAAAACCAATCATTAAAGGAGCGACAAATGCAATTTTTCATTGATACATTATCAGAAGTAGGTGAGGTATACGTATGGTTGAATATCATGGTTATAGCGTACGTAATAGGTCGTATCAAAGGCGAGAAGTTCACAGAGTAATTGTAGTGTACACTACAAAAGGAGCGACAACAAATGAAACTAACGCTTGGGCTTTTCGTAATGGCTTCACCAGTTTATGCGCTACTTGGTTGGATTTGGTATACTGACGGATTTACGCTAATGTTAAAAGTATTCACAATTACATCTATTATAGTTGTTGGAGTATTCGCCACAACTATAGTAGCATTAAAGATTATGAGCATTATATAAAGGAGCTAAGTATGCCGCTTAGAATTGGAGATTTAATAAAGATAATAGAGGCCAGTAGCATTAGGCTACCAAGGACAGGCACAGGCCGTAATCATCAAATAGTTGCAAGAGACTTAGAAACTGCCATTGGAGATCACTTCCTTAAAAGAGACTATGTTAAAGATTCAGATGATTACAAACATTTACTACTTCGTAGAGCGTACGCCCCTATGAAAGCTTATAGGTTTAATCAATTAAGACCATATCAACAAGAGGACGTATTACAGGACGACAATGAATGGTTAGCAGAGCGCAAGATTAATGGTTGGCGCATGATGATAACCTTTATACCTAACACTACTCCAAGGTTTTGGGGTGGCAACCTGTCAACAGTCAATTTTCTACCTACCGACTACACTAAGCACATAATTTTAAAACCTAATAAAGCCCCTTACACAAAAAACTATCCAGCAACGTCCAGCAATTTTTCAGGACTGATAGGACGTACGTGTATACTTGATTGTGAAGTTACTGTCAAGGACGGTGATGAAATGCTGTCTGACCATGCAAGCCTTATACGTGTACAAGAGATATTAGGCAGCAATGCAGATAGGGCAAGACGTATGCAGGAAGAAGCAACATTGTTATTTAACGTATTTGATCGCATTGACCCAAAACAATTAATGCAACCTTATTATGGTAGGAAACTCGATGCCATTGAAAGCGTATTACTTTTACAGCTACCTACAGAGTGCGCATTATGGCAATTTTTACACGTTAAAATAGTTGCACAAAATAAGAAAGCCTACTGTCATAAGATATGGAAGGAAGGTGGAGAAGGGGTTATATTAAAGCATAAGATGGCGTTGTATACTCCAGGCAGCAGACTGCGTACGCACCAGATCAAGGTTAAACGAAGTCACAGCGATATAGTGGGCGACGATATAGACGCCTTTATAACACGTACGTTTGAAACACCTGAATGGTCTAAGCTTAACCTTATCGGTGGAGTTGAGTTGTCTTTATACCTTAAGGAAGGTGACGAACTTAACGAACACGTAATAGCCAAGGTTACAAGTATACCGGATCATATGCGTAAGCAGTTGACCAATGACCCTGAAGCATGGTTAGGTAAAGTAGTTGTATGCGACGGGCAGGATTTATCAGCACGCAACAGGCGGTTACTTCATGCTAAAGTTGCTTGGAGCAGGGGCGTTAGGAAAGATAAGAATCCAAGAGACTGTATAATGGAGCTTAATGAGATAGAGGGGGTAAAATTCTAATGTTTAGTTTATGGTTTAATGACCTTGTTCACTTATTAAAGAATGAGCGAGTAAATATTACAGACGACACAGCCCTTATAATGCTATTTTGCGAGAGCGCAACACTTAAACAACTACTATTATGGTTAGGAAGGGAGCAGTTATAATGAGCTTTAAAGAGTGGTCAGATAAATATTACCCTAATGAAATGGAGTAGTTTACTAATGATCCCCGAACCATTCCCACATCAAGTAACAGCAAACAATAAACTTAACCCATTGCAGTACGCAGCATTGTTTGCGGACATGGGAACCGGCAAGACACGTATCGCTATTGACTGGTTTATCCATAAGCTTAACACCATTGGCTCAGATAGAGTAGTTATTATAGCTCCGTCAGTAGTTGGAGAGCAATGGGTAGACGAGCAGTTGCCAGAGCATTGTGGTGTACACTACAAAACACACGCATTTGAGGCCAAAAGTACGCAAAAAGCTCTCAGGAAACTTGACAATTTTATCATGTCGGCTAAGTACGCAGAAGGTTTGCACATACTTTGTATTCACTTTGAAACCTTTGTAGGAAACAAAGGCCAAGACCTTATACAGCAGTTCTTGTCGACCAGTAATAAAGCGCCCATTATAATAGTGGACGAATCCAGTAGGATAAAGAATCCAGATGCTATAAGCGTAAAGCATATCGTTGCATTAAGGCATACGTACCCTAATTCGTTCCGTATGATAATGAGTGGGACACCTGCAAGCAAAAGCCCCGTAGATTTGTGGTCACAATTCGATTTTCTCACACAAAATTATTTTAATTGCGGTTATGTAGTGTTTAAGGCAGCACACTCCGTACGTATTGACAAAAAGTTTAAGGTCAAGGGCAGACTAATGACAAGGGAAATGACCCTTGACAGAGATACGTACGACAGTATTAAAAAGATAATAGCTAAGAACACGTTTCAAGGACGATTGCACGAAGCAGTACCGGCTATGGTTCAAAAGCGTTTTGGTATAGCAGCACATGATTTTGAGTTCGTACGTAACTCGCCAAAGTTCCAACGTTTTAGAAACATGGACAAATTACAGGAAAAAATTGCACCTGTAACGTATGCAGTTAAGTTGGATGACTGCGCCGACATACCTAAGAAGATACACAGGAAGATCAAACTTCCATTGAACCCCGAACAAAAAAGGTTAATCAAAGACCTTATAAAATATAGCGCCACAGTATACGACGGTGAAATGTTGACCATTGACATTAAAGCCTTGATAGGTTTAAGAGTTTTACAGATATGCGGTGGTAATTTTAGTCATCTTACAGACTTAGAAGGCAAGTTTGCAACGACTCCCATTAAGGGCGTTAACTATAAGATGAAATATTTAATGGAAGATATACCAGAGATAGGCGATCAGCAGTTTATTATTTGTGCCGTCTATACACCAGAGGTAATAGAGATAAACAAACAGATCAGCAGAATCACAGACATAGGTAAGTTGCATGGTGACACACCTAAACAGGAAAGAACAAGAGTTATAAGGGAATTTAAAGCAGGACACTTGCAGGGTATGGTTATGAATCCGTCCGTAGGTGGTTACGGTTTAAATTTACAAATGGCGCGTATTCAGTATTGGTATAGTAGGAATTATAAAACAGAAGCAAGACTACAGGCAGAAGCAAGAGGACGTAGGATAACAACAGTTAAAAGCCCTATATACAAAGACCTGTTAAGCGATATTAGTTTTGAAGACAATGTATTAGAGGTATTACAAGAAGGCAAGGACATCAATGACATTTTCGTAAACAAGGCTATTAACGAAGTGTTTAAATTATAAGGAGACACTATGCCAGTATCAAAGAACAGACGTAAGAATGGCAAGAAGCGAAAGAGTAATAGGACTACGTTTAAAAGCGTTAAACTTGCAAGGAGGTTTGTATTAAGAAATTTGAACAAGTATTTAATGACAAGAGGTTACGACACCAAGTTTACAGACACGATGAACAATGCGGTTAAAAAGGTCAACCGTTAATTGTAGTGTACACTACAGAAGGAGACACCATGAGCTTAGACCATTTACAACAGGCAGCACAGCAAGAAGAGAGCGCACAACAGACAGACTCTCTATTGACAATCACAGCATTAGCAGAGGAATGGAAGCAACGTAAAGCTGAGTATACGCAGTTAGAGCAACTGGCTAAAGAAGCAAAGAAACTATTTAACAAAGTATCTCAAGAGGACATTCCAAACGCAATGATGGAAGTGGGCCTTAGTGAGTTGAGACTTGCTGACGGTCAGAAAATCAGTTTTAAAGAGGACGTATCTTGTTCTATCAAAGACTATAACAAGTTAGACGAGTTTCTTACTGAACGTGGCGAAGATGGTATGATGAAGATAACGCTTGAAGTTGGCAAAGTGCCTAAGAACATCTTGCGTATGATCCTTAAAGACCTTGCGGAGACGTACGACATTAGCGCAATGCCCAAACAGTTCGTACACCCTGCGACTATGGCTGCTTACATTAGGCGACTTTGTGGCATTAACGGTAAGACCGTTGCCGAGGTTGCAGTAGCAGATATTGACGAAACGATGTTAAGTGTGTATAGGTACTACAAAACAACAATTAAGTAAAGGAGAACGAACAATGGCTAAAAAAGAAGCGACACCCGAAGAAATGAACAAAATGTTTGAGAACTTTGAAGGCGACACAGGCGGCTTTGAGGACATGAGCGGTGATACCCAATCCGTACCGTTTATTCGTATGCTGCAAGAGCTTTCCCCACAGGTACGTAAGACACAGGACGCTTACATGGAAGATGCAGAAGTTGGTATGCTGCTTAATACCATTAACAATCATCTTTATAAGACACCATTACGTTTCGTGGTTGGTAAGTTTGAACGCTACTATATCGAATGGCGACCTAACCGTGGTGGGTTCGCAGGTGTACACTCTATCGAATCCGTTGAAAAACGTATCGGTGACGACCTGATTTCTGACGATGGTTGGAAGATCGTGAACCCTGCCAACGGTAACGAGTTCATGGACACCTACGTGTATTACGTTATCCTTCCAGACTATCTTGAAGACGGAGTTTGTATCTTTAGCTTGTCTTCCAGTCAGTTGAAGGAAGCCAAAAAGCTTAACAGGAACCTGCGCTCAACAATGATTCCAGGTACGACACAACGTGCGCTCCCGTTCTTCATGGTATGGAACTACGAAGTAATGGAAATGAAAAATGACAAAGGTGAATGGGTAGGGCCTAAATTCACTCTTGAAAGCTTTGTTACACAGGAGCAGTTGTCCTGCGTAACCGAGACACGTAAAGAATTGCCGAACAAGACCATTGACTATAATCTCTTAGAGCAGGATGCCGGTAAATCTGCGGTGGCTAAGAATGGCGAAGTGCCGTATTAGGAGGAGGTCTATGTTTAATCCTTTAAGAAAAGAGCGATTTATTGTATGGCATAATGACACAGCAGACAGACTGATTGTAGAACGAAACTGGTTTCAACGAATGTTGTACCCTATATGCTTCGCTACTTGTAGTGAAAGTATGAAGTCAAGTAGGATCAAAATTAATATTGAAGCTGCCGAGAAGTTTGTTGCACATATCAAAGCTCACTTAGGGCCAAATGAGCATGTTGTGTGTAAAATATGCAATAAGTCAGTTGAAGAGATTTACCTTGAGAATGAGCGTTGATAGTTATGAAGTAATGGGTTTACGTGTGGCTTGTGCAGAAGTGCAGGCCACACGTTCTTTTTCGCTTGAAACGAAGGTCTACAAGTATCTTAAGCAAGTTTACAACAAAGCTGGTTGGAAGTTTATACGTGTAGATACCACAAATCAGATAGGTTTTCCAGATTGTCTGTGTTTAAAAGGAAGTGAGTACGTTTTAATAGAAGCTAAGATGTTAAAGACTAAGAAGCTTACCAACGTACTCGACAATATGACATGGCAACCTGGACAGATACCCTTTATGCTTCAAGCGCTTATAAAGAAACAATGTTACTTGCTTATCGTTGCTAAAGGTAGCAAGTTGCTCATATTAGGAGACGAAAGTTATGTACGGACAATGCTTAGTTACACCGACGATTTTAGATTCATATGAATTTGCTAAGAGCGCTCCGCCATCTTGGACAGTAAGGGCCGAAGAAGGGTTTTTAGCCAAACTGAGAAGAGAGAAAGTAGATTACCCTGCGTGGGTAAAAAAAGGGCAATCGTTTGAGGACACAGTTGTGCGAGTTTGTAATGCACACCACAAAGGCAAAGGAACAGCGGCTGGTTCGGAGTTATTTAAAAAAGTAGTGGCAGAGTGCATAGGTGGCACGTTCCAAGAGAAATTATCAAAGAAAATGGAGATTGACCGACAAAAAGTATTTTTATTTGGCTACTGCGACGTTACTTTCCCTACCCTTACCATTGATTTGAAGACTACGTTGAACTATAAAGGTGAGAGTAAATACCTAAACAGGCATCAGCACCTAATTTACTCTTATATACGCCAAGTGCCTGAGTTTAAGTATCTTGTCGTACAGTGGGCTAATGAAGATGCGATAACGATCCAAGCAGTACACGATATTTACTACCATGCGCCAGACCAAGCTGAACTTGAGAGAATTATCAGGTTAAAAATACTCAACTTCTTTGACTACCTAAGACAAAATAACCTTTGGCAGGATTACTACCACACATTCTCTAAAAATTAGGCTACACTATGAAACAACTGCGACAGTTTTCAAATGACTTTGCTACGTTGTTTGCAGGTAGCAAAGATTCATATGGTATACACATCCCTGAGAAAGTTACAAAAGATGGCGAGAAAGCTAAAGGTAAATCATTCACAAAAACCGAACCTTTAGCTGACGTTACTTATTTAAAGCACCTACATGGCGAAGTTAGCCTTGGTATAGTGCCAATAAATAGGGAAGGTTTCGTTTCTTTTGCAGCTATTGACGTTGACGAGTATCCATTAGACCCTGTTAAGTATTTAACTATGCTACAGAAAGCTAAGTTGCCCTTGGTTGGTTGTAGGAGCAAGAGCGGTGGCTTACACCTTTATTGCTTCTTCAATCCTCCAATAAAAGCAGCTACAGCGATACCATTAATGGACAACGTAAGGGAGTTGCTCGGACTGCCAGCAGATACGGAGATATTTCCAAAGCAAACAGCGTTAGCAGAAGGTGGCGGGGGCAACTGGATAAATTTACCTTATTATAATGCAGAGAAAACAAAACGTTACGCTTATAGTAGCGACGGTAAAGAATTGCCGTTGTCAATATTTCTTGCAAACACTATGGCGTTACGTACAACACCAAAAGCTATTAAAACAGCGTTAGACACGACACCATTAGCAGAAGCCCCGCCCTGCCTACAGAAACTCTTCTTAGCAGGTGGGGCAAGAGAAGGTAGTAGGACTGTATACATGCTTAACTGCGGTGTGTACCTTAAAGCACGTTTCGGTGAAGCGTTCGCAGAGAATTTACACCTTCTTAACAACAATACACTCGATCCATTAGACTACGTAAGATTAGACACAACCGTAGTGGCTTCCCTTAATAAAAAAGACTACCACTATGCCTGTAATTCGCCTTTACTAAAGGAGTATTGCATAAAAGATGTTTGTGGCACACGTAAGTACGGGGTCGGTGGGCAGTTCGTAAGTGATTTTGAATTTGGGCAGTTAAAACGTTTTAAAGGTGACGATGATGATGAGTATTACCTATGGGAAGTGAACGGAGTATCATTTGTACTTTACGGTATAAAAGATTTGATGGGACAAGACAGGTTTAGAGCATTATGTGGCAGTAAACTGAATAAAATTCCTAACAAACTCAAAGAAACTGTATGGATTAAGATAATAAATAATGCGTTAGCCAACGTAGTGGAGGTTGACGATGAAATAGGCGCAGGAATGTCGGACAGATCGCATTGGATTGAGAAAGTTGGAGAGTTTCTTTCTACACGTAAGGCGATAAGACGTGAACAGTTATTAGATGGCCTTGTGTACTTGAAAGGTAACAAACTTTATTTTAAAGCGGCTATACTGCAAGAGCATTTGTTACAATGTCAGACGTTACGAGCAGTAACAAAGATGCAGCATAGAAAACTGCTAACTGACTATGGAGTTAAGCGCGGGTCAATACGCATAAGGCATAAGCCCATGAACTTTAATTACGTAGAGCTTAAAGAGCAGCATAAGAAGGGTAGGTTAATAGATATTGACCGTAATCCTGAGCGTGAGAAGTTGGCGTTAAAGAAGAAGGAGTTAAAAGCAGCTAAGACAGGCGAAGCATATAAAGAAGTGGAAATGGACTTTAAAGAAGAGGAGAAATTCTAATGAACGACGACTTAAAGAGGTTTGATATTTGGTTTGAAAAGCATATCGGTATAGGTATTTGGTGGAGATCAGAATATTTTACGTTTGAAGTATCGTTGTGTCTTCCGTTTTTTGTAGTGTCATTAGGTCTTGGAAGGAGAAAAGAGCTATGAAGAAGCGCACGATCTATGGCCCACCAGGAACAGGCAAGACTACGTACTTAATGTCCCTTATCATGGAAGACTTGAAAACGATTAAGCCTAACAGAATAGCGTTCGTATCTTACACTAAGCAAGGAACGTATGAAGGAAGTGGCAATGGACTTTAAAGAAGAGGAGAAATTTTGATGGCTAACGACTTAATGAAAGAAGACGACAATATAGAGCTTAACAAAGAAGAGGCCAAGATAGCTTTGTACGCTGTTGTGTGCCTTATTAACAGTAAAGACTACACACGTCACACACCTGAAGAGGTAGGTAGTTTAATGGGTAAACTTGCAGCATTATTATCATGCTACCCTAACAAGGAGATTAAGAAATGAAGAAACGTACGATATACGGGCCTCCTGGAACCGGAAAAACAACCTATCTAATGTCACTGATAATGGAAGACTTGAAGACGATTAAGCCTAATAGCATAGCGTTCGTATCTTACACCAAACAAGGGACGTATGAAGGAGCTAAGCGAGCGCATAAGAAGTTCAGTTTAAAGGCTTCTGATACTCCGTTCTTTCGTACCATACACTCGCTATGTTTCAGGGAA
>Ga0257125_1002161_pt1 | contig 16973 bp, 20 predicted proteins | sample SI106_200metaG_FD_190183 | JGI IMG/M metagenome (GOLD analysis project Ga0257125, IMG submission 190183) | Marine microbial communities from Saanich Inlet, British Columbia, Canada - SI106_200 | ecosystem: Environmental > Aquatic > Marine > Inlet | place: Canada: British Columbia | collected...
AATCCCATCCATCTCTCCGTTTAAACGGATATCCATGAGAATGAGATCTGGCTTAACTTCTTCTGCTTTTGCGATTACTTTTTCAGCACTATCAGTTGTCGCCGTTACTTCATAACCTAAGCTTTCTACCATACCTATCATCTCTTCACAGATGATGTATTCATCCTCAACAATCATTATTTTTGTTTTATTCATGATACAATCTCTGTAGACTCTTCATTGCTTTCAAATTTTATAATAAAACAAGTACCGAGGTTCCGATTCAATTGTACTGAGCCACCAAGCTGCCTTTCACCGAGAAGTTTTACAAGACGAAATCCCATACCTTTTGATTTCTGCCAGTCAAGATCCTTTGGAATCCCAACGCCATTGTCAGAGTAGACCAATTTGAATTGGTCTTCCGTTTGCTCCAAACTGATTTTTATATCTCCTGTTTGGCCTTCAAGAAATGCGTATTTCAAAGAATTTGTAATCATCATTGACAGTTAACAATTTCCCGTTTGGTTCGTAAAGTTCTATGGCTGAAGGGGACTTTTCCATCATAGTCCTAAAACACTGTTCAATCTCCCACAGTTTTTCCTCTGCTTTTTTAAGCTTAACCGCATCCAATGCCAATTCCTTAATCGTTTGTTCTAATTCTTCATACGTTGGTTTATTTGACATGGATATCAACTCCGAAATGTTTTTGTTAATTGCTTCAGTATTCGGGTAGTCTGCCTTTTTCAAAAAGTTAATGATTTCTGTTTTTTACAAACCATACCATGGATAAATAAACCTTACAAATGTTTTATTTTTTTAAAAATAGTATTTAGCCCACCCCCAATAAAATAAAAAGTGATCATCTATCCGGGTAAATATTTGTACAAAGGTGTTATTCAGGAAAAAGATATTTTGAAAAACAAGAACGGTAAGGTTACTTTCAGATTCAACAATTCCAAAACGAAGGCATATCAAACCAAAACCGTTAGCGGAGAGAAATTATTGTGATTATTGCTGCAGCATGTTCTCCCAAAAGGATTTCGCAAAGCAAATCCAACTATATCAAACAAAAGTTTTTAAAAATCTTTGTTTGATTCCAACCATCCTCCAAAGTGATATTTTCTATATATGAAAGTCGGGCTTGTCCAACAAACGGTTCAGATTGTGGTTCGCTTCGCTCACACAATCTAACCTTATTCGTTAGAATACTACGTTTTTGATTGCAAATAGTTACGGAGATTTACTTTCTTTCCTCTTAAATTTAATTTGTTTCTAATATTATCTCGGTGCGTTTCGACACTTCTAACTGATACTCCCAATAAATCAGAGATTTCTTTGTTCCCTTTATTCTCAGCAATCAAATTTGCCACTTGAATCTCTCTTGGTGTAAGATTGTTGTATGCATGGTGCAATCTAGCAGCAAATGAAGAAAATATATCGTTTAGGCCATTACTTATCATCGTAAACGCGCTTTGGTCCTTTTCGTCTAATGACTCGATGTTAATATTTTGAATGTGGGGGAAAATAAGATTGTTCATATTGGTGAGAATTTTTTCTTCGAATTCACATTTATCTTTTTCTCTCTGTTTTAATAGTACTTTTAAGGTGATATTAGCTTCTTCTAATTCAGTTGCTTTTGATGCGATATCCATATTTTTTTGTTGTAGTTCCAACGTTTTCTCGTCAACCATTTCCTGCAAAGAATCTTTGTGTTTGGCAAGTTCCGCATTGACGGATTTGAGTTCAGTGACTCTATCCTCAACTTTTACCTCAAGTTTTTTATTAATTGACAAAATACGACTATTGGCAGCTTTGTTTTCCGCAATTGCTGAAGCTAAAATCACCATTGTTACGGAAATGATCGATATGAATAATTGAAGACTTAGAAGAGAGTTATTGAGTGAGTTGGAGATAAAAGGGCCATTGCCATTTGTTGTATTCCAGACAGCGAATACACAAATGAGCAGTACGGCACCTGTAATTCGTCTTAACTCCAAACGGAATGCCGCCCAGATCAAACCAGGCAACAGATAATAAGGTTGAACATAAAACGCTTGATTGAGTTTGTTCTGAGCAAAAATCAAATAGCTAATAATCGTAAGTAGTATAAAAATTAGAACGGTCTCCAAAATCTTCTTGTGGGTAAATTCAAACCGTTTGCCAGTGACACAAGCCCAAATAAATGGAACAATTAATATTATTCCAGTCGTGTCACCTATGAGCCAAGTCACCCATACAATACTAAATTCATTTCCTTGAATAACATCAGCGATACCTAAAGTTAGAGCACCAAAGATACTCCCAGTAATTCCAGCGGCAATTGCAGCAACCAGGAAATAAAATACATGTTTAGTTTGGTTAAGATAAAAATTCCTATTTTCAAATTTGCGTTTAATAATTCCGACTCCCAGGAGGGGTTCTAACGTACATCCGACCGCATGCACGAAAGAGATAATCATGATCCGCTCTACACTAAATTCAGTAATATTTGAAAAAAGCAGAAGATTGGCGACAAACTCTCCTAGCATAATACCCGGCCAGACCCAATATCCGAACAGCATTACCGAGGAAAAAGCAATACCTGATGCCAACCAAACGGGGGATACATTAGTTGTTGGAATAATTAGCATGAATCCCAGTTTTGCTCCAACAAAATAAACGATTGCTAGAACAATGATTACTGATATTTTTGAGTAGCTTTTTTTAAGATGAAATATATTTTGCATATTTTCTTAAATGCTTGTCTGTCTTTGGTACTTGAAACCTTATCAAACATATGAACAGCAATTTGCTGTCTTGCCACAATAGGAAAAAGCGATGCTAAAGTCAAAATAAATTAAATTATGACAAATTGCAGTTATGAATTCAATGGACGGGAAAACGGCCATAAAACACTCTGAATATCATGTCAGATTTGCATCTGCCAGTTCATACTCTTGCTTAATCTCTTCTGCACAAAATATTAATCCTGCTATATCACCAGCCCATGTCGTTCAAAATCCCATGATAATCAAATTTTATTCCTTCTAAATCCTCGATAGATGAGTTTTCCCAACCGATATTTTAGCTATTAACTTCTCAAAATATGTGAGATGATATCTCTAATGTTATCTTTTCCATCATGCTGGTATTCTTAATTTAAATACTAATTCAACTATTATGTTAAAGGCCTAACAATTTTTCTGCATTTATATGTCCAATTTTTTCTTTACTCTCGTCAGAAATAGGTGCATTTTCAAGAAATTCTCTTGTTTTAGTATCTTTGGCATATGGATAATCACCTGAATAAAGAATATGATCTACGCCCATTTGATCAAGCGCAAAGTTAAGCTGCGGTATTGAAAACATGCCACCAGGTGTGATATAAATATGCTTTAAGTAATATTCAGAAAAATGTTGTTCCAGATTAGTTACTGACGGCTTAAATTTTTCATCCAATCTTTCTAAATAATAAGGTACAAATTCACCCCAATGTCCTGAAATTAGGCTCAGATTCGGAATCCGATCAAATATTCCAGAAAGTATCATTCTGATTATCAAAATTCCACTATCTATATGCCAGCCATAACCAGAAGTTGAAAGTATTTCATTGACCGAATCAGGCCATTGAGCACTTTTATAATAGTAATCAGCAATATTTTTATTTATGACGGAAGGGTGCATATAAACCGGCACATTCAATTCAGCAGCTTTTTCAAATATCGGCAGGAAAAAAGAATCATCAAAAGTTACCCCCTGATAACCCATTCCCGTAATTTCAGCGCCCTTCATCCCCAATCCTTTTACAGCACGTTCCAGCTCATTTACGGCATCCTTCGGAGATACTACAGGAAGTGATGCCAAACCAGCAAGTCGTGTCGGATTCTTTTTTATGGATGCGGCTAAAACATCGTTCGCTTTTATAACCAATTCCAATGATGCTTCCCTGGACAGTTCCTGAGGATTATTACTGCCATAAGATATGACCTGCATATCAATTCCACTTTCATCCATATACTGTATCCTAAGTTCTGCTATATCTTCGAGTTCTTCTCTACTCGGATTACTTTCATCATCAGATTTTCCGGATGATTCATCCTTACTTATTGTTTTGGATAAATTCTTTCCAGAAATTTCAGTTACTTCCTTTATAGCAAAATGTTCTTCTATAGTAATAATTTTCATTTTCACTACCTTTGGGAAATTTATATTTTTCTAGATGAAACCAAAACGCTTCTATTGAATTCTTAGAATACTACGTTTTTGATTGCAAATAGTTACGGGGATTTACTTTCTTTCCTCTTAAAAAAAAATGTTAAAAAGTCATAATCATTATTATTAGTGGATAACAGAAAGGGAGAACATGAATGAATTCAATTCTACGCCCCAGAGTAATCTGAGAAATAAAATAGGCTTGAATCCGTTCATGAAGCAATATTGCTTTTTTATATTTTAAAAAACTACTTATTGATCGAAATTAATTCAAATATTCGATTGAACAACCTGATTTACTATTTCTAATTCTTGATCAGTGGCTTGAATAATTTCGGTTTTTTGCAGTTTAATACGTTCCACAAAACTTTGGTCTTTGATCGACAGCAGATTAATATCTACATTCAATAAAGCACCTTTAATTCCGGTATCGGCGCAATGTGCCCCAACTCCTAAATCGCTGGCGGTGTTGATATTGAAGTGATTCGTCATAGTGTTGGCTAATTTAAGAACTTCTAAACTTTTTGATGCCACTAATAAAGGAATATCAACGGCCTTTTTATAAGCTGTTTGGATTTCCTGGCTGCGATGCGTTTTTTGTGCCTCGTCGTCCTTAGGCAACTTGAATGCTGCCATGACTTGATTGAAAGCTTCCGTATCCTCTTCAATCAAATTAGTTAAATGTTCCTTTAGAATTTGTACATCAAACAAAATATTCTCAATCTTTTCTTTATGATCTGTTAATTTTTTGCTGGAAATACTAAACCGACAAACCATTGCCACAAGACCTGCTGCTAGGGCACCAGATAAAGCGCTAATACTGCCCCCTCCAGGAGCCGGTTGTTTTGAGGCAAGTATTTCTAAAAACTCTTTTACGGAATGTGATGTTAACACTTTTATGTTCTCCTATAGATTAATCATATGGTTTTCAATGATTTGCGTTTGTTTGAAATCGACTAAACGAAGATGATGTGCTGCAGCATCGATCAGGACCTCATTATGCAATGTGCCGACAATTTGTGTTCCAATAACCTGTACTCCCTTCCGATGAGCTTCCATTTCGATTACATTGAAAACTCTATGAATTGGTGTCGCGTTAAGATCAAACATATTCATTGATACCGCAACTTTTTTTAGGTCTTCCAACTCAAATCCAACGGCACGAATTGTACTAAATCCGCCACTTGGTCCCCGGACCGTTAAAGCAAGGGACTTGGCAATTTCAAGATCGTTGGAGTCCAATATTATATTAACGGCGACCAAACCGGTGCTTGCAGAACTAACAATCGTTGCTCCGGCTGTTGGATGCATTTGTGCGGGACCAATGTCCGGTGACCGTTCCGGTTTGTGGATTTCTTTTTTTAATCCTTCATACTGTCCTTTTCGAATAAAGCTTAGATTTTTTCTATCGTCCGTACGGGCATTTTCTCCTGAGAAAAAAATGGGAACCTCGAAACGTTCATAAAGTATGTGACCAATTTCCTCTGCCATTGATTTACATTCCGCAAGATCAATACCCTTGAGTGGAAAAAGTGGAATTGTATCTTGTGCTCCAATACGAGGATGTCGGCCTGATTGCTTTTCCATATCAATCAGCTCATAGGATTTACCCGCCATATTCAGTAGGGCCTCCTTCAATGGCTCGGGACGGCCAATGACTTCAATGACAGTGCGGTTGAAATCATAGTCAGGATAAAAATCAATTAGCTTGACTCCTTCTTTTCCTTGCAATTGTCCGACGATCTTTTTTATTATTTCATCATCCCGACCTTCACTGAAATTAGGTACGGCATGTACATAAGCATTCATAAATACTCCTGTGAACTCGACCTCCAGTAACTGATAATTGGAGGTCGATTAATGAATAAAATAAACTAATTTTTAGGAATCATAGCGACAGCTCTAATAGGTGCCCCACTGCCGTCACGTATTTTGAGGGGAAGTCCCATATACAAGAAACGTTTTCCAACGACCTGATCAAGATTGCATAGATTCTCAGTATTGGTTATCCCGAACTCACCACACACCAAGTGGCCTGAAAAATCGAGATCATCAGGTGTTTGATCAATAGCGGGAGCATCCACTCCGATATTAACCACTCCCTTTTCAGCCAACCATTTAGCCGATTTGTAGCTCACACCCGAGTGTTTGCTTTCTAGTCCCCCATAATTTTTATCAGGGTAAGTTCGATCATAATGGCCGGTATACATTAAAAAGACATCGCCACTTTTTATTGTTAAATCATGCTTAACAAGAGCATCCTCTATATCAGCCACTTCAATGTAATTGGGGTAACGGATGTGCGATACATCAACGCAAATGGCATCTCCCCAAAAGAGTTTCAAATCCATTTTTTCAATCGTTGGACCAGAAGGAAGGTATTCCCACACTGCGTCAGAGTGTGTCGGGCCATGTTCGCTAATCAGCATATTGCGGGCAGCAAAACCGAGCGTTTTAGAACCAGTATCCTTCATGTTTTTCTCATGGGATTGATTTAACATAAAAAATGTTTTCTGGTGCATCCCGAAGACGGGCATTCCTTCGTATATTTCTTGAGATAAGTCGATCAGTTGGAACTGATCATGAAATTTAGACATCATCGTTTCTCCTATTCTAATTAAAGTGATCTTCGATTTGATCGATAGCAGTCATTATGCTCGAAAGCTTTTGAACACCACCGTATTGAAGATAGTTTATTTGCTTCAACGCAGCATTGTGAGCATCCAAACTGGTACCCGCCACACATTCTTCAACCACTCGAACTCGATAGTCTCTTTGGTGGGCATCGATAAAATTGTAATGAACACAGATATTGGTGCATACCCCTGTGATAATGAGTGTCTCGGTTTTGTGACTTCGGAGAATCAAATCAAGATCAGTTCCGATAAAAGTTGAGTATCTCGGTTTATCAAGCACATAATCAGTGGGCGCCAACGGTAACAATTCATCCACCAGTTGGTATCCGTCAGAGTCTTTAACGCAGTGGACCGGATCCTCGCCATCCAATTCTCGGCCAAAGTCGTAGGGCCCAAACACTTTTGGATCTCGATGAAATTCTGTGGTAAAAATCACAGGTATTTTTTTTGACCTGGCCTTTTCAATTAGTGGAAGAGTATTCTTAACGGCTTCTTGCCCTCCGGGGCACTCAATTGGTGCCCCGGAGAGAATAAAATCATTTTGGAAATCAATAACCAACAAAGCGGCTTTTCCATAGATCACATCTGGTGTTTTAATATTATTTGAATCTTTCATTGATTTTTCTCCTTTCATTTTAAAAAACCTAAATTAAATCATTTGATTGGCAATTACATAAAAAATAAAGATTATGGAAAGTATCCATAAGGTCGGATTTACTTCTTTCTGTTTGCCTGCCAGTGTTTTTAATATGGTGTATGTAAAAATACCAATTAAAATACCAGTCCCCATATTACCGGTAAAGGGCATCATAAAGATGCAGAAAAACGCCGGCAGAGCCTCTGTAAAGTCATTCAAATCAATTTTTAATACTGATTTGATCATCAGTGCACCGATCAGGGTGATAGCTGAACCGGATGCTACTGCCGGCACCATTGTAAATATTGGTGCAAAAAACAAGGTTAAGCCAAAGAGTACGGCTATCCATAAAGAAGTCAGACCGGTTTTCCCCCCCTCGGCAACACCAACGGAACTTTCGATATAGGTCGTTACAAGAGTTAAACCTAACAGTCCACCGATTGTTGTTCCTAAAGCGTCTACCATGAAAACACGGTTGATTCTGGGAATATTCCCATTTTCGTCAATAAAACCACCTAAAGTTGCGATTCCGGAAACTGTTCCAACCGTGTCAAAGACATCGATAAAAAATGTTATAAAAATGATAATTCCGATAGTCATCCAAATATTTTCACCTAAATTTTCCATACCGGCAAAAGAAAGCTTAAATAGAGTAGGGGATAAAGCCGCGATAGGGTTAGCGAATGAGAAAATTTCTCCCGTCCACTTCGTAATGGGACTACCTGTTGCCGGATCCATAATGAATATCCCCGCAATGGCAAAAGCCAGCACTCCAACTAAAAAGCCTCCTTGGATATTACGAACAATGAAAAAACCGATAATGAAAATGGTTATAATTGCCATTAGCGTTGGAGTAGCTGTCAAATCTCCCAATGACAAACCAAAAAACGACTTGCTATCCGTTTTAATGATTCCTGTTTGCAAAAGTCCGACGGTGGTGATAAAAGCACCGATTCCGGCCCCAAAAGCGTGTTTCAATGTCATTGGAATTGCCCCCAAAATCTTCTCGCGAAATCCAACCACTGACAGAAGAATAAACAGAACTCCGGCAATAAACGAGCACATCAAAGCGGCTTGCCAAGGTACTCCAAGGGTATTCACAACATAAAAGGCGACCCAAGGACTGACGCCGATTGAAGGACCACAAACAAAAGGATACTTAACCCAGAAAGCATAAGCGAGAGCTGAACCCATTAGAATCAGAACTGTGGCGGTGAATACCGCCATTTTGTCCCATCCGGCAGCACCCAATACGGCAGGTGTAATGGCTGGCATTGCCGCTGCAGCCAAAAAAGTGGCTGTTCCAGCAATAACTTCCGTTCGAACGGATGTACCGTTTTCTCTGAGTTTAAACTTTTTCTCCAATAAATTAGATAGCACTCCACCACTGTTGCCATCTTGGTGCACTTCATTGCTCTGAACAGCTGACAGTGCTTCAGTGTTTTGAACATCTGAGGGCACTTCCTTTCGTTGATGAGTTGGCATATTTCCTCCTAAAAAAGTTAAAAAGATTTTACTAATAATCTGATTGCTCATGCGGATACTTAGTTTATCGTCGGAAGTATCCGATAATTTACGACGTCAATAACCCCTTTATCGGTAACCTTCCACTTTGGACTGGTAGACAGCGATAAAAAAGCAAGGTGCATAAAAGGCGCATGAGCTTGGCAGTCTAATTCTTCATTGGCTAACTGTGTCAAATACGCCATTTTTTTTGTAAGATCATGGGCATTGAGTTCATCCGTCATTAACCCACCAATTCGAAGTGGTAAGTCACCGATTACCTGCCCTTCTTTGGCCAAAACAACTCCTCCCTGCATCTCGATTACCCGATTGACAGCGACAGTCATATCTTGGTAATTAGTGCCCACTACAATTATGTTGTGCGTGTCATGGGAAACTGTTTCAGCCATAGCTCCATGAGCCATATTAAATCCTTGTACGAAAGTTTTTCCAATATCCGATTGACCATGCCGACCGACTACGGCAATCGGTAACAAATCCGCCTTTAAGCCTGGTTTAACAAATCCCCCATCGGTTTCCATCTCTGTCAATATTGCCTCTGAAAGATTCTGATCCAGTATCAAGCCAATACAATTAACGCTAACTTTACCTGTTTTATCGGTTGGAACCATTAAATCTTCGGCTATAATGGGAGCACGTTTTACTGACTTTTTTACGGAGTTAGGGTATTGGTATGCTGGTAAATTGATCAACAAGTTACCATCTGCAGCGACCAGATCACCCTTTAAAAATACCTGAGTGACTTTCATATCTTCCAGATTACCATCGATGATGGCCAAATCAGCAAGTTTGCCAGGGGCTATCACACCTATGTGATCTAATCCCTGCCAACTAGCTGCATTGATGGTCGCCATTTGAATCGCTGCGATGGGATCAACACCCTCGTTAATTGTTCGTCGAATAATGTCATTCATATGGCCAGTTTTAGCGATATCTTCAGCAAGCATATCATCTGTGGCAAGGATAGCTCTTCGACTATCCAGTTTTTCTTCAGTAAAAGCACGCACACATTCAGGCATATTACGTTGAGTAGACCCCTCGCGCATCAGCATATAAACACCATAACGCATCTTTTCTACAGCTTCTGTTTTAGTGGTGGTTTCATGACAAGAAATCTCAGTTCCACCCGCTATAATATGCGCCGCAAGCTCAGGGCCAAACAGTTCGGCTGCATTGCCATCTATTTTATGACCCATTGATTGCGCATATACTGTTGAAATAATCGTATCTCTAAATACGCCTGGATTGTGTCGGTACACATGATTTGCTGAGGTGATTCCTTGAGTTTCGCCGATTCCTGTTACTGTTGGAAACTCAAGCATTTCCGGAATATTCTGAGAAGAAATATCATGACCTGCAGTTTCAAGTCCTGGTGAATCGGGGCATAAAGCCGGTACTCTGGAGTATACATGCTGGGGCATCAATTCAGCCTCTCTACACATTTCATATATACCTGATGGTCCCAGTACATTTCCGATTTCATGAGGATCTGAAATTAAACAGGTCGTTCCTGTCGGTAGTGAAAGGCGAGTGAACTCTGTTATAGTCAGCATTGCACTTTCGAAGTGCATGTGAGAATCAATAAAACCTGGACAAATAAACTTTCCATTCATTTCAAGAACATCGGTACCAGGTCCGATAAGAGTTTTACAGTCTCCAACCATGAGAATGATTCCACTTAATATGGCTATGTCGGTCTTGTATATCTCTCGCGTAATAACATTCACTACGCTCCCCCCGGCCAATACTTTATCAGCATATTGGTTGGCATCCATAAGAACATCTACAGCCCTCTGCCTTTTGGATATTGCCTCAAGGTTTTTGATGTCTGTTTTACAATTGCTCATCGTTAAAGACTCCTTTATTCATATTTAGAATTAAAAGGTAAAAAAATTATCTCAGCGGTAACATAGAAAAGTGGTGATTCACAGTTTTTTAAATAGGTACTAATTACTAATTACTAGTAGGTATTATTTAATTGTAAACTAATCATATCAGATGTTTATATGCTGGGTAGTATGAGGATTTATAAACCGTTCTTTTTTCCTTGATGTACTACCTAATAATATTAGGTAGTATGGCGCTTAAACTGACTAAAAATGTGGAGTTTGAGAAGATAGAGTACTAAAAGGGAAAGATAAAATGTCGCGCACGGTTGAAAGGAATACTAAAATACTATCACAGATCAGTCGCTTGAATAGATATAAGTGAGATTTAACGCATAAACCCCCTGTGAAGGCATGCAATACTTAGGTTTCAAAGGAAAATAGTATTTTGACCATACAAGGTCAAATCTTTTTTTGACTCTACTTTACATCCAATGAGTTTGTTATTATGTTTAACCAAGTTCAAATGACCCCTTATTCCAACTTGATATTTGGCGCTAAATAGCGTAATACCTATTAGTGTAATACTATTTGGTACTAATTTAATTAATTTAGCCATAAAATTCCAAAACAAATCACCTAAAACAGAGCAATGATACCTTTTAAATATGGGCGAGTGGTATGCGGGCGAGATTTCTGTGGTCGTAAAGCTTCTATTAAGGAGTTATCTGAATATATTCGTTCAGCACAGAATATAGTGCTACAGGGGGAACGAAGAATCGGTAAAACATCTCTAATTGTTGAAACTGCTAGTAAATTGAAAAAGCAAAAACTTCTCACGGTTGATTTAATGGCAATCAAATCTTCTAATGATCTTTGCCATCGAATTATTAAAGCAATTATTCAATTGGAAAGTGGAGGAAGCTTTTTGGCTAAAACACTCAAGTTATTATCCCATTTGAGACCCCAAATCGGAATAGATCCTATCTCAAATCTTCCAACAATTTCAATTGATTCATCTGTGCAACTGGCTCCGGATTCTTTAGAAGAGGTGTTTGATCTCATCCAGAAATTAAATCAAAAAAAAGACTTGATCATTTTTTTAGATGAATTCCAAGACGTTCTTAATATTCCAGATTCAAAGCAGATAATGGCCATATTGCGATCGAAAGTTCAATATCATGATACTATAGCTTATATTTTTGCAGGTAGCATTCGCAATCAAATGGATGAAATCTTCATTAATCCAGATTCACCTCTTTTTAAATCAGCACTTCCATTAACGCTTCAAGCAATTGATGAAAATGAATTTTCCAAATTTATAAAAAACAAGTTTGCCCAAGGCAACCGAGAAATTCCCGATCTATTGTTAACCAGGATTTATTCTTATTGTGATGGCATTACCGGAGATATTCAACAATTATGTGAAGCTTTATGGAGTATTTCTGAGGGTGGGGAAATAATTGAAGAAAATCATTTTTCAGCTGCATTTGAATTGATCTTTTCCAGAGAATGGAGGTCATATGAGTTAGTAATGAACGAACTGACTGAAATTCAAACAAAATGTTTAATTGGATTAGCCAACACTGATGGTTTTCTCCCGACATCAGCCTCATTTCTTAAACATACAGGTATTCAACAACCTTCAACAGTACGAAAGGCTTTAACAAAATTACAAAAAAGAAACGTCATTTTCAAATATGAAAAACGGTACCGTTTTGTTAATCCATTTTTCAAATCATGGTTGTTGTTCAAAGGTTTATAATGACAAAATCCAATACTTTACAAATATCGAGGGTCAAACCTGGTATTGAGAACTGACTAATCGGTCAATCATCGAAAATATTAAATTCTAACCCAACTTCGCCAGTTTGGTTGTAATAAGTCAATAAATTCAATCTATTAAAAATTTGAAATTTTTCATTCTGTCACTACGTTTCCATTTTTGTCGAAAACTGTTTTTTCCGTTTTAGCAGAAACGTGGGACATATCCATTGCTGCATAGATTTTTTTTTGGTATGGGTTGGGAGTGCTATTCTTTCGTATATGAATTCGATTCCCATTTTGTTCTTTCATCACAGACGTGAGACGGACATGGTTATTTAAAATTTTACGGATGCTCTCCCAGTTCCAATCAACTCCTGCCTGCCTCAAGATATAGTAGATGGAATGCATGATATGATAGGCTAAGATGGTAATGAAGAGATGTGCATCTACCCGATGTTCCTTTTGATGATACACGGGACGCATTCCCAGTGTTGATTTCATGCTTCGAAAAGCATCTTCAATACGATTCAAGGTGATATAGTAAAATGAATTAGATTGGTATCGAATTAAATCGTTGGTTACAAATCCCCGCCCTCTGTTTTCAATCCAAGTCGGCGAAAAGAAAATCAAAGTATACAAAGATTTGGATTGGTTTGCGGTAAGCGTCGTAACAAAAGAGATAAATCGCCATACGTAATTGGGTACCGAATGCATAAACTAACTGCCATTATTGGGAAAAATATTGTGAATCGAACGTTTACATCACCGGCGCGCGGTTTAGCGTCCGGTGAATGTGTATGTTCTGCTATTTGTATTATTGATGATGTAACTCTAAATCAATTCTTTCGGAGAGGAATATTTTTAGAAGAGATTGGTAAGGCACGTCTCTTTTATTAGCCAGAATTTTCAATTCATTTATCATTGACTCAGGCAATCTAATTGAAATTTTGCGAGTTGAAGGTTTTAGATTAGGTAAACTAACTTCCTCTGCTTCAGACCAATCCACATACTCTGAAGAATCGTTTTTTTGCCAAAATTTCCTTTCTTCAGCTTCATTCTTGAATTTCGGAGTCTTTTTTATTGTTTTCATTTCTGATACCGTTCGATTTCGTAGGATGTCATATCTCGTGCTGAAATGACCCTGATTTTGTTGTTTCTTATAATAAAAACAGCAAACAATAACCGGTCCATATCTGTTCTACCAAGCGCATAATATCTATTTTCAGCAATAGAGTGCTTCTTGTCACGCTTTACAATTAGTGGTTTATTAAAAAACATCTGCTCACATTCACCAGTAGAGACATCATGCTTCTCCCAATTCTTGGAGATGTTGCCTTCATCCCAGTCAAATCCTATGCAACATGCGAGTATTTTTTTTAATTCTATCATGCTCGATGTATATCATGAATATATACATAAAGTCAATAATCTATGGATTTCTTGAGCAGAACGCTAGGAGACAGTTGGCCCTCCCAAGTTCCCCCTGTAAATACATGCTCTGTTCTTAGACCCCGCTCGTATCCAATATGCTTGCAGTGATGCACACAGGATAGATGCCTTCCAGAGCATTCAAGCTGTTGGCTAGACATTGATCAGGTGTGATTTGAGTTTAAACCCTCACTCACTGGGTAACAATAACCAATTTCAAGGTGATGGACGTCTATCCCAAAGTTTCGGATTTAGGTGAGCGCGAGAATGCTATTGTTGGGCTAAAGTGATAGTACTAGCTTTAAACCTTCTTCAAGTTGCTTTAATTGAATAGAAGTTAATTTTCCAATCCTCTCTGAAAGATACGATTTATCTATTGTCACTATTTGAGAGACGTTTGCTACTGAGTTTTTTGACAGACCAGTCTTTTTCTTTTTCAAAAGAATATTACCAGGAGCTTTAGCAAGTTTTAGATTGGAGGTAATGATCACTGAAATTACCGTTCTGATTTGACTTATATTGAAATTGTTTGATTGAGCTACAATTACGGGTCTTCTATACCCCGGCTCAGAGCCTGAAGGTTGTACTAGAGATGCCCACCAAATCTCACCCCGATGAATTACCATGATTCATCCTCAACACTATAGGATTGTATTTGAAGAATTTTGGAATCTATAATTGAATCCTCTTCACCATAGATCTTATTTAAAGCTTCGGTTATACGATTTCTTTGATGGCGCTGGAGATAATCACTTATAGCTTTGGTAAAAAGCTCGCTTCTCGAAATATTCAATTTTTTGGCTACTAATTCCGCTGCGTTAAATACTGAATCAGGTATTGATATTGCTGTTTTCATAGGAATTTCAGATATATGGGTTGCTAATAAAATAGTCAATATACCTACAGGGTATAACCATGGTTATACCCTGTCAACAATATTGTTCTATTAAGCCCAACGCTTACATCACCGGGCGTTGATGAGACTTTGATTCATGAATGATTTTACTAAGAGCTCTGAATCTTGCAAATCCCAGGCGAGTATGCTCCGCTGCATCTTTTTGTTCTACCTTTCTCTTCCTTCACGAACAATGTCCACAATTTCTTGAGTAGTGATTGTAGCTTTTTTAAGTCTCCGATCAAGCGTTAATAAAGGAATCGTAAATCTAATCGCACAATCTAAAAAATATGCATCATACGCATACATGTTGGTTTGGATTGCAAGAGAAATAGTATTGAAAAAGTTAGTTTCAATAAATCTTAATGGAATACTTTTAAAAATGGTTAATCCATTTTTTGCCTCGTCAAGACTTAACCTAATTTGTTTAAACATCGCTGAGAAAGCATTTCCAATTTCCCAAGCCATAACCACATAATTTGAGTTCACCGCGGCGATATGCGGTCCGGTTGATAAATTTGTTATGCCTGCGATAAGTCTGTTTTAATTTCTAAGCAAATATTTGATATTCTTTGGATTTTCCCCAACCCTCCTTACTGCATATGGCCACCAGTCTTCTCCATAAGGCAAGTACAGTCTCAATTTATACCCTTCATTGACAAGTTCTTTCTGGTAATCGGCCCGGACACCGAATAACATTTCGAATTCATATTCATTTTTTTGCCAGCCATTCTCTTTAGCTATTTCTATAATCTTATGAATCATTTGGTCATCATGCGTACCAAAAATAGGATAAAAACCAGATGCTTTAGCATCAAGTGCCAACATCAATTTTGATTGTTTTAAATAAGCATGATTAATTTCATTTTTTGAAGTAAGAGCAATTTTTTTGCTTTCTGAAAATGCTCCTTTTACAAGTCTTACAACGCCACCATGTTTAATTATTTTTTGTAGATCTCTTTCTGTTCGGTGCATATAAGCTTGCAAGGTCAAGGCTACAGGGAGATCTTTTTCGAACAATTGAAAGTAGTAATTAATAGTATTATCGCAAACAGTCGCATCTTCCATGTCAATCATTAAGAAACATTTATTCTCATTCTTATGCTTCAGAGTAGTATCTGTTTTAATGTTTTCTGCAAGTCTTTTTAGATTTGAAAAACATATTGATTTGTCAATATGCAACCCTACTTGTGTTGGATCAATTGAAATATGTATATCCAAATGTTCTTTCGATAATTTACTTGAGATTTTTATCAGTGACTCAACAGTTTTATTAACCACTTCCAGATTGCTTACATACTCTCCCAAATAAAACAAAGATGCATGCATATTAGCTTTCTTGAGGTTCAAACTTGTTACTAAGGCTTTTTCTTCGTCTCTTCCACCGATAAACTTTGTCGCCAACTGATTAATTTTTTTTTTGGATTGAAAATACGCTTTTACTTTTTCATTTCTTGCTAAATGAATCATTAGTTTTTGCCACATATTTTATTACTCCTTTTATTTTGTGTACACATAACACCGGCAAAAGTGGTTTTATTCATAGCGAGGTACGAGCGGCGGGTAAAATCCATCTTAATGTACTTGTTCAGATTGTGGTTCGCTGTGCTCACACAATCTAACCTTATTCGTTCGACGATATAATTTGAGATAGTTATAAGTGTGATAATTCTGGTTGTTCCGCATGAGCTTGAGGAATATGAACTTTTACTTCTTTTTCTATTAACAATCCCACTTTATTTCTTATCTCTTTCATATTATATCGTACTTGTAAATTTAGCCAAAATTCGGGTTCAATATTGAAATACCTACCAAGCCTTAAAGCGGTATCTGCAGTAATTTCTCTTTTACCGTTAATAATCTGACTAATTCTATTTGGAGGTACGTTCAGGTCTTTTGCTAGCTGAATTTGCGAAATCTCCAGTGGTTTCAAAAATTCTTCCAGAAGAATTTCTCCTGGTGTGATTGGAGTTAGTTTTTTTACCATGAGTAACACCTCATCATTAATGGTAATCTACAATTTCAACGTCGTAAGTATCTTCATTTCTCCAAGTAAAACAAATACGCCATTGGTTGTTTATACGGATGCT
>Ga0257125_1002162_pt1 | contig 16971 bp, 13 predicted proteins | sample SI106_200metaG_FD_190183 | JGI IMG/M metagenome (GOLD analysis project Ga0257125, IMG submission 190183) | Marine microbial communities from Saanich Inlet, British Columbia, Canada - SI106_200 | ecosystem: Environmental > Aquatic > Marine > Inlet | place: Canada: British Columbia | collected...
CCGGGGACACCAGAAAAAATATTCACATTAATTATGGAGAGGTGGCTGAGTGGTCGAAAGCGGCACCCTGCTAAGGTGTTATTCGGGTTAAACCGGATCGAGGGTTCGAATCCCTCCCTCTCCGCCAAGTCGTGCTAGCACGAGGACCTAGAGACACTCGAGCGCTCGAGGACCTTACATTAAACACCCAGATAGGGTGTTTTTGTGTTATTATTGGACATTTTTATTGTTATCTTTTAATATAACATTATGATATAATAATCTTATGGAAAGTGAAGCTAAAAGATTAGGAAAAAATTTAAAACGTATTCGAATAGAAAAAGGAGTGTCGCAAGTAGCTATAGCACAATCTCTTAGTGTTAGTAGGGGTTTTATTAGTAATATAGAAAATGGAAAAACAAATCCCACTCTTTCAACTATTACTAATATAGCAAAGGCGCTCGATGTTGGCATTGAGGAAATGTTTAAATAACCAATTAGTATGGACTCTATAAAACTTCAGGATAATTTAGATGTATTAGTTAAAAATTTTTCAAAAGAAACATTCATTTTTGATTTACTTGATATTTATGGATTACCAAAGAGCACAATTACACTTCTCAAAAAAAATCCCTCTAAATTATCAGGTAAAGAAAATGAGGTTATTTTAAAAAATAAGTTATTTTTTCATATAACGAAGGTTGAAGAAGATGAGCATATTGTTATTGATAATTTACAAAAAGATAAAAATACTTATAAATTCAATCCGAGATTTATAATCGTTACTGATTTCAAAACTTTATTAGCAGTAGACACAAAAACAAAAGAGACACTAGATATTTCTATTAAAGACCTTGAAAAACATTACGCTTTCTTTTTACCGTGGGCAGGAATGGAAAAAGCTCAGCATGCTAATGAAAATCCAGCTGATATTAGAGCGGCCTATAAGATGGATAAACTGTATCAGGCAATAGTTGCGGATAATTCAAGCTACTATAAGCTTCATAGTCATGATTTAAATGTATTTTTATCTAGGCTCTTATTTTGTTTTTTTGCAGAAGATACTAACATTTTTAAAAGTAATATTTTTACAAATTCAATTGCATCTCACACAAATATAGATGGCAGTGATTTGAATAATTATTTTGTTAATTTATTTGAAGTTTTAAATACTAAAGATAGCGACAGATCAAAATTTGCAAATAATTTTACAGAATTTCCGTATGTTAATGGTGGTCTTTTTGAAAAGAACATTAAATTACCAATTTTTACGCATAATTCACGAAGACTTATTATAGAATGTGGAAAATTAGGTTGGGATGCAATTAACCCAGACATTTTTGGATCAATGATACAAGCAGTTATTAAACCTGACCAAAGAGAAAATCTAGGCATGCACTACACCTCTGTTTCCAATATAATGAAAGTTATAAAACCGTTATTTTTAGAAGAACTTTATGAAGAACTAGAAAGAATAAAAGAATATGCTATTGAACTTCGTGAAAAACAGCATACTAAAAAACTTGCTGAACTTCGTGAAAAAAAGTATCGTAAAAAACTTGCTGAACTTCGTGAACGCATTTCCAAAATAAAAATATTTGATCCTGCTTGTGGCTCTGGTAATTTCCTTATAATTTCTTACAAAGAATTATGTAAATTAGAAATTGAAATATTGAAACATTTAAATTTACAAGATTCTTTTGCAACTTTAGAGGGTTGGGATTATTCTCAATCAGTTGTAACACTTAATAATTTTTTTGGGATTGAGATAGATGACTTTGCTCATGAAATTGCTAAATTATCTTTATATTTAGCGCAGCATCAAATAAATTTAGAGTTTGAAAAAGAATTTGGAAAGTTAAAGCCTATTTTACCTTTAAGAGAAAGCGGAATAATTAAATGCGCTAATGCTACTCGTGTTGATTGGGATAAAATTTGTCCGCGCAAAGGCTTAAAAAAAGAAAATCATGAAATATATGTTATTGGTAATCCCCCATATTATGGATCAAAAAAACAAACAAAAGAACAAAAAAATGATTTAAATCAAGTTTTTGAAGGGCATAAAAAAATTAGCAACATCGATTATATAGCTTGTTGGTTTTTTCTTGGTAGAAAATATATAAAAGACACTCAAAATAAACTTGCTTTTGTTTCGACAAATTCTATTTGCCAAGGAGAGCAAGTGCCAATTCTATGGCCACTTATATTGAAAAATAATATTGAAATTAGCTTTTGTCATCAATCGTTTAAATGGAAAAATTCTGCTAAAGGCAACGCAGGGGTCACTTGTGTAATTATTGGACTAAGATCTATTTCAAAAGGTGCTAAATATATATATAAAAATGAAACAAAACACGAAGCTTCAAGTATATCACCTTATTTAGTGGAAGCTGAAGACAATTTATATGTACACGCAATAAACAAGTCATTATCTAATTTAGGAGAGATAATTTTAGGGAGTAGCCCTATTGACGGGGGTTACTTAGTGCTTTCTAAAGAGGATAAAGATTTATTTATTCTAGATGATCCTACATCAAAAAAATTTATAAAACCCTATATGGGAGGCGGTGATTTTTTAAATGGTATAGAAAGATATTGTCTATGGATAGATGATGAAAAAGTTGGAGAGGCCAATAAAATTAAACTTATAAAAGAAAGAATTGATAAATGTAAAAAATTTAGAATGAATGGTGGGCGTGATGCAAAAAAAGCAGTCACTGTATCACATAGATTTTTTTATAGAAAATATAAATACTCTAAAGCTATAATATTACCAATGACAAGCTCTGAAAGAAGAGATTATATTACTTGTGACTATTTGGATGCTGGTATAGTATTTAGCAATGGAGTTCTTATTATTTATGACCCTGAGCTATATATATTTAGTATACTTTCGTCAAAAATGCATATGGCCTGGACAAAGGCTGTTGCTGGAAGATTAAAAACAGATATCCGTTATTCTGGCACGATCTGTTTTAACACATTTCCATTTCCAAATATAACACCTCAACAAAAAGAAGCACTTACAGGGCATGTATATAATATATTAGAAGAACGTGAAAAATATCCAGATAGAACAATGGCTGAATTATATGATCCTGAAAAAATGCCAGAAGGCTTACGAGATGCTCATGAATATTTAGATATAGCTATAGATAAAATATATAGAAATAAACCATTTGAAAATGACGAAGATCGATTAGCTCATTTATTTAAATTATATAAAAAAATGATCACGCAAAATAACCTTCAAATAAATATATGAAAACAATCCAAGTAGCAGAAGCTACGTATAAACAAACAGGAGAAAGTACAAAAACAAATAAACTTGGAATGCGGGAAATGCAGGCTAAGGCATTTGAGAAAAGAACGGCTCAATATTTATTATTAAAAGCTCCGCCTGCATCAGGCAAGTCAAGAGCTTTAATGTTTATTGCGTTAGATAAACTTACTAATCAAAACATAAAGAAAGTTATTGTAACTGTGCCTGAAAAATCTATAGGTGGTTCTTTTATGAAAACGGACTTATCTACTTATGGTTTTTTTGCTGATTGGGAACTCAATGATGATTATAACTTATGTACACCGGGATTAGACAATGCAAAAGGTAAAGTGGAGGCTTTTAAAAATTTCATGGACAATGATGAAAAAATATTGATTTGCACTCATGCAACATTACGATTTGCTTGTGATCAAATCGAAGATAGCAAATTCGAAGATGTTTTAATTGCGATTGATGAATTTCATCATGTTTCAGCTGATAAAGATAGTAGTATTTTGGGGCGCGTACTTCATGGAATAATGATAAATTCAAATGCTCATATAGTTGCTATGACTGGTTCATATTTCAGAGGGGATGGTATAGCTGTTTTATTACCAGAAGACGAGGCAAAATTTACAAAAGTAACTTATAATTATTACCAGCAACTCAATGGCTATACTTATTTAAAGACTTTGGGCATTGGGTATCATTTTTATCAAGGGAAGTATACATCAGCTATTTCAGAGGTTCTTGATACCAATAAAAAAACAATATTGCATATTCCAAATGTTAATTCAGGAGAATCAACAAAGGACAAACTTAATGAAGTGGATTTAATTTTAGATATTATTGGTGAAGTTGATCATCAGGATCATAAGACTGGTGTCATCTACGTAAAAAGAGATAGTGATGGTAAAATGTTAAAAGTTGCAAATCTTGTTGATGATTCTACCGATAGAGATAAAATTGCTGATTATTTAAGGAATATGGAGAATGAAGAAGATATGGATATTATTATTGCTTTAGGTATGGCAAAAGAAGGTTTTGACTGGCCATACTGTGAGCATGCCCTTACGGTTGGTTATAGAAGCTCACTAACGGAGATCATTCAAATTATTGGTCGTTGTACACGTGATAGTTCAAATAAAATACATGCTCAGTTTACTAATCTTATAGCTCAGCCCGATGCTAAGGATGGCGAAGTAAAGATATCTGTAAATAATATGCTCAAAGCAATCACTTGTTCATTATTAATGGAACAAGTAATGGCTCCACACTATAATTTTAAACCAAGACTTAAAGATGATGATACTTTTACGCCAGGAGAAATAAAAATTAATGGTTTTAAAGAGCCAAGTTCTGACAGAGTAAAAAATATTATAGAATCAGACATTAATGATTTAAAAGCATCAATTTTGCAAGATAATCAAATGGTAAAAGCATTGCCAGGTAATGTTGATGCGGAAGTAATAAATAAAGTGATGATTCCCAAAATTATTCAAATGAAGTATCCTGATTTGAGTGATTTAGAGATTGAAGAGGTTAGGCAACATGTCGTTGTGGACTCTGTAATTAAAAATGGAGAGATAAAAGAAATTGCAGATAAAAAGTTTATTAGAATGGCAGGTCAATTTGTTAATATAGAAGATTTAAATATAGATCTTATAGATAGTGTTAATCCATTTCAAGAAGCTTTTGAAATACTTTCTAAATCTGTCACATCTAATGTGTTGAAAGTTATTCAAGACACAATTGACTCATCAAGAATAGAGATGACGCCTGAAGAGGTTGCTATACTTTGGCCTAAAGCAAAAGATTTTAAAAAACGAACAGGTAAAAATCCTAATATTTCTTCAGATGATCCACTTGAAAAAAGATTAGCGGAAGCTGTGTTATATTTGAAAAAAATTAAGGCTGAACAAATACAAAGATAGTATGGATAAAAATGATTTACTAAAATTAATAAACGATGACGATTTAGGACTTCTTGATATTGATAAAAAGTCAGCTCCGATTACTCCAGATGATCGTCTGTTAGAATCTTTTATAGAAGTTAATGATTTCTATAAACTTCATAAATTAGAGCCAAAGTCTGGTGGTGATATTTATGAGCATAAACTTGCTTCAAGATTAAAACATATTCGTGAAAATAAAGAACAGAGAGATATTCTCATAGAGCATGATATACATGGGCTATTAGAAATTGAAAACAAGGAGATTGAAACCATGGGTGATATTTTTGAAGATGATGATTTGGATATGTTATCTATTGAAGATGATTCGGTTTTTAATATTAAGAATGTCCCTAACAAACATTACAGAAAAAGTGCTGATTTTGTAGCGAGAAGAAAGCCATGTAAAAATTTTGACCATTTTGAAAATTTATTTATACAGTGTCAAGAAAATATTAAAACTGGTAAAAATAAACTAAAGGTATTTAAACACGGCGATATTAAACAGCATGCTTTTTTTGTAATAGATGGAGTGCTTTTATATATTGAAAATATAAAAATAGACCCGGAGAAGGATAAGTACGGTAAAGAGGATGGCAGGCTGAGATGTATATTTGAGAATGGAACAGAATCTGGTATGAGATTTAGATCTTTACAGAAAGCATTAGAGATTAATGGTAGTACGGTTATTGATGAAAATGATCAAATTGTTTTAGTAGATAATATATCAATAGATGATTTAGAGACAGGCTATATTTATATTCTAAAATCTCTTAGTACCGACTCTAAAATAAGTAACCTAAAAAATCTTTTTAAAATAGGTTTTTCTAATTTTATTGTTGAGAAACGTATTCAAAATGCCGAAAAAGACCCCACATATCTTATGGCACCGGTTTCTGTTGTTGCTACGTATAAATGCTTTAATATGGATCCGCAGCGATTTGAAAGATTATTACATCGTTTTTTCGGAGAATCTCGTTTGAATATTGAGATAACTGATAAAAACGGTAATAATTATACCCCGAAAGAATGGTTTATAGCTCCCATTACAATTATAGAAAAAGCTATAGAGTTTATTATTAATGGTGAAATCATTAATTATTCATACGATAAAGAAAATAAGATTATTAAAGAAAATAAATCAGGGAAGTGATATTACTTTATTTTTTAAAATAATTTTATTCTTAAAATAAGTTATTAATTCTCTTTTTTCTTCATTACTTCCTTCTTTTAATAAAAACTTGGCATAATTTTTAACATCAACGTCATTTACGTCGATGTTTTTTATTTTGCCAGTAGTTATACTTTGAAATTTCTTAAATCGTTTAATTTCATTTTTTATTTTATTTTGAATCGGAAATTTCTTGAGATTTAATTCATCAGTAAGTTTTTGCAGTTGCTTTATAAGATCAATTTCATTTATATACCCGCATTTACAATGCTTGTCTTTTGCCTTTGTGCATCCATAGTATACATGCCTATTGTGCTCACCATTTTTTAGTTTCTTAAATTTTTCCGTTGCTGATATTCCAGAACCACATAATCCACATTTCATTATTTTAGTAAAAGCAAAATCAATATTTTCTTTTCTAGTAAGTTTAGAATTTTTCATCTGCTCTTGTACTATATCAAATACTTCTTTGGTGATTATCGGCTCATGTTTACCTTGATACCAATTACCACTTCCCCTAGGATATTCAAATGGCCCATAATAGAAAGTGTTCTCTAATAAACGATGAATGTTACCAATATGAATATAATAATCAGGTTTCAGCGTATGATTGGGTTGTGTCCCAAGCTGATTATCAAGATATCATGAATAATGCTAAACAAGAGTGGGGAGATGATTATGAAATGGCAAAATACAAATATAATAATCAAGTAGAGGCTTATGAGTGGGTTATGAATCAAACGGAATATCTTAATATCATGAATAATGCTTTGTCTAAATGGGGTGAAGATTATGAGATGGTTAAATATGAGTATGAAAACCAGGTAGAGGCTTATAATAATTTATAATATTGAATGTCTAGTTTTTCGCTAAAGTCAGCGCGATAATTTTATCAAAACCATTATCTCTCAACACTTTAGCCGCTTGATTTAGCGTTGCGCCGGTTGTTGCTACATCGTCGATCAGAATTATAGTTTTATTAGTCTCAAAATTTATATTATTTACAACAAAAGCGTCACTGACGTTTTTTTGTCTTTCCGCTTTAGATAACTGAGCCTGAGCTTTTGTAAATTTATTTCGTTTTAATAAATTTAAATATGGCACGTTTATTTTTTTACTTAAATTTTTAGCTAAAACTTCAGTTTGATCAAAGCCTCTTTGTCGCTTTTTCTTTTTATGCAAGGGAATATTAGTGATGATAATATTTTCTAGATTAAGTTTAGCTAATTGCTGAGCTAAGATATTTACTAAAATTTTATTTATATTTTGTAGATATTGATATTTAAAAGTCTTGATCAGATTTTGAGTCAGGGGATTGTGATAATCCAAACAAACTAAACAAGAATCAAAATAAAAATCATCTTGGTGATCCCAAGCTTGATAATCTATATCCAAAGTTTTGAGAGTGCCCAGACAATTAGGACAACAAAAAGATCCCTCTTTATTACAGCCCAAACATTTTTTGGGCCAAACAAAATCTAAAATATAATTCCAGATTCTGGACAAGTCGCTTTTCTTCATAAGCTATTATTTAATTGTGAATTTGTCTTTATTGAGACTTACTTTTATTTTCTTTTTATCATTAGTCAAAATATGAGAGGCGATATTGTTGGTGATTTTTTGATCAACCAATCTTTTCAAACTACGCGCTCCTTCTTTGACGGCCTGTTCTTCTTTGACTAAATAATTAACAATCTTACTATCTAGTTCCAAATTTATATTTTGTAATAATAATTTATTTTTCAGTTGTTTGATTTCTTGATTGATTATTTTGCGAGCAGCTAGTTTATTGATTGGCTCAAATATTACTGTGTTGTCTAATCTATTCAAAAATTCTGGCGGGAAATAATCATTGAGTGATTCTAATACTTTTTGAGAAGTATTTTCAAAATTATCAGTCTTTTCATCTTCTTCCATATCAAAGCCCAAATTGGCTTGTTGATTGAAATGTTCTAAACCAACGTTTGAAGTCATCACAATCACACAATTACGGAAATTTATCGTCCGGCCAGTACTATCGGTCAGCTCTCCTTCTTCCAAGATTGGCAACAATAGATTGAAAACATCGCTATGAGCTTTTTCTATTTCATCAAATAAAATTAAGCTATGCGGTTTATTTTTAACTAAATCGGTCAATTTATTACTATCTTTATAGCCGACATAGCCAGCCGGAGCACCGATCAGCTTAGAAATATTAAAGCTCTCGGCAAATTCTGACATGTCTATGCGCAGTAAATTGTGTTTGCCACCAAAAAGATGAGCGGCTAATTGTTTGGCCGTTTCAGTTTTTCCAACTCCGCTTGGCCCTAAAAACATAAAAGAAGCAACTGGACGATTTGGATCTTGCAAACCAGTTTTGCCTTTACGGATAGTGTGAGCAATATTAGTCAGACTTTTTTCCTGACCAAAAATATTTTTGGATAAATGTTTTTCCAAATCAGCTAATTTCTTTTTTTCATTTGTAGTGATAGAGGAGAGTGGCACGCCAGTAATGCGAGCAACAACTTCTTTGATATCTTGCGCTTCAATCAAACCAGTTTTCACATTTTTATTTTTGTCGTGTTGAGCTTTGAGGCGCAACAAAGCCTCTATGATTTCTTCTTCTTGATTTTTATATTTCAAAGCTTCGACATAATTTTCATCCAAAATAGCAGCTCGTTTATTTTCTTGATAAACATTCATGTCTTCTTCTAGTGCTTTGATTTGTTTAGTCAAGCTTCCTTTACGATGTTTGACTTGGAATTTTGCGGCCGCTTCATCTAGTAGATCGATTGCTTTATCTGGTAGTTTTTTATCAGCCAAAAATTTTACGCTAAGCTCAATAGCAGCGCCAATGGCGGAATCTGTAATAGTGACTTGATGAAATTTTTCGTAGTTTTCTTTCAAGCCCTGCAAAATATCCCAAGTGTCCTTGTGATTTGATTCTTCAATGATGATTGGCTGAAAGCGTCTTTCTAGAGCCTTATCGCTTTCTATGTGTTTTTTATATTCTTCAAAAGTTGTCGCGCCAATACAACGAACTTGTCCACGAGCCAGAGCTGGTTTCAAAATATTAGCTGCATCCAGTGAGCCGGCAGTAGCGCCCGCACCGATGATATTGTGTAACTCATCAATGAAAATAATTACATTTTTATCATGTTTTGCTTCATCTAGAATTTGTTTGAGACGATTTTCAAATTCGCCCCTATACATCGTCCCAGCTAAGAGACTAGATAAATCTAAGTTTAATATTTTTTTGTTTAACAAAACGTCAGGTACTTGGCCTTCAGTGATTCGCTTGGCTAGGCCTTCAATAATCGCTGTTTTACCAACACCAGCATCACCCAATAAAACAGGATTGTTTTTCGTGCGGCGAGCTAATATTTGGATCAAGCGATCTATTTCTGCTTGCCGACCGATTACTGGATCGATGTCTAGCTGGACAGTTTTGTCTGTTAAATCAATGGCAAAATTAGTGATGGCTGTATTAGGCATTCGGTCATCCAAAATTTGATCTAATTCTCGCTCGCCAGTCTCTTCTTCATTGGTCAGTTCGTTAAATTTTGAAGTACTCTTGATTACTAGATTTAGATGTTGTTGAATATGTTTGGCAGAAGTTTTGGTTTGTTTCCAGATATCTTGTAAAGTTTCGTCAGAACTTTCAGTCATACCCCAAAGTAAATGTTCAGTACCAATATATTTGTGATGATGTTTATATGATAAGACAACTGCTTTTTCGATAATTTGTTGGGAGCTGACTGATGGTTGCGGCAAAAGATTGGGATTTTGAGTTAGATTAGTTTTAAAGTTTACCGGCTGATCAGCTAATAATGTTTCAGCGATATTTTTTTTCAATAAAACTTCCGAACCCAAAGCACCTTTGGTTTGCGCTAAAGATATTAAGAGGTCGATTGGTTCTATTTCTTCGTGCTTTTTGGCAAAACTTAAATTTTGCGCATTGATCAGCACTTTTTTAAAATGATAAGTAAATTTATTTAGGACATTCTGTAAATCTTGATCCATGTTACATGTTTCTTAAGGCTTTTATTCTGTCAGCAGCTGGTGGGTGAGTAGAAAACATTTTCTTAACACCTTTAGCTGAAAAGGGATTAGCAATGTATAAATGAGCAGTTGCTTTGTTGGCTCGACGAAGTGGCACAGCTTGTTGAGAAATCTTTTCTAAAGCCCCAGCTAATCCTTCAGGATAACGAGTAAGTAAGGCGCCAGAAGCATCAGCCAAAAATTCTCTTTTACGAGATACGGCCAGTTGAATCAACCTAGCAAAGATAGGAGAGAGGATGGCCAAAACTAAACCAACAATTATCATAGCGCCATTGCCTTTGCTATTACTGCTACGACCTCTGCCACCCCAGATAAAACTGCGTAGCATCCAATCAGAAAGCAAAGTGATGATGCCGATACAAACAATGACGATCATCATCAAACGAATATCATAATTTTTGACATGAGATAATTCATGAGCAATTACGCCTTCTAGTTCTTCATTTTCTAGATTATTGATAATGCCCGTGGTTAATGCCACCGAAGCGTGCTCTGGATCACGGCCAGTAGCAAAGGCATTCATGTGTTTATCATCTATAATATAGACTTTTGGCATTGGTAAACCGGCTGTAATGCTCAGATTTTCTACCATTCGCCAGACATATGGATTATCTACTTTTTTGATTTCACGAGCACCTGATTGAGTTAAAGCGACTTTATCACCAGCATAAAAGCTGACTAAGCTCATAATTGAAGCAAAAATTATAGCGGCTGCGACGATTCCCGAGCTGCCACCAGAATATTGGCTCCAAGCCCAGGCCAGTCCAGCAATGACGACAATAAAAATTAGCATTAAGAGATAACTTTTTCTTTTGTTTTGAGAGATTTGTTTATACATTTTATTTATATTATTTTCATCTTAATATAACAATATCTAGTGCTTTATGTCAATCATAAAGATAATAAAAACCGGCCGCGTGAAACGCGGCCGGAAGTTAAGTAATATTAGAATTTTACTTTGACGTTTTCTTTTTCTTTCTCATCGATGGCAAAGAATTCAAAGTCTTTGAAGCCAAGCATGTTGGCAATTAAGTTATTTGGGAAAACTTGAGTCTTGGTATTAAAGTCTCTAACTTGTCCGTTATAGAAACGGCGAGAAGCTTGGATTTTGTTTTCAGTGTCAGAAATTTCGTCTTGTAATTGTAAAAAGTTTTGGGAAGCTTTCAAGTCTGGATAACTTTCAGCAACAGCGAATAAACTTTTTAAAGTTTCGGACAGCATATTTTCTGCCTTACCCTTAGCTTCGGTGCCAGTAGCATTCATGGCATTAGCACGAGCCTCAGTTACTTTTGTCAAAACACCTTCTTCATGTTTCATGTAACCTTTGACTGTTTCCATCAAATTTGGAATCAAGTCATAACGTCTTTTGAGCTGAACATCGATATCTGACCAGGCTTCGGAGACTCTATTTTTCAAACGGATCAGACCGTTATAAACAGCGATCAACCAGCCTAAGATTACGACTACAGCAATTATTAAAATGTAGTACCAGTTCATAGGGTTGTTAGTTATCTAATCTTATTACTAAACTAATTTTGTTGGCAGTAAATTCACTTTGGCCACTAATATTTTCATTAGCAAATGCTTGAGCATTTTGACCAGACTGTAATTCGGCTATAGAGATTAATTCAGCGGCTGGTATTTCAGCGGCTGGTGCTTGGTTAGATCCTGGTAGAGGAGGCAGGGCAGGAAACCTAGGAACAAAAATTTTTTCAAAAATAGTGCCAGCATTAAATTTAACGGTCTTGTCACCATGATTAGTAGAAATGACCAATTTGTCACTTTCTAATTCAATAATTTCACCAGTGTAGCTATTAATTACACTTGGTTCAGGAATTTTTGGTAAAGGTGGTATCAGTTCGTTGGATGGTGCTTGTTTTAAATTTTCAGGGATAGGCGGTAATTTTATTGGCTGAGTTTTGAACGCTGTATCTGGTGCCATATTTTTTTGCCAAATATAGCCAACTGCGCCAGTGACGCCGGCTAGGATAATAACAACTGCTAAGGTTGTAAGTAGTATTTTTTTGTACATATTTTTATTTTATTATTACGCCTTGATTATACTAAATTCATCGATAAAAAGCAATGATTTTTTGTAACAGAAGATAAAATGTGTTATAATATCTATGATTTTAATAAAGATTTGAATATAAAAATATGCAGGAGAAATTTTATGCTCAATGGCATTTAACGTTGCTAGTTTTAGTGGCTGCTACTTTGAGCTTAGTACTAGTGCAAAAAGCAGTTTTTGCTGACTGGCAAGCGCCAGTAGACGACCCGGGTGATAATACAGGTATAAACACGCCTTTAGTTTCGGATAATGAAACTAGTATAGTTAATGTATATCACAATGATATTATTGATGTTAAAGATTTGACAGTTAGTACACTGACGGCTACTAGTACAATTGTAGGGGATAGCATAACGGTTGATGATTTGACAGTAAATGCTACTGTAGATGTTACGGCAACGGATAGTGAAATAGATGTTACTAGTTCCTCTATACTTTCTCCCCCTGTTGTGGGAGGGGAAAATGTTTATGCAATCAAAGCCACAGGAGGTAAAAATACTCAAAACAATGCCTATACTTACGGTTTATATGCTACTACACTATCAAATAGCGGATCTTATCCTAGTTATGCAGTAGCCGGTATTTCTGAAAATGCTGGCGGTGTTGGTGTTTACGGTGTTGGTACAGCTGGTTGGGCTGGTTATTTTGCTGGTCCAGTTGGTATAAGTGGCGCTGTTACTTTAGGTAGTGGCACAACGGCAAGTGGTAATTATTCTTTAGCGGGTGGTGATAGTTCAACTGCTTCTGGAGCTGAAGCCGTAGCCTTTGGTTTTTCTACTGAAGCTTCGGGCACAGATTCTTTTGTAACTGGTAATGAAAGCTATGCTTCTGGTTTTGCATCTCATGCCTTGGGTATGTATGCTACGGCTAGCGGAGATTTTTCTTCTGCTAGGGGCTATAGTGTTGTAGCTAGTGGAGATTATTCTACGGCCTTAGGTTCAGGAATTACGATGTCTGGTACAGATTCAGTAGGCATTGGCCTTGATTATTCTGCTGCCTTAGCTGTCACAGGAGACAATGTGTTAGCTATTATGGGTGGTGATGTTGGTATTGGTGTTGATCCTAGTTATAAGTTACATTTGCTAGGAGATTATTATCAAGACGGTATGATGCAGGTACAGCCTACAACTGCCTTGATTTCTACTGAGAATTTGATTTATGGAAATTCTCCTTCTGGTACTAGTAATTCCGCTCATCTTTTGAGATTACAAAGCAATGGCACAGATAAATTTAGGGTGACTAATTTAGGTGCAGTTGTAGCTGCTAGTTCTCTTACAGCTACTCAAGGTACCTTTAGTTCAAATTTAAGTGTTTCTGGAAGTGCGTCTTTGAATGGTGGTGGCACTTTTACTAATACATTAGGTGCTAAGACGGGTGGTATAATTTCCTTTAATGGTAGTTCTGGTAGTTATTTTGATTTCAATGATGATAGTGGTGCTAAGGCACCAACCTGTAAATCAACTGATGATGGTAAGGTGTACAATTTTACTGTTAATAAAGTTTTGTGTTATTGTGATGGCACATCTTGGATTTCCATGGTTAATGGAAAAGCAGACTCACTTTGTTCGGCTAAATAAAATTTTATTTTTTAAAACACCTTGCTGTGGGGTAGGGTGTTTTTTGTTTGTTGCTTATTTTATGGTATAATAAAGTTAATAAAAATAAATATAATCTTATGTTTAGTACAAAATATAATTGGATTATTTTGATCGCTATTTTTGTGATTGCTTTGACATTCATGATGTCACCAGCCTTTGCACAATGGGAAGGGCCACCGGGTAATCCACCAGATGGAAATATCGATTTTGAATTTTTAGGCAATCCTTTGCAAGAAAGTTTAGATGCGAATGATTTTAGTATTTTTGATTTAGGTAGTTGTAATAATCAGGCTCAATGTAATGCTTTAAGTGCTTATGCAAATACAGCTAGTGCGGGGAGTCTAACCACGGGAGTATTCGGCAAGACATTAGCATCTTCAAATAATTCTGCAAGTTATGGCGTATATGGATATTCAGATAATGCTGGTGGTGTAGCGGTTGTTGGTCAAGCTAATGCTGGTTGGGCTGGTATGTTTTTTGGTAGCTTAGGCGTTACAGATCGGCTAGTGGTTGGCACCTATCCTACTATTCCTCCTATTCCTGCAGATTCAGGAGGAGTAATAGAGCTTGGTAAATATCATAATCAAGCATCGGAAGATTCATCGCTTATTTACGCCGGTCCAGCTGGGCAGGGTTTAGGGGGTCTTTATTTTGATGTAGGCGCTACTGGTAATGGTAATGAAATAGCAATGACAGAATATGGACAGTTAGCGATTGGTTATGATTTGATAACTATTACAGATACGGTGCCTAAGTTATTGACAAGAGGAAAAACTAACCTGCAAGGTATTAATGGTGTGAATGATGGTATATTAGAGGTTGGGCTAGGTGCTTCGGCTGATTCGAGAGGAGCGGTAGCCATTGGTAGAGGTGCGTCTGTGTCTGCTGGTAGTTACAGTACTGCTATTGGATATGGTACTGGTGTTACAGGGTTTAGAAGTATGGCCATTGGTAATAGCATTGATGTTAGTGGAAATTATTCTTTAGGTATTGGTTTAGATGCGACTTCTAGAGAAGTGTCAGATAATAATGTTTTGTCTATAATGGGTGGTAAAGTCGGCATCAACACTACTGACCCAGCCTGGGACGTTGAAGTGGATGGCACCGTCTTTGCTCAATCTAGCGACATAGCACCTATTATTGGTTGGGGATTCAGTGGTCTGGGTTATGCTAATGCTGGTGTTGAAGGCGTTGGTAACATTGGCGTGTATGCCTTTGGTAATACGGTTGGTTTATATGCTGATGGACCATATGGGGCTATCACTAGAGGTACGGTGCCAGGCACGATTGATCCGCCACCTGATCCAGATGATTTAGAAGACCATTCTAATATTAGTAGCCTATTTGGCATAGATAAAACTTTGGCCGATGCTAGCACACCAGCAGCTTTAGGCGCAGTCACTATTGGTGGCTATTCAGGTGGAGGAGTGTTGAGCTCAGCTGGTTTAGGTATTTGTGCCTTATCCGGTGAAACAGCTTGGACATTAGATAGGGTAAATGATTATGATTATTTTACTTATTGTCGTGATGGTGGTGGTACAAATAACTACGCTGGATTTTTTGCTGGCGATGTTTATTTGAAGGATGGCACATTGCAAGTGCACGGAAATTTGTCAGCTGCTAATCAAAACTTGATTTATGCTAATGCATCTTCGGCAGCAGTAGGGTCCAATTTATTAAAATTACAACAAGCGGGAACCGATAGATTTAGAGTGGATAGAAATGGAGGGGGATATTTTTCCGGAAATATTAACACAGGAGCTAGCCTGATTTTAGAAGGTGAAAAGAGTTACATAGACTTTGAGGGTGGCGGAGCTAGCGGTCCATCTTGTAAGGCTGGTGAAGAAGGCATTATTTATTACTTTTCTAACTACGATGCTTTATGTGTTTGTCAGGGGAGTGACGGCTGGACTAACTTGATACCTGATCGTCCAAATGGGCAATGTACTAATGGTGTTTGGTCACCAACATAAAAATTAGAGACAATTAAATTTATTAATACCCTGGGATTATCCTGGGGTATTTGTTTGTGTGTTAATTTTCTGGTATAATATAAACAGAAAAATAAATAATCAAATAAAATTATGTTTGTCAAAAAACAAATCTATTTTTTAGTAGCCATGGCTGCCATATTAAGTTTAGCCTTGGCGCAGCAGCAAGTCTTTGCACAATGGACGGGTCCAGGATCTGGTCCTGGTGGTGCTGGAGCAAGTCCACCGCTGACCAATCCCATGTCTGAGGATTTTGATCTATATGGTTGGAATATCAGTAATTCAAGTGGAACTGACTCTGGTATTGACGTAGACACTATTAATGCTACTAGTGGTACTTTTACTGGTAATTTAGATGTTACTACAATAGACAACCACACTGTAGCAGAGTTTTTAGCTGGAGGCGGAGGCGGAGGCATATCAAATCCATTAGAGGAAGATATATCTGGGCAAACCAAATTTGGCATTAAACAATTGATAAGTTGTATTCCCGGAGGAGAGGGCCAGGTATGCGGCGCTTTAGAGGCAGTTGCTAATAAGAATGCTATAAATAAAGCTTACTCAGTTGGTGTATATGGACAGACCACTGCTGGTTCTGTAGAAAATCCAAGCTATGGCGTGTATGGCTTGGCCAATAATTCTGGCGGTACTGGTGTTTTAGGATACGCATTGACTGGCAGAGGTATTGGTATCAGAGGATCTTCGGCTAGTGGTAGTGGTTATGGTGGTTATTTTGATAACTCAGCAGGCGGAATTGCTCTGGGAGTGAATGGTGATATAGAATTTGGTAACGCAACCTTAATACAGACAAGTGGCTCAGCTTCTACTGACTATGTTGGTTCAGAAAAAGTAGCTATAGAGAATGCTCATTTAACGGTTGATGGACAGATAAATGCTGGAGATGGT
>Ga0257125_1002169_pt1 | contig 16918 bp, 12 predicted proteins | sample SI106_200metaG_FD_190183 | JGI IMG/M metagenome (GOLD analysis project Ga0257125, IMG submission 190183) | Marine microbial communities from Saanich Inlet, British Columbia, Canada - SI106_200 | ecosystem: Environmental > Aquatic > Marine > Inlet | place: Canada: British Columbia | collected...
ACACGATAGAAAAAAAAGCATCATGTCCCCCAATTTAGGCTCAGATCTTTTTCATTCTTCGTTGTGACGCTGGCGTCATGGCAGTTTTTACAAAAACTTAACCGGACGTCGCTGTTGGTGTATAATATTTTTGAGACACCACAGCAGCCAGCAGTGCAACAAACCCAAACAGGTTCGTCCAATATTCAGGCCACACCAAGCCGGCGGCGGCCGTGAAAAAAAGCAGGGTCTCCGGCCAGGTCGCTTTGCGCAAAAAATATCGTTCCAGGGTCGAGGCAAACGCTACCAAGCCTAAGGTGGTCGTAATCATAGTGATGCCGACTTCCCAGTGCAACAGCTCGTAATTTTTTCCCATACCCAAAAGGGGACGGTAAGCCATCACGATGGGGATGATATACAGGCCTTTAGCCAATTTCCACGAAACAAAGGCGGTTCGCATGGGATTTGCCCCGGCCACACCGGCCGCGGCGAAACTGGCCAAGCTGACGGGTGGTGTGACATTGGCGTCCTGGGAATACCAGAAAACGATCATGTGCGCTACCATCACCGGCACCCCCAGATCGAGCAATGCTGGACCGGCCAAAGTGGCCAGGACAATATAGCTGGCGGTTACCGGCAAACCCATTCCCAGCACCAATGAAGCGGCACCGATTAATAAAATGGCCAACACTTTGATGCCAAAACTCAGATCGATGACAAGGCTGGAAAATTTCAAACCCATGCCGGTCAGGGTAACCATTCCCACAATTATTCCGGCGGCGGCGCAGGCTACCGAAACCATGATGGCGCTCACTGCTCCCTTTTCGAGGGCATTTCGAATCTGTCTGGCTTCTGCCAGGCCAAATTGAAAAAAACTGAGTCGTTGTAACGGATTTGCCCTCGACGTATTGTCAATCACCATCCATTTGACGGTGTTCGCCAGAAGGCTTGTGCCTAAGATACTCATCACAGCCACAAAACCGGACATCATAGGGGAATAGTTCTGAACCAGTACATAAATCAAAATCCCAACCGGAATCAGAAAATGCAGTCCCCCTTTGAGGACCAGACCGACTTTCGGTAGAGTTTCCCTGGGTTGTCCTTTCAGACCGTATTTTTTAGCCTCATAGTGGACGAATATCAAGACAGTTAAGTAGTACATAATCGCCGGGATCAGTGCTACTTTTACGATCGTCAGGTAACTGGTATTGGTGAATTCGGCCATTAAAAATGCCCCGGCTCCCATAATCGGCGGCATCAATTGTCCGCCGGTTGAAGCAGCAGCCTCAATGGCACCAGCCACGTGCGGGCGATAACCGACCTTTTTCATCATCGGGATCGTAAACGAACCTGTGGCCACCACATTACCTACGGCAGACCCGGAGATGGAGCCCATAAAACCCGAGGCCACAACCGCTGTTTTGGCGGGTCCGCCAGAAAACCGGCCCGTCATCGCATAGGCCAGGTCAATAAAAAAATTGCCGCCGCCGGTTACTTCGAGAAAGGCCCCGAACAAAACGAAGACAAAGACAAACGTGGCCGCTACGCCGATTGGCAGACCGAAAACGCCTTCAGTGGTCAACCAGAGAGTCGTGGCGATGCGCTCAATACTGTACCCTTTGTGAATGATCAATTCAGGCATGTAAGGACCGAACATGGCGTAAAGTATCGCAGTCAGGCATATCCCGGTCATCACATTTCCGATAACTCGCCGGCAGGCTTCAATCACCAGCAGGGTACCGATGACACTGACGACCACGTCGCTGGTAAACCAGTCACCCTGTCTTTCAAAAATAGCAGTTAAATTAATATTAATGTAAGCAACGCAATAGACGGCAGCTCCCAGTAAAATCCAATCCAAAACAAACCAGATTGATAATTTATCTTTACGCGCGCCGGAGAAAGGGGCTTTTAACAAAAACGTCAGGCTTAAAATAGCCCCCAGATGGATAGATCTCAGCACCAAAGCGGTCATGGCAGTTATGCCCGCCGTATAAAGCTGAAAAAGGCTTAAGCTGACGGCCAATACCATCACGATTTTTGCAGTAACCGTCATGAGTACCTGATTTTGGTCATTTATGGGTGGTGAAACGGCTTCAGTTTTCATGGTTGTTTTTGTTTCCTGGTGTGGCGGGATGTGGGAATAGTTGTCTCCAAGAATAGTAGGCAAAACTGACCGGCCGGGCGCTAAAGCGGGCTGCTTCGTGGGGCGCCTCGTCAGAAAGGTTTTTTTTGATGCCCCTCCAGATGATGGTGTGGTCGACACCAGGACTTCCGATTCTTAAAATAAAATTGCCGACGGGCATGTGCATATCCTCGATGGCTTCATAGCGTCCCCGCTGGACCATGCGGCCGACGCCGGGCATTTTTCCCATTCCGGCACCAAATTTCTCATAGCGTTCTTCCTCAATGTAAATACGCCCTTCTTTGTCCAAACTATGCTCTTCCCAGATGGGGGCATTTTCCACCGAGTGATAATAGTGCAATGTAAACCGCTCTGCTGGTTTCAGTGGCAAAACCAGCAACGGCTGACCGGTTTTCAGACGGGTGATATCCAATTCGAGGCCACCGGGCAGGATGAACCCGACAGCCAGAAGAGAAACTAAAACCAGTCCCGATAAAACAAAAACCGTTGTGCGACTCAGCATGATAATATCAATACCCTAAGGCATCAACTTATCCGGAACCGATACGCCTTTTTCCTTCAGGTATTTGATGGTACCCGGATGCAGCGGAATCGGGGAATACTTCACCGCATTTTCAGGCGTGGTATAAGAAGCAGATGGATGTATCTTCAGTAGATAATCGTTGTTCTCATACAACGCTTTTACCAGATTATAAACCATGTCAGTCTCCAGAGAGGCCTGACAAATCATCACATTCCAGACCCCGATGGTTGGCGTCGGGGCATTAATCCCTTTGTACACACCACCGGCCAGATCTACCATTGAATAGGTGGCATTGGCGGCTAAAATCTTCTCCCCCTGTGCCGGAGTGAAATTAATGATATGAATGTCGTGAGTTGTAGCCAGATCCAGGATTGAGCTGGTACCGGGTCCTACCGACCAGAAACCGACCTCGATGGTTCCGTCTCTCAGGGCATTGGCGGTTTCAGTAAAAGACAATCGACTATCTTTAATTGAATCCAGGGAAATCCCCAGGGCCTTAAAAACGGTTTCGGCCATGAAGTTGGTTCCGCTGCCCGGACTTCCGCTACTGATATTTTTTCCCCTGATCTGCTCAATGTTGGTAATACCACTCTTCTTCAGGGTAACCACCTGCAGCAGGTTAGGATACATAATGGCCATGGACAGAATGTCGTGTTTCTTTCCTTTGAACTTGGATAGTCCCATAAAACCGGCTACCGCCACATCGCCCATCACTTCGCCAACAACTGTTTCACCTTTGTGTGCCAATTTAACATTCTCAACGCTGGCACCAGTGACTTCAGCCACAGCTTTTACTCCCGTCACTTTTTTAGACCAGATTTCAGCAACACCACCTCCATAAGGATAATAAATGCCGCCGGTTCCGCCGGTTCCAATGGAAATGAAAGTTGTCCTTGCCAAAACAGGACCAGCCATCGATAGCGCTGCTGCGGCAATTACCGCCAGGATATAGCTTTTTCGTTTCATGCGGTTTTCCTCCTTAAGATAGTTAATGAGTCTATTGGGCAATCGTCTTTACAAACAGGGTGACCTCTCCGGGGATATCGGGCATATCATTCACCGGATAAACAAAACTACCCGTTGCACCGGGCTTTACCAGACCCTTTTTTGTTTTCCTGGGAATCAATCCGCCAACTGCTTTGCCGTTGTCCAAGAAGATATTTACCTTGAATCTTTGTGGCGTATCGGCAGTGTTTTTAATCGTCACTTTATAATGTAGCGTTTCAGAGCCGTCCCATTTTTTGAAGAAACAGGAAAATTCAGTCACTTCAGCTTCAGCAGCGATTTCCTGAGTCAAATTTTTGCCAACGGCACATTTGGGCGTTTTCCCCGGTGCCATTGAGGTTGATTTTGCGCAACTGGTAAAGAGAAACCCTGCTGCTAACAACAATCCGAGTAAATAAATAAACAAACGTTTGTTATGATTCATTGCTCCTCCCTCCTTTTAGAAAAAGGTGTTAAAAAAATCCTATAAACGTAGACTAATGCTTGTTTTACAGCGAGAAAACCTGAATTATGGAGCTATGATGGCCAAATATATCATATTATTAAGTCCAAATTTGAGGTCCCAAGCATAGTAGGAATATCAAAGTCAGTCCAATGGGTCAATCTAAAGTTGAGTTTATGAAATGGTGACATTTTCAGCGCAAGCTGCCTTCTTCGACCCGGAAAGAGAATAGGCTTCACAGAGGCGAGGAACTGATGGAGACACTATCTGCAACTACCGGAAATGCCAGCGGTTGCAGATAGTGCCGTGATCGTCTTTTGAGAGAGGGTTGAAGCGGGATGAGACGGACCATTAGAATCGGTTGTCTCAGGAGGGTTGCGCTGGGTAGTCTGCTAGGTAAAAATTGATGAGACCACTTCGTTGATTGCCCGTTGAATCTCTTTTTCATCGGTGAGAACAGCAGTCAGCGCAACTTCGCAGGCCTTTCTCGGGGATATTCCGCCCTTGATCAGCTTTCCACAATAGATCAATAAACGGGTGCTTGCCCCTTCTACCAGGGCATGTCCTTTGAGGTGCCTGATTTTCTCCCCCAGCTTAGCCAGATCGTAGGCAACTTCCTGGTTAATATCACTTTCATGCTGGATGATTTGCGCTTCCTGTTCCCTGACAGGATAATCAAAATCGATGGCGATAAACCGCTGTTTGGTGCTCTGTTTCAAATCCTTGATCAGACTTTGGTACCCGGGATTGTAGGATATGACCAGAAAGAAATTGGGGTGGGCTTCGATAATGGTTCCTTTTTTATCGATGGGTAGCAACCGGCGATGGTCGGAAAGTGGGTGAATGATCACCGTAGTATCTTTCCTCGCTTCAACAATTTCGTCCAGATAGCAGATGGCACCTTTTCCAACAGCCAAAGTCAAAGGACCATCCACCCAGACCGTTTCGTCACCTTTCAAAAGAAACTTTCCCACCAGATCGGTTGTGGTCAGATCCTCATGGCAGGCCACCGTAATCAGGGGAAGAAACTGATTGCCATCCTTCTGCTTGATGCTCATATCCCGGCTCAACAGGTAGGACATATACTCGACAAACCGTGTTTTTCCAGTTCCCGTCGGCCCTTTCAACAGCACGGGAATCTTGGCTTGAAACGCCGCTTTGAAGATAGTGACCTCGTCTGCAATAGGCAGATAATAAGGCTCCTCTTCAATGTGATACTCCTCAAAACTTAATTCATGTTGTTCTGTTTTCATATGCTTCCATCATCGCCTAATTGGTGACCCTGAGCGGCAACAACTTGGTGCCGGGGGTCTTTTGTTTGTCAGGTTCCTTTTAACTGCCGGTTACCCAGAAATGTTCTTTTAGCTATCCCTCTTTTCAACGCGCGAGGGATTGCTATAACTATATCTATAGATTTTTTTAGTTGAATTGACCAGTCCAAAACCGGTGAGGACATGGTTATTTTTAGACGGAATACCTGACGAAGCAAGCAGACCCCGGAATATTGACGTCTACTTCCTCAAGGACCTGATCATCTTCTCCATCTCATCGAAATACGCATTCAAAGCGTCCAGGCCTTCCGGAGTAATAGCAATCAATGTGAGGGGTCTATTGTCTTTGAAACTCTTATCGATCCCGATTAAGTGAGCATCTTTTAATTTATTCAACTGCACCGACAAATTTCCGGAACTGATCTGAAGCTCGTTCTTTAAATCGCTAAAACTGACTTCCTTCTCTTCATTGCGGGCCAAATAGGTCAAAATAAGCAAGCGGGCCCTTTCATGGATGATTTTGTTTAACTCGGCCATAGGGTTATTTCTCCGGATTCGGTAAAAGGCCGAATACCAGACTACCGCATCCCAAAGAGAAGAATATGGCCAGGGGTGTCGACATGGGCTCAACCAAGATGATGACAGCGGTGACCAGGAACCAGTATCCGCCAATAACGTAATTTCGAGTTTCTGTCATACAACCCAGGAAATTGAATTGCAGCCCCACCACAATCGATAACGTTGGCACAATAAAATACAACATCCCTCGCTCAAAGAGGTATAAAACGAATACCAGCCCCAGGATTCGAACCGGAAATATTAGGTGAAAAATACGAAATGAAAAAATGGCGGACAAGACGCCATCACTTTTTTTATTCCCATCTTTAGCCATTGACCTGGACCAGAACACAAAAAACAGGCCAATTAACGCGATGACCGTCAAAGACAGGAGTGAAATGTAGGCGGAACGAATTTTCTGGGGAACTGCACTGAAACTGACATACTGCTGAACCAAGTAGTAATAGATCCATGAAAATACAGATATCCCGATTCCGATTAAAAACATCGAAAGTCGTGCATGTTTGGGATGTAAGACCCGCTGTAAAGTCGGTTTTTTTTGACTGATGATGCTTTTGATCGATTGAATCTCTTCAAGCATCTGCTTCAACTTTTGATTTGTATCTTCAGCCATCTTTTCCTCCATAGTTCAAATTATAAATTAGTTTATTCTATAAACTTATTTATAAGTTAAACTTACTCCGCGAACTTGTCAAGGAAAACATTTTAATCATCTGGTCAATGGTGTTAGGCGTTTTCATGCCAAATCCCCTAAAGATGGAAAACCTGTTCCTCCCGGTTTAAGGAATCAGCAAACTGAATTACGACACAAATGCCTTCCAGCCAGAGCTACTGTGTTGCTAAGCTCTTTTGACAGAGGAATTTAGATCAATGCGGTTAACATAAGCTAACCGCATTATTCACTTTTGGCTCTATTTCATTCAGATATTGATCGCTAAAGACAAACCACAAAAAGTTTGCAGCTGGCATTATGAAGCCAGATTGATTTCTACAAAAGCAATCAACTCTCTTGCATCTTCCAACACCCGGACGATTAAATCCTCTGGCAAAATCGAGGCATTCATCATTGAGATCGCTCCCATGATCATTCCGGCCTGCTCATTACTCAGCAGTCCGCGGGGCAGGCCGTCTGAGTAGATCCATACTGCCGCATTGGCCAGTTCGGGTGGATTGACAGCATCCGTTTGTGATATCACCGCCGCGACCATTGACGCGGCCAGTAAATCAAGGCAGACAGAGGGACAATTTTGTTCCATCAATAGTTCGGCCGCTTTTAACTTTTCTTTGGCCAGAACCAGTAATGGCGACACCCGAATTTCCTCAGCCACCGGAGATGGTTCAAATAGAGGCTGCATGTCGGCAACGGGTGACGAGGCACCCAGTCGTTGCAGGCCGGCAAAGGTTCTTGGTTCCATCAAGGCAACCGGGATCTCACTGGAAAGGTCAGTAGCAATAGCGTCATCCTCCTCGCTGATGGATGTCATGATGACGATCAGACCACCGCCTGCTCCCATGACCCGCTCAATCCTGGGACCAAACTCCCCTTGAATTCTTTCGATAGACAAACGGATGGCAATATCCTCTTCACTTTCCACTTTTTCAGCCGACACAATTTCCGCAGCGGGAACCTCGACATCATCTGTCACATCACCCTTCCGTGTACCCTCTTCTGTCTGTTCTTTGGCCAGGTCTTCAATCAGCGTTTCAAGCATTCGCTTGGAAACGCCGACAACATCCTCTTCCGCATCTGGGTCGATTACATTGTTAAACAGGTCCTGTTTTCCGGATAGTAACTGCAGAACATTCTCTTCATAAGAATCGGCAGCAACCAGTTTAATGATCTGAACCTTGTTCTTCTGACCCAGGCGATGAATGCGAGCAATCCGTTGTTCAAGGACGGCAGGATTCCAGGGTATGTCCAGATTTACAAGCGCCGACCCGGATTGCAAATTCAGTCCAACTCCACCGGCATCCGTTGAAATAAAAACCTGTGTCGCATCATCCTCCTTGAATTTGTCCATCAGGTCGCCCCGTTTGGCCGTTGGGACACCACCGTGAAGCCTGACACTCCCAATCTTCATCTTAATCAGCAACTCCTCAACCATCTGGGTCATGCGCTCCCATTGAGAGAAAACAACGACCTTCAGGCCATTCTGAAGACATAAATCATCTAAAATAACAGCCAGTTCATCCAACTTCGTCGAACCAATAGTCTCCTTGTCGACCAAACCGGCAGCATTACAGGCCATGCGGGCTGTTTGTAAGGCAGCCATCAGTCTGTGTTGTTCGGAAGGCGTTAGAGGCCTGCGCTTCGCAATTTGAGCCAGGCGCCCCGCGTTTGAAAGTGCACTATCATGTAGCTCACGCTGCTTTTCGGTCATGGGGACGTCAAGGCGTACCTCAGTTCGTTCCGGAAGCTGATCACTGACCAAACGGCGATCCCGCCTCAACATCACCGGCTGAATTCTCCGACGCAGTGTAGATAAGCTACGATATCCTAAAACCTTTCCTCGCTCATCGGTTACATGAAAATCAAGTAGATATTTCCATAATGGCCCCAGAACATGGGGATTAATCACCTGCATCAGGCTGTACAGATCCTCCAAGCGGTTTTCTAGAGGCGTGCCGGATAGTACGAAAGTATAAGCCGAAGAAATGAGCTTTATGGTGGCCGCGATTTTCGTCCGCCAGTTCTTTATCCTTTGTGCTTCATCCAGAATAAGCAGATCTGGACGATGGACCTCGTTAATAATAGTCAGGTCACGCAGTACGAGCTCGTAATTGACGATGACAAAGGTTGTTCCTTTTCGATATTGAGTATGGCGTGCGTCAGGGCGTCCCTGGATTATTTGAGTACTGTGCTCGGTAAATTTCTCTATTTCTCGAGCCCACTGGTGCTTCAGGGAAGCAGGACAGACTACCAGTACCTTTTCTATCTCAGAATCTGTTTTTAACCAGTGTGCGGCAGCAATGGCCTGCAGTGTTTTCCCAAGCCCCATATCGTCTGCCAGTAGACATCGCCCTGTACCTGCCAAATAGGAAACCCCCTCAACCTGATAAGGGTACAGTCGGGCCTTGATGCCAGATAACCGACCGTTGGTTTGAGAGATGCGTGTCTTGATTTTCTGTGCTCTCATTTCATGAGAAATATCCGCTGCCAGACGTTCAACATAAAGACGAACATCATCCCCGACATGAAAATCGGATCGACCGTGCAGGACATCAGCAAACTTAAAGAAATCATCAGGCAGCCGTTTTTCAAAAAATCCCTGCCCATCGAAGTTTTTATCTAAGAGTGAGTCCAGTTCAGGAGCCGGTTGTCCCCCATGCTTCAGTTTAATTTGTGGGGCGTTTTTTGTTTCCCAGTCCAAATAGATGAAAGGGTGTAAAGGGGCGTGGTGTTTTATGGTTTCAAAATCGGCACTCTTATTTACTTGATGAAGAACCGCTTCGATATGTTTGCAGGTACCCAGTTGATTGACGGCAAAATCGGGGCAACTGCAATAGTTGATCCGATCCACTAAAGAGCGAATTTGTACTTTATAGGTTTGAGGCCTGTGAGTCGACGACGTGATCGAAGATGCTTCCCAAGTACCAAACCATAGTTCTCCGGATGTATGGGTAGCATTGACTTCAGTGCGCCCACGCTTGATTCGTTCATCCAGCGCTTCTCCCAAAGCATTATTAATTTCCACATCGGCCAGTGGCAGCTGAGCGATATAGTGATACAGCAAGGCAATGGCGTGTTTACAAACCTGCTCTGAACTGTTTGTACATTGACAACTCACATGGATTCCAACAGCACCATCTGTCTCCAACTCAATCAGGTAGGGGGAGCCATCGCTATTTCCTTCAACATGGGCCCACAATTGGTTATCATCCCGTCCCATGTCGGTCACCCGATTTTCCTTGAAATATGCCAGACCTTGTTTGATGACACTATCGGACGTCAAAGTCTGCATTTTCTCCGTGTCGTAATAAAAAGCATCACCACCCACAGGAGTTTTCAAAGGGAGTGAAATATTGGTGTCTACTGCCATGTCAACTCACTTTTTTAGGGTTCAAGGTAAAAAGAAAAACCGGATTGGCTGGGAACAAGCATCTGCCATGCCTGATAAAATACACTTCAGCCAATATCACTTCAAGCAAAAAGTGGGGAACCGGAAGCGCAGCGACTGGCAGAAGCAATCAGCAATGATGCCAACAGAATCATGAGTCGTTTTTCCCTGATTGCGGCTCATATGCGTTAAGCAAATACACAGATGAACCGATCCTCTTCAAGGGAGATAATTTTTCAAAAACCGACCTTGATTGTGTTATTTTTTGAGGAAATTATGGATGTATTCGTTGTCTAAGGAGATCACTGTGTCGCGAAACCCTGTCTGATCTCATCCAGCTCTTCCCAGCGCTGATATAACCGTTCGACTTCCTCCTGACGGGATTGCAGCAGATCGCAACAAACCCGCAGTCGTTCAGGATCATTTGTCGTCTCAGGTTCAAGCATCTCGGACTGGCACGCTTCAACTTCTGTTTCCGCTACCATAATCTCTTTTTCGATAGATTGCCACTCCCGTTGTTCCTTGTATGAGAACTTTTTCTTCGCTTGTTTGGTTTTGGGTTTTTCAACGGTTGCAGATCGATCGATTTTTTCCGTTTTCTGGGAGGACAACCACTGGGAATAGTCGGCAAACTGAATTGCGACACCATTGCCGTCCAATCCGATCACCGCTTTGGCCAACCGGTTCAGGAGAAACCGGTCATGGGTCACCAGGACAATACTGCCGGGGAAGTCTTTGAGATTCTCTTCCAGCACCTCAAGGGAAGGGATATCCAAATCGTTTGTGGGTTCGTCCAGCAGCAGAATATCCGCCGGTTGCAGCATCAGGCGGGCAATAAATATCCGGGCCTGCTCTCCACCCGAAAGTTGTTTGACGGGCATTTCAAGCTGTTCGGCCTTAAAAAGAAAGCGCTTGGCCCAACTCATGACGTGAATAGAGCGCTCTCTGAAAATCACCGCATCCCCTGTCGGGCATAGTGCCTGGTGTAAGGTTTGCTCTTGATTCAGCTGGCTCCGGTCCTGCTCAAACAGAATGGTCTTGACCCCATCTGCCCATTTAATTTCACCACCATCGGGTTTACTGTGCCCGGCAAGAACGCTGATCAACGTACTTTTCCCGGAACCGTTCCGCCCCAGCAGCCCCAGGCAGAATCCGGGAGTGAGGGTTAAACTGAGATCCTTAAAAATATTCTGACCGCCCAGGGATTTATGAATCTGTTTGACCGTCAACAGTTTTTTCGTTTTACGGCGGGTACTGTCAAAATCAATATCGACCGCTTGAGTCTGTTGATTGCGATTTTTCACCTCTGACAACTGCTGCTTCAGTCGATAGGCCTCATCAATTCGATAGCGGGCTTTGGTCGATCTCGCCTTGGGCCCCCTTTGCAGCCACTCGGATTCACGTCGAACCTTATTGGCCAGCACGGATTCAATTTGAACCTGGCTGTTCAAAAAGGCCTCCCGGTAGTAGATAAATTCGCTATAACTTCCATCTACTTTCAAGAAACCCTCAGGATATCTGCTATTGATCTCAACGACGCGGTTTGTCACAGCCTCCAGAAAATACCGGTCATGACTGACAAGAATAAAACCAAAGGGGGGATTTGTGAGAAGTTCTTCCAACCAGATGATGCTCTCAAGGTCCAGATGATTGGTGGGTTCATCCAATAAGAGCAGATCCGGTTCCTGAATCAGGGCTGAGACGATTGCCAGGCGCTTTTTCCAACCACCGGACAAGGTAGCGACTTTCTGATCGGCATCGGAAAAACCGGCACGACCGATCCAGCGACGGGTTCGATTGTAACGTTCTACATCCTCGATCGCCTCACCAGCCAAACTGCTCAAAAGAGTCGTTTCAATGCTTTTTTCAGGATCGAGCAGATCCTGTTGGGAAATGTAGGCGAGTCGTATGTCCTTTTTACAGGATACCTCACCTGCATCCGGGGATTCGAGACCGGCAAGAATACGCAGCAGAGTTGACTTGCCGGATCCGTTCGGACCGATGAGACCCAGACGCTCTTCTTTGTAAAAAGAGAGCGAAATACCGGTAAACAGCGGATATGCACCGTAGGTTTTACTGACTGACTGGCAATTCAGAATAAGAGACATGATGGTCGCTGGAATTTCTATTTTTGACTAACTGAAACTTCCATTGGATCAGTTATTCTGGAATCTAAAAATGTTGCCAGTCAATCCATTTAGATCTTTGCCAGGGCGTCCGTCACAATCTTTCGGTTTTCTTCCGTAGAGAGTGAACACATCGGCAGGCGAAAAATCTCCTGACACTTGCCGGCCACAGCCATGGCTGTTTTAATCGGAATCGGATTGGTTTCCACGAACATGGCTTTGAAAAAATCGACCAGCGGTGTTTCCAGGGCAGTCGCTGCCTGAATGTCACCCTGCAGCGCACAGTGAACCATCTCCACCATTTTTCCGGGAATAATATTGGATGCGACCGACACAACACCATCACCACCCTCTCCGACCAGTTTGAGCGCCATCGTATCATCACCCGACATCACGCTGAAACCCTCCCGTCTTCGTGAAATGACTGACTTCATCTGCTCCAGATCCCCGGATGCTTCTTTGACTGCGATAATGTTTTCACAGGCAGCGCACAGCTCCATTAGCGTATCCGTCTCTACATTCACCCCCGTTCTGCCTTTGATGTTGTATACCATCACGGGAATATCAACTGCATTGGCAACTTCGCTAAAATGAAGAAGCAGGCCTTTCTGAGTCGGTTTGTTGTAATAGGGATTGACCACCATGACCCCATCAACGCCAGCTCTTTTGGCATGGGTTGACAGTCGAACCGCCTCACGGGTTGAGTTGCTGCCTGTACCAGCCACAACCGGAACCCTTTTATTGACATGCTCGACCGTTATCTCAATCAGACGGTCATGCTCTTCATGAGACAATGTCGGACTTTCACCCGTTGTTCCGCAGGGTACGATGCCATCAATACCATTTTCAATCTGAAAATCAATCAGGTTTCGGTAAGTGGCTTCATCAATATTTCCCTGCACGTCGAAGGGAGTGACAATGGCCGTATAGACCCCTTTTATCTGAAAACTCATCTTAATCCTCCTCGGGAAGGAATGGTTGTATGTTAAGGACCTCTTGTGCGACAATTTACAGCACATTCGGCAGAGTTGTATAGCAAAGATTTCTGAATCCCATGCACCATCTAAATGATATTGAATGCTGACGTATTGGGTTTATTGTTATATGGATAGGTTAAGGCACTCAACTGCATAGTTAAAACAATTTAATCTGCTTAATTGTTACAATAATAACTTTTTGTTATAAAATCAACATGAATGTTAGTAAAATTGTAAAAAGCCTAATTTGGGAACAGCCATTTCTCCTGGAGGCGCTCAATCGGGGGATCATTCATTTCGGAAATCTGGCAGCCGAACTGAAACCGAAGGTCGAATCCGAGCTTGAAAAAACGGTCACAGAGTCTTCGATTGTCATGGCGCTGAGACGGTATGCTGAGGAGGTCAAGGGCAGGATCGAGATCATACCTTCGCTACAGTTGGATTGTGAAGTAACGATGAAAACCGGTATCTGCGATTTTAATATTATCAAAACAAACACGCTGCTGCAGCGATTGAAATCCTTTTATGAACTTGTCGATCTGGGGCGGGGAGATTTTTTGAACATCACCATTGGCAATCGGGAGATCAGCATCGCCATCAGTCAGAAATATGGCGACAAAATCGAAAACCTGCTGAAGAGTGAAACGATTTTACACAAACAGGAGGACCTGGTGGCGCTGACCATCGTCTTCAACAGTGACTTCTTCCATACACCGGGGATTACCTATCAGGTGCTCCAGTCACTGGCCTGGAAGAACGTCAACCTGCTGGAAATCATCTCCACTCTGACCGAGCTGACCATCGTCATTGAGAAAAAGGACTCCATCAAGAGCTACACGGTGCTGCACGAACTGATCGATAAATTTGAACAAACCCGGCTGGAGGGGTAAAACAGACCCAGGAATGAATCAAGAACTTAACGTTGTCATACTGCCCAATGGCTCCATGCAACAAGAATGGAGCCCGGCAAGTGGAAAAACAAACAAAAGCACCCGTCTGCTGCAAGAAGAAATTCAGCAGCGTTTTCTGTCTAATGTGGAAACCTGGTTATTGTTTTTAGGATTTTGCGACAAGCGGATCACGCTTTCCCCCTCAATGAGTTTTTGGCGCAGCTTCGCCGGATCTTATACACTGGCGTTGAGCCGCACACCCGATCTTGAGTCGATCCGTCATCTGGTAGAAATTCCAATAACTGAAGAGCAGATATCCCTGGTATTGGACTCCGCTCCAACTATGACTGGCGTTGAGAACCTGCACAAGGAACTGCTTCAGGAGGTTTGGGCAGGCTTGAACAGAGCCTTCAGCCGGGAAATTGCCTCCTATGCAGGATCTGTCAAAGCGTTTATAAACGCCTTTAGTCCCGGCTTGCATTTGGTGGGGCGTATTTTTTTCCATCTGGTTGAGAATAAAAAGTCTGACGATCCATTTGCTTTTCTGGTCACCTATTCGACTCGACTGGACAGTGACGGAAATTCAAAGCACCTGCCCCTGAGATATGCCCTGGAGGAATATGAAGATGACAATGCCAAACTGCTGGACCTCCTTGTTACTGTTCAGGACGCTGCCAAACAGAGCCCTTTGGTCAAAGAACTGCTGGAGTCCGGGGAACTGTTTCATCCCATATCCTGGCCTGCTGCACAAGCCTTTGTTTTTCTGAAAGAGGTTCCCCTCTATGAAGACGCCGGCATCTTATGTCGTATCCCCGATTGGTGGAAAGGGAAACCGTCGCGGATTGCCTTAAACCTCAGCCTGGGGGATTCCGAACCGGCAGTGGTCGGGATGGAAAGTCTGCTGGATTTCAGACCGCAACTGCTGATTGGAGAGACCGAAATTTCAGAAAAGGAGGCCCGACAACTTCTGAACGAATCCCAGGGGTTGGCCTATATTAAAAACCGGTGGGTGGCTGTCGATCCGGAGAAGTTGCAACAAACACTCGAAGCTTTCGAAAGAGCCAAAGCGTACGTAGATCAGGATGGTGGTATCAGTCTACTGGAGGCCATGCGGTTTCAACTCAGTCCGCAAAAAAACCTGCGCCTCGAGCAAAACGAGATCCCGACGACTATTTCAAATGGTGCCTGGTTAACCTCAATTTTCGAAAAACTGCGACATCCGGAAAAAGTCCCCAAAGTAAAAACGGGCAGAACATTTAAAACAGACCTGCGCAAATACCAGCAAAACGGCCTGAACTGGCTGGTTTTTTTGGATAGATTGGGGTTTGGTTCCTGTCTGGCGGACGATATGGGATTGGGAAAAACGGTGCAGCTACTGGCATTCCTGGATACTCAGCGAGTCAGCAAAAAAAAGGTAACTACAAAATCCAGAAACGCATCTTTGTTGGTGATACCGGCCACGCTCATCTCCAACTGGGTTGCTGAAATTCAGCGCTTTACGCCGGAACTGGACGTTTTTGTTGCTCATCCCGAAGCCCACCCGGGAAAAAAAGTTCCGGCCCTGGGCAAAACGGCACTTGACCCACTGGACCTGGTTATCACAACCTACGGCCTGCTCCAAAAATATGAATGGATTCATGCCTATACCTGGCGGCACGTGATCCTGGACGAAGCACAAGCTATTAAAAACCCGGGTACAAAACAGACGCGGGCAGTGAAAGCACTGACGGCGAACAACCGTATTGTCATGACCGGCACGCCGATTGAGAACCGCTTGGCGGATCTATGGTCTCTGTTTGATTTCCTGAATCCGGGACTTTTAGGAAGCACAACCGAGTTCACGCGCTTTTCGAAAAAGTTGAAGGATGATCCTTCCGGGTATTCCAGACTCCGCAAGCTGATCAGCCCCTTTTTACTCAGACGGTTAAAAACCGATAAATCGATTATTTCGGATTTACCGGATAAGGTGGAGATGAAAACCTGGGCACCATTGAGTAAAAAACAGGTTCTGTTATACAAGCAGACCATTGACGACATACAAGAAACCATCGAAAATACAGCAGGAATTCAAAGAAGGGGGTTAATCCTGGCGGCACTGATAAAATTCAAACAGCTCTGCAACCATCCGGATCAGTTTCTGGGCATGGGCAACTACCTGGAAAAAGAGAGTGGTAAATTCGGGCGCTTGCGCGAAATTTGCGAGACAATTTACGAAAAACGTGAAAAGGTCCTGGTGTTCACACAATTTAAAGAGATGACCGAACCTTTAAGCAAATTTTTGGAGACCATCTTCGAGAGGGAGGGCTTGGTTCTGCACGGCAGTGTGCCGGTAGGCAAACGGAAACACATCATTGAGAAATTTCAAAGCAAGGCCTATATCCCCTTTATGGTCCTGTCACTGAAAGCTGGCGGCATCGGCCTGAATCTGACTGAAGCCAACCATGTGATTCATTTCGATCGTTGGTGGAATCCAGCAGTTGAGAATCAGGCCACTGATCGGACCTTTCGCATCGGGCAGAAGAAAAACGTGGTCGTGCACAAATTCCTGACCAAGGGAACCATCGAAGAAAAAATTGACCGCATGTTGGAAAAAAAGGCCCAATTATCAAATGAAGTGATCGCCGAAACCGGTGAAAACTGGATCACGGAGATGGACAACCAGCAACTGCTTGAACTTTTTACACTAAAGGTCGGCTCATAAATTACTTCACATTCTGTTCGCAAAATGTCTGGTGTTTTGGGGACTTTTGCAAATAGATTATGTGAAGCTATTTATGAACGATCCCTAAAGCTCTAATGTCAAATTCCCCCAAATCTTTAAAACCGTAACCAGACCACAAATAATCATGTCCTATTGGAATTATGCCCCCTATGTCTCGGTCGCACAACGCAAAGCAAAAGCCGAGAAAAAAATCAAACAGC
>Ga0257125_1002171_pt1 | contig 16896 bp, 16 predicted proteins | sample SI106_200metaG_FD_190183 | JGI IMG/M metagenome (GOLD analysis project Ga0257125, IMG submission 190183) | Marine microbial communities from Saanich Inlet, British Columbia, Canada - SI106_200 | ecosystem: Environmental > Aquatic > Marine > Inlet | place: Canada: British Columbia | collected...
TCTTAGTAGGGGATGGCCTACATAATTTTATAGATGGTATGATCATAGCTTCAAGTTATCTTATCAATACTCAATTAGGAATAACAGCAACAATAGCAGTAATTTTACACGAAATACCTCAAGAAATAGGAGACTTTAGTGTTTTAATTTATAGTGGTCTAGATAAAACAAAAGCATTACTTATGAATTTCTTATCAGCTTTAATAGCAGTTTTAGGAACAGTGTTTACATTAATTATGGGTGCTAAGGTTGCTAGTTTCTCTGCTTTCCTAATTCCAATTGCAGCAGGCGGATTTATCTATATTTCAGGAACAGACATTATACCTGAATTACACAAAGAATGTGGAACCTCCAAATCTTTACTTCAAACTTTAAGTTTAGTATTAGGGGTGCTATTAATGTTAGCCTTAGTTTTTCTAGGATAATTAATCAAGAACTCATTTTCTTAACATACTGTTTTATTTTAGTCTTAACTTGATCTTTCAAATCTCCATCAAGATCTAATTTATCAACTTCTTTATCCCAATTGACATTAGGCATTTTAGTCAAACTTCCTAAAAACTTCCTACCAGCATCTTTAGCCATTTTCTCTATTAATTTCGCTTTTTCAGAATTAAATCGTCTAACAGCAGGAAATTTAGTTATTGCATCAGCACCAGATTCTAATAATTCTTTAACATAATCCACTTTTTTAGGAGTTAATCCAGCCATTATCTTAATTTTAGGAAAAGCCTTTCTTGTTTGCTTAATCCACCATGTATAATATTCTATATTAGGACTTTCGACATTTTCATATTCTGTTTCTTTAACTGGTTTTAATGCATAAAATGTGATCTGAGATAATTTATGTTCTTTAATATAATCAGCAAGAAGTTCAAAATCTTTTTTCTTCTCACCTAAACCAATAACAATCGTTATACTTGTTTTAAATCCCATTTCTCTAGCCATTTCCAACATTTTAGAATAAGGTTCAATTGGTTTATCAGGACATATTTCATCATGTAATTTAGGATCAATTGTTTCTATAGAAGCACAAACACCTTCTACATAAGGTTTCAACATAACAAGCTCTTTCTTAGTTAAAGTACCTAAATTAATCCATATCTTTTGATTATAAATTTCAGAAACATATTTAGCAATCTTCACAATATCTTTAAAATCAAAGATATCATAACCTCCTGTTAAAAATTCTATCTTCCAACCTAAATTTTTACCTATTATCGCATCTGTTAAAACAGAAGCCAAACTTCTTTTAGCTGTTTTAGCATGTTTTATCTTATGTTTAGTTGTTGATCTAAAACAAAACTTACAACTAGCTTTTTCACAGTACCAGCTTAAAAAAATACATCTGCCAAAATAGGTTGTTTTCATATAATTATAAGATACAATACCCTTTTAATTAGTTTCTATTTTAATATTAACCACTAATAAGTAACTACAAAACAGAAAGATTTAAATACTAGAAAATTAAGCATGTTTATATGAAGATTGGACTATATGCTTATAAAACAGCTGGTAAAAGAACAACTACAGCAGAGCAAGGATTAAAGCAGATTTTAGGGGAGGATGGACCTTGTTTAGATGTACTTATTGCCCCCGAATATACAAATATCCCTCTTGTAAATGCTAGAGCACTTAGTACTTTAGATCCAGAAGTTTTACTCATTCCAGGTACTACTTTGACACAAGCAGGACATAGTGGAAATATCTTGAATAGGGCTTATATTTTGAAAGCAGGACAAGGATTAACACAAGAAGGAGAAATTCTAACAAGAAAAAGGCTTGGTGTTGAACCAAAACTTGTTACAGCAGATGGAGAACCAATAACTCATTATGATAAAATTTCTACATGTGCAGTTCCAGGTTATAGTGATGCAGATCATGCTTTTGGAGATATTAGACCAGGATTTGCAAAATTCACAGCAGGAACAAAACCCTGTGTTTTTGATTATTTAGGAAGAAGAATGGGTCTTGAGATTTGTAGAGACAATGAAATGGGATTTAGAAAAGGACATTCTGGAAATCGCCCAGTTCTTAAAGAAACAATGGGGCAAGGATTAGATTTACAAATAGTTTTATCATGCGGTCTTACTGCAAAACCAAACGCTATAAAAAGAGACGGTTATTTTGCTTGTGTTGATGGTGGAGGGGATAAACCCACTGCAAATGTTTATGGACCTGGAGCAAAATTAACAGACGTAATTCCAATAGGTGCAGATCTAGTAGAAAAAAACGATACATTATACATCTATAATATTCCAGAAAAATAAGCCCTTGGAGAGACTTGCACTCTCGACCTGCTGATTTCTTGTTATAATTTAAAATTAATACGAGTCAGCCGCTCTAGCTACTAAGCAACAAGGGCACAATAACAGAGAAATAAAACAATGAGTTTTAAACTTTCGTGAGCAATTCTTCTTTTTTATAACTTTTCTGACATTTATTACAAACCAAATGTCTTTTTCCTTTACTATCCTTGATGTAAGTTCCAATAGGTTTTTTTAAAAAAGTCATTTCAATTTTTTCTTTACAAGCATCACATTTCATATTAAAAGAAATTATTTACTTATTAATAAATCTTTTCAAAAAATGTAACCATTTTAGAGAGATGCAAAAGATATATAACTTCAAACCATCTTAAAACCTTAGTAATGTATATATAAACCCCTTACTTAACTTTAATTATCAATCATAACGGAGATGATAAATATGGCAATAAAAGAACAATTAGTAAAAATAAAAGAAAACTGGTTAATAGCAGTTTTAGTATTAGTATTATTTCTATTTGTAGCTGGAGGGAGCAATTTATCAAGAAGTTTTGGAAGTTTTACTCCACAAGCAATGATGGGAAAAGTATCAATGGATTATGGAGAATCTCTCAGAGGAGGAGGTTATTATCCAAACGTAGAAGCAGATTTTGCTCCAGAAGTTGAAGAAAGAAAAATTCTAAAAACAACTTCTATGTCAACAGAAGTTAAAAGAGGAACCTTTCAAACTTCAGAAACAAAACTAAAAAACATAGTGAGTTCATCAGACTCTTTTATTTTAAGCGAAAACTCAAACAACCAAGGATCAAAAAGAAAATCTTATTATTCCGGTTCTTATCAAATTAAAGTTGAACAAGGAAAATACAAAGCAGTTGTTTCACAATTAAAAGAGATTGGAGAAGTAAGATCTTTTAATGAAAATGCAAGAGATGTAACTGGTTCTTACACAAACACCCAAATAGAATTACAAACAGAAAAAGAAAGATTAAAACGATATCAAGTTATGTATGATGAAGCAAAAGAAATCAACGACAAATTAAATCTAAATGATAGAATCTTTAATCAAGAAAGAAGAATAAAATATCTTGAAGATTCTCTTAAAAACACAGATAAAAGAATAGAATATTCAACAATTCATTTTTCAATGACTGAAAAAAGATCAGAATATGCAAACCTTGCTTTAGTAAAAATATCAGAATTAATCAGGGGTTTTGTCTCAAGCATCAACGCATTACTACAATTAGTATTTGTAATAATTCCTTGGGCAATTGCATTCTTGATAATAAGTTGGATTGTTAAATTAATCAAAAGAAAAAATTAATTTTATTTTTTTTATTTTTTAAATTATTCACCCTCAAACTCAACCAAATTAAAAACCTTATAACCAGCATCTTCTAATTTTTTCTTTCCACCAAGTTCAGGTAAATCAACAATAAATGAACATTCAATTATGTCTCCACCTAATTTTTTAACAAGTTCACAAGCAGCAATACAAGTTCCACCAGTTGCTAATAAATCATCAACAATCAAAACCTTTTGACCTGGTTTTATAGCATCTGTATGAATCTCAATAGTATCCGGACCATATTCTTTTTCATAAGTATGTGATGTGGTTTCAGCAGGAAGTTTTCCTTTTTTACGAATCGGAACAAACCCTACACATAATTTATGAGCTAAAACCCCTCCAGTAATAAAACCACGAGCTTCTATTCCAGCAACAACATCAATATCAACATCACTATAACGCGCAGTCAACAAATCAATTAAGTGATTAAACCCTTCACTATCTTTCATTAATGTTGTTATATCTCTAAACATAATCCCTTCTTTAGGAAAATGTGGTATTGTTCTTATTTTTGATTTTATCATTTCACTCATTTATCTCACCTTTCTGTTTGAATATCATTGTATCATAACCTTTTACAATCATATCTTCTTTCTCAATTCCTAAACTCAATAGGAATTTTAATAATTCTTCTTGAATCTTTGAGGCGTCATCTTCTGACATTCTTTCAACTTCAATAAAAGTACCCAATTCATCAACTTCATCTAAACATATTTCATATTCTTTATATTTACATTTTTTTCTTTTTTTACTATATCTTACAAATTCTTTATATCCTAAATAAGTTAACATATCTTTAATTTGTTCTGCATCTTCAATAACAGTTTCCCTTTCAATACAATCTAATTCATTTGATTGGGCTTTTTTAAGAGTTAGAATAAATTTCCCATTTTGTTCTCTAATTCGAAACACATTTCTTTCTGAATTTACATTTAAAAAATCTTCATTTTTTTCTAAAAATATTTTATCTTTTTGAACAATTGGTTCAGAAAACTCACATCCAAGATCCTTTAATTTATTCATCATAAAATCAGGATCTTTTAATTTAGCTTTTACTTCTATTTCTTTCACTTATTCAACCTCTGGTATAGTATTAACAATCAATTCTGTAACTTTACTAACATTTGCTTTGAATATTTCAAGAATAGCCTCCCATGTTACAGGTTCTTCATCCTCTTTCCAACAATCATAATCAGTACTCATAGCAATTGCCACATAAGGAATACCAATTTCATTTGCTAAAATTGTTTCAGGAGCTATCGACATATTAATTACATCTGCCCCCCATATTCTAAACATTTTAGATTCTGCTTTTGTACTAAATCTAGGACCTTCGATAGAAACAACAGTACCTTTTTCATGACAAAATATTTTCAGCTCTTTACATTTTTTAATCATCAATTCTCTTAAATTCTTATCATAAGGTTCTGCCATAGGTGTATGTTTTACTTCACCTGGTTTAAATTCTTCATAGTATGTAACTTTTCTATGTCTTGTAAAATCTATAAACTGATCAAGTATAACCAAATGACCTCTATCAATCTCTTCTCTTAAACTACCGCAAGCAGTTGTAGCAATAATATGAGTGCAACCAGCATCTTTTAATGCATGAACATTTGCTCTATAATTAACTTGAGTAGGTGGAATTGTATGTTCTCTTCCATGCCTAGCAATCAAAACAACATCAACACCTTTAATCTTTCCAACTTTCAAATTAGAACTTGGTTTACCAAATGAAGTATCAACTTCTATATCTTTTGCATCTTCTAGAATGTTTGGATCATCAAGACCACTTCCACCAATTATACCTATTTTAACCATTTTTAATCCCCCTATATAATAGAGTTAATAAAGTAACATTTATAAATTCTTCTCTAATAAACTATACTATGACAAGAATAGCTGTTGTTGAAAAAGAAAAATGCAGTCCGACTGGTTGCGGGGATTATTTATGTGAAAAACTATGTCCTATTAATAGACAAAGTGAAGAATGCATTGCAAAAGATGATGATAACAAGATTAAGATAGATGAAAAACTCTGCACAGGTTGTGGAATTTGTCAAAACAGATGTCCTTTTGAAGCCATCCATATAATTAACCTTCCAGAAGAACTTAAACAACAACCCATTCATAGATATGGAAAGAATCAATTTGAATTATTTTCTTTACCAACTCCAATTTTTGGAAAAGTTGTAGGTGTTCTTGGGGTTAATGGGATCGGAAAATCAACAGCAATAAAAATATTAGCAGGTGTTCTAAAACCCAATTTAGGAAAAGAAAAACAAGCATCTTACGATGAATTAATAAATTATTTCAAAGGAACAGAAGCACAAGGATTTTTCGAAAAAATAAAAAAAGATAAAATAAAAGTTTCTTACAAACCTCAACAAGTTGATCTAATCCCAAAAACTCAAAAAGGAAAAGTAAAAGACCTATTAAAAAAAGTAGATGAGAAAAAACAATTAGATAAAATAGCAGAAGAGTTAGGGTTAACAAACATTCTAGATAACGACATTACAAAAATCTCAGGAGGAGAACTTCAAAGAGTAGCAATTGCAGCAGCTGTTCTTAAAAAAGCAGACCTATACATTTTTGATGAACCAACTTCTTATTTAGATATTAAACAAAGAATAAGGGTTAGTAAATTTATTAGAACATTATTAGACGAAAATACAGCTGTTTTAGTTATTGAACACGATTTAATAATTTTAGATTATTTAACAGACCTAGTTCATATCATGTATGGTCAAGAAAATTGTTATGGTGTAGTTGCACAACCCAGACCAACAAGAACATCTATCAACGCATATTTATCAGGTTTCCTAAAAGAAGAAAACATGAGGTTCAGATCTCATGAGATCAAATTTGAAAAACATCCACCCTCAAAAAACACTTCTTCAGATTTATTAGCATCTTGGAACGATATTGAGAAAAAATTAGGAAAATTCACAATAAAATCAGAACAAGGAGAAGTACATAGAAAAGATGTAATTGGTATTTTAGGAGAAAATGGAATAGGGAAAACCTCTTTTGTAAAAATCTTAGCAGGTGTAGAAAAAGCAGACAATGGAAAAATAAATCAAAAAATAAAAGTATCCTACAAATCACAATATCTTGAATCAGATTCAGATCAATTAGTTCAAGTCTTACTCAAAGATACAATAAAGAAATATGAAAATCAAATCATTAAACCATTAAACATAACCCCTCTTTTAACCAAACAACTAAACCAATTATCGGGTGGAGAACTTCAAAGGGTTTCAATTGCATTATGCTTAGGAAAAGATGCGGATTTATATTTATTAGACGAACCTTCTGCTTATTTAGATGTAGAACAAAGATTGATCATATCAAAAATAATCAAAGATTTAATGGAAGTAAAAGGAAAAACAGCTTTAATTGTAGATCATGATTTATTATTTTTAGATTATATCTCAAAAAAATTATTAGTTTTTGAAGGTCAACCAGCAATAAGTGGAGAAGCAAAAGGGCCTTTTGATATGGAGAAAGGAATGAATATTTTCTTAAAAGATTTAGAAATGACCTTTAGAAGAGATCCAGAAACCCTTAGACCAAGAGCAAACAAAGAAAACAGCGTAAAAGATAGAGAACAAAAAAAGCAAGAAAAATATTACTATTTATAGTAAAATAATAAAAACCTTTATATTATATAAAAATCATAATTCCAACATGTTAAAGAAAACAACGCAATATTTATTATTAATAACAATTCTTTCAATTATAACTATAAATATAGTTTCTGCAGAAATCTCTCCTTTTTCAATTTTTAATGTAATAGAAGATATAAAGAATACACCAAACAATTATATAATGACTATTGGTAATCAAGCAAACGCAAATGATATTATCTTAGCAGCAAACACTGCAGCATTCTTAAAAATAACAAATTCGAATATAGAAGATGAAATAACCACCCTTGACCAACAATTAGTTGTAGTTGGAAATCCTTCAACAAATTCTTTAATAGAACAAATATTAGGAACTTGGACTTATTCAGAAACACAAATAGTAATTGCAATTTCTAATCAAGAACATCCTAAATTAATAATAGGTGCTTTAAACTCAAATCTCCTTAATCTGGCTTTACCATATATTAAAGAATATCTCAATTATCCAACGGAATTTGCAAACACTATATATATTATAGAAACAGCAACACCTCAATCAACAACAACAGGAGGCGGGGGCGGTGGAGGAGGTGGCGGAAGAAGTTCAAGTAGAAGAGAAGAATGCATTTCAGATTGGCAATGCAAGTCCTGGTCTCATTGTAAAAATGGAATAAGATCAAGGATTTGTATTAATCAAGGGGATTGTGAAGGTGAAAAACCAATAACAATTCAAAAATGTTTAGATAAACAACCAATTGAAGAAAAACCTTCCCAACCAATTATTCAACTAAAAGAAGAATCTTTTGTTGAACAAATAGACAATACAATTTATGTAAAAATAAATCTTGAAAACCAAAATAAAGAAGAACTAAAATTCACACATATAGAAATAAATTTTAATCAAAAGAAGAGTACTAAATTTGCAGATTTAATAGACAGGATAAAAATCCCTTCAGAAGGAACAAGATATATAACAAGAACAATTAGTTCAAAAAAATTAAAACCAGGGGTTCATGATGTTGTATTAAAAATTTATCATAAAGGAAAAATAATTGAAGAAAGAACACAACAATTAGAAATAATATAAAAATTACAAAAAGAGGTGATTTAGAATGTATGTATTTGGAATGGATTTACCATTGATGGAAATATTATTTGTATTTTCTATTTTGTATTTAGCAGGATTAGTTTTCACATTTTTAGAGATTAGAAAACTAAGAAAACTTATACTAGTAGAACAAAAAGAAATCAAACAATTAGATGAAATAGTCTCAAAAAAGAAAAAATAAGGCTAAAACACCGAAACATTAATAAATAAAAAACTTTAATATATATTTAATAATCATATTTTAGTTAAAACCAGGGAGAGAGTGATAAAATGAAAAAAAACATACTATATATAATCTTAATCATAACAACTATTTCTTTATTATTTGGATGTGAAATCCAAACAGCAGGTCAAGCAACACAAGAGCCAGATCAAACAGTAACTTTAGAAGCAGGTGAAAAGTTTGCTGTTTTTAGAACAATAGGTACTGACGAAGTACAATTAGATATGAATTTTGCAAATCTTCAATCTCAAGAAATAGTAATTGTTGCTGACAGAGTTCCAGATGGAGTCTCAATTGATTATACTCAAACAATCACACCAACACCTTCTGCCTTTAGCGATGCAAGCTTAATAGTTTGGATGTTTACAGATAATCCAGATGCAGGAAATCCTGTAACTATAGGGGGAATCACAGTTGATCAAGATATCCCTTCTCGAATTATATATAAAACAACAGGATCCATTGTAGATCCATGTGCTCCAGCAACACAAAATTGTGTATATCGTGGAAAATGGGGTCTTGAAACAGAAGGCATAGACGCTTTATTCGAAGGAGACACAGAAAGGGGCACAGGTGGAAGCGCAAATTCAAATTATGACTTTGAAGACGATGGAGACATAGATATGATTGATGTTTTTAAAGCTTTTAGAAAATTAACTCAATCGGTAACACTCAACGATCAAAGTACTAAAGTTATAGACATGCTTTTTGTTTATAAAATATTTAAGAGGATATAAAATGGTGATAAATATGAATAAAAAACAATTTTTAACAATATTAATAATTTTATCAATGATGTTAACAGGATGTGATATGTCTGTTCAAACAGCAGGAGAAGCATGGTCTTTACCAAATCCAGAAACCTCTAACAATGCAGATAGAACTGTTTTTAAATATTTACAAGGAATTGAATCAGATCCTTCAGATTTTAAAGTTGTTGTAGGAACCGCTGGAACATCTACTCAAATTAATGATATAATCACAAAAGGCGCAGGTCTTGCAAGTGTTTTAGGTATTACAGGCACAGATGTAGTTGGTGTCCGAGATACAGAAGTTACAGCTAATGAAGAATTCTTAATAATAATGGGTTTAAAAGAAGACACCTCAAATGCAGGGGGACTTATAGCTTCAATTAATACAGAAGCAGGAATTGTTCCAGCATCACTTATAGATGCAATGGAAGCAGGAACCTATGATGGTATTGTTTATGTTATTGAAGATGTCCCAGATGCTTCACCAGCAAACCCAAATCCAACACAATTAATGATTTTAGCATACGATTCTTCAAAATTAGAATTAATCATTAATTATCTTAAAGTTTATACAACACACACAACAGAATTAGCAGATAGTGTTTTAATCTTTAAATCAGGAGTTCCATCTCCTCATATTGCATCTGTAGCAAGAGTAACAACACCACCTTCACCAACAACATCAGATGATATAATTGTAACAGTCAATATAAATGTAGAAGATAAAGATGTATTTGAAACAGTACTTGCAACAGAAACCGTTGAAAGTGATTGTATTATCACAGCAACAACACCAGTCTCATTAAATACTTTACAAGAATATCCTACAGACACCCAAGATGCAGGTTGGCTAAATATAAAATCCGCACTTACAAACAGGGTTTCTTCTTCAATCACATATACAATAAGATGTGCAAATACTGGAACCCATGATCTTTCAGGATATCTTACTTTATTATATTTAGATCAAACAGAAGCAATAGTAACAATTCCAACAACAACGTTTACAGTTGGAGCAGCACCAGTATCATGTACAGACTTAGACAGTGATGGATATTGTGAAGAAGCATCAGCAGCATCATGTGATATAATCTCGATGTGTACAAATGGATATAATGATTGTGATGACGCTGTAGCAACAGGAGGATCAATCTATCAACTTATAGGTGGATACACAGACGCAGATGGGGATACATATGGTACTGATACTGAAACTTCTCCAACTCAAGTATGTTCAGGAGCAGCACTACCTTCAACACATTCAACAAATAATTTAGATTGTAATGAAGTTATTGCAGGCGGAGTAGGAGCAGCAATCAATCCAGGAGTAACAGAAGCAGGAGCAACAATGTGTGCAGATAACTTAGATAATGATTGTGATGATACATGTGATAAATCAACTGGATCTTGTTCAGAAGCAGGCGTAACAGCAGGAGATACAGGTTGTCCATTAGTTTCATGTACAGACGCAGACGGTGATGGATATTGTGTAGAAGCCTCAGCAGCAGCATGTGATGTAACCTCAATGTGTACAAATGGATATAATGATTGTAATGAAGTTATTGCAGGCGGAGTAGGAGCAGCAATCAATCCAGGAGTAACAGAAGCAGGAGCAACAATGTGTGCAGATACTCTAGATAATGATTGTGATGATACATGTGATATGGAATCAGGATCTTGTTCAGAACCAGGAGTATCAGTAGGAGATACAGGTTGTCCAAGTATGTTTATTTACTCAGATACTGCAGCAATGTCTTTATTAACCAAAATTATCAATGGAGAATCAGGATTCACAGATTTCAGAGGCGTTGTAGGAGATACAGCAGACCCTTCTGATTCCATCGGATCTATTGACGTTGCAGGTAAATTTGGAATATCAGAAACAGTTCTAGCAAGCACAATAACAGGTGGATACGATACCCATAACATAGTTATTTTAGGAGGACCTTGTGCAAACAAAATTGCAGGAGACTTCCTAGGAGATAATTTTTTAGGAAATGACTTCACATGGCAAAGCCCAACACTGTTTTCAGCGATATGTAATGCAGGAGTTACACCAGCTCAAATTGGATTTGGAACAGATCAAGGAGTTATCTTCATGAAAAAGACTGGAACTAAATACCAAGTATTAATTGCTGGATATAACGCAATAGATACAAGAAGATCAGCAAGATCAATTGTAAGATATGCAGAAACAACACCTGTAGACATAAAAACAGCAATGACTGATAAACAATCAGTATTGATCCAAGCAGTTGGAGCAAAAGGTATTAATGACCTAGACGTACTAACATGGGCAGCTGGCCCATAATTTTTTATTTTTTTTCTTATTTTTTTAAAACAACTTAGAATTAACAAATCCAATTAATTAATATTCACTCTAAAATTTCAATTTCATCAACTTGCCCATCTGAATCCAAATCAATTCCTTCTACAACTTTAGCAAGTATTTTATTATTATATTTATTTCCTGCAAAGATTTCTTTAAAATGTTTGAGAAAAGCAATCATAACCGCTCTTGTACCAGAATATCTTTTACCAGCAACCAACAAAATACTTTTTTTACTATTAAAAGGGTTTTTCATCTTAACAATAACACCCATTTCATCAGAATGATATGTTTTTTTTGAAATACTCGATACAATATTCCAATTATTATCTTTATCAAATTTTATAGGTAGTTTAGAATTTATTTTTCCAGTTATTGTATTAACAACCGGTCCTCCGATCAATATTAAATTCTGTTTTAAATCTTCTTCTCTAGTTTCTGTATCCAATTTCACATTCAAACTAGGGATATAATTCAAAAAAGTACCTAAAAACAATCCTAAATCTATTCCATAGTAACCATCTCTACTTCTTGCTTTTTCAGGACCATGAGGATCAGGACTCCCGACAATAATTAAAGAATTTAATTTACCATTTTCAATAAAAGGATCTAAAAATTTCTTAGGTTGCTCCTCTATAACACCCATCTTTGTAGTAGTTTCAAAATCTTGAAACCTTACAACAAAAGAAGGCTCAACCAAAGCATAGAAATTAGCAACAGCCCCTTGCACTGTTTCTGTTTTAATAACTTCAATTAACCGCGATCTCTCCAAATTTCTTATATGATAATAGACCTTTTGTTCATTAACCTTCAATTGTTTAGCTAAATCCATAGGATATGAAGGGTTTTTAGCTAATAAATGTAGTATTTTATGGGCTAATTCAGATCCAAGGGGTTTAATCTGCTTTAAATCAATTTCTTTTGTAGATATAGAGCTTACTTCCCCTTTTGATTTCTTAACAACAAACATATGAACCCCTAAAAATAAAGTTATAGTACTACTATAAATATTTTATTATATATAAACTTAATTATTCAGAAGGATCATGTCCAAAATATTCATCTCCATTATGAAATTCCCCATGAAGAACATCATGAGCATTAACAATTGATTTGCCTTTTGCAATATCCCCCCTTCCAAATACCCTATAAAGATCTAATAATTCTCCATTTAAACAACCATGTTCAGGACCATCTCCATTAACCAAAACCCTTTCTCTAGCTTTACTATAATCTATGTCGCAAAATTGGATAGGTAATCCTTCTTGTAATGCTAAATAACATAGTTCTACATCTAACCCGTAATTTTGAGCAACTGTAGATGGCAACAATCTTTCTAAAACCCTTCTATCATAAACCCTTCCACCAGATCTTGGATCAGCAGGATAACTTCCAGTTAATTCTCCAATTCTTTCTGATATGATTACATCTTTTGGTGATCTATCCTTTATATCTGGAAACCTATTAGCAATTGTAATTGGAACACCACCTCCATCATAATGGGCATTAGCCAATTTTTCCATCTCATCTGATTTATGTTCTCCATCCCCATCCATTGTTAACACTCTTTCAGCCCCACTTTTCAAAACATAATCAAAACCGCTTTTGAGAGCATAAGCTTTTCCTAATCTTGGTTCTTGTAATAATGTAATTCTTCTTTGATAAGGTGCAAGAACATCACTTGTTCCATCAGAAGAAGCATTATCTACAACAACCAAAGGCCACCCTATTTCTAACATATTTCTTACAACACCTTCAATTGTTTCCTCTTCATTATGAGCACAAATAACTGCCCACAGGTTAGGATGATTCATCAAACAACACCTCTAGCCATTGAAAAAGCAGCAATAGTTTGAGAAGAAATTATTTCATTATTAGCAACTCTTTCTTCAATCTCTTTTTTTGTATACCATTTTACTTGAATATCTTCATCTTCTTGAGTAGATTGATCCCCCATAGAATCATATTCAGCAACAAAAACATATAACCAATTTCTAACATGAACACTAGGGAATATTTTTCCAATTTTTTGTAAATTCTTGATTATTATTCCAGTTTCTTCTTTTGTTTCTCTTTTTGCAGTCTCTTCAGGTGGTTCAGGAAAATCAATTCCCCCTCCTGGAAATTCTAATGAACTAATATCAAATTCAGGTCTATAGTGAGAAATCATAGCAATTCTATCATTCTTCTTAATTAATACAATAACCCCATCCTTTTTCTCAATAATCAATTTAGTTTTTTCAAAAGAACCATCACTATATTTATCTATAAAAACACTTCCCCCTTTATGTTCAAATTCTTTTGTAGAACTTATTTTCTTAAGCATAAGAGATTAAGAAACAGATGTTTGTTTATAAGCTTTATTAAAAATCTTTTAGTACCACTATGGATATTTTTTTAGTGGTTTATCTTCTCAAATCTTCCTACAGAAACAAATAAAGCCCGTATGACCAATACCTTCTGATTTAGGCCTTGCAACTCTGCCATCAATCTTCCACTGTCTCTCAATCAATTCAATTGTCTTCAAATAAATAAATTCATCATACTTCTTTAATTCATTAACAAACTCACTTATTTGTAAAACAGTTGGAACATATATAACTAAATATCCACCAATTTTAAGAGCTTTAGAACATGATTTTATTCCCTTCCAAGGGTTGGGCATATCCAGAACAATTAAATCAACACCTTTCTCATCAATTCCTTTGAAAATATCTTTATTCTTAACTTTTAGATTTTTCAAACCTAAAAAATCAGCATTTTTCTTAACAAGATCAACAGCATCTTCCCTTATATCATAGCTAGTCACTTCTTTACATATCCTTGCTAAATAACAAGCCAAAGAACCAGAACCAGCCCCAGCATCAACAGCTTTGCTTTTATGATTAACACCAGTCTCAGAAAGAATTATTCCAATATCTTTTGGAGTGATTATTTGAGCTTTTCGTTTAATTTTCCGATGATCATCACTAAAACTAGAAGAGAAAATAATAAATTCTTTTCCTTTATTTGTTTTAATAACACTACCATCCTTTTTATGAAGTTCTTTCTTCACAATTACTCCATCTTCTGTGTTAAAATCCCTTTCAAGATCTAAAACATAATAAAACCTTTCTTTAGCAATAGTCACATTTCTATTTAACTCTTTAACAAATTCTTTTTTCCCACGTCTATACAATATCTTTGCCATAATAAAAGAAAAAATAAAAATAATGTTATAAAGTTAACTATTTAGCAGGAAATTTTTTATTAACATCATTAACATTCCATCCAGCTTTAACCAATTCTTTCTTTATCTTTTTAACACTTTTTCTCTTGTTAATTTTCTCATTGATAAAGTGATTCATTAAAGCATCATCAACAACTTTATGACCAAATCCTTTTTCCTTCAGTACACTCTTAATTAAAGCATGGTTATGTCCTTTTTTCTTTAATTTAGAGATTGCATCATGAAGTGAAGCAGCTTCAACAAGATGAGCAGGCCATCCTTTTGAACGCAATGCCTTTTTGATTTCATGAAGTTTATATCCTTTAGTCTTAGATGTTTTAATGAACTTATGGATTTGCATTGAAGGGGTTTTGTTGATATAGTCAACTCTAACTTTCTCTTTCATTACTAACCCTCCCATAAGTGCAAGAGCCATAAACGCAGTAACAGCATATCCTAATACATCTGTTTTTGTATCTTTTGCTTCATATTGTTCAATTACTACTTCTTTTGGAGGTGTTGGTTCTTGCACAGGTTCTTCAACCCTTGGGGGGGCTCTTTGCTCTTGTTCTGGAAGGTCTATAACTCTAAGTGGAGCAGGAACATTGCCTCTTAACGAAATAGAAGCAACTCTATCTGATATATTATTCAATCTAATTGTTATATCATTATTTGAGTCTCCATCTAAATCTAAGTCAAGTAAATCTCCAGTATTTAAACTAATTGTTTGTACACCTGGCAAAAATAATGTTACCAAATAATCAGTTCCAACGGTTGTAGCTTTAATTTGATTTACAATTCCATTATCTGTAAATTCTAAAACACTATTTCTTTCCATATTATAATTTACAAAAGCATTAGTCAAACCCATAACAACAACACTACTTCTACCGCCACCCCCTCCTCCGCCTCCACTACTACCACCTGTAGCAGCAGGACTAGCTGCAGCAGCATCTGTAGTAAAGTTATATTCAGATGAATTTCCACACAATCCAGCAGCATCACAACTAGTTATATTATAATAATAAGTTGTACTAGCACTTAAACTACTTAATTCAATGCTATGATTAATACTAAGTGCAGCATTAGTCGAAAGTGTTCCTAAATCCCTTGTTAGACCATAATTCACACTTGAATTAGCAATCTCATCAGTAGTCCAATTTATAGTTATACCACTTGAACTAGGCGTTGAATTAACAACAACACTTATTGTAGGTGCAGTTGTATCTGTGCTTGTATTAATAAGAATACTTGCATTTCTCAGTCCTTCATTTCCAGCATAATCATAAGCACTAACAGAATAGTTATATGATGTAGACCCATTTAGTGTTAAATCAGTATAATTTAAACTTGTTGTATTAGCAATATAAGTTCCATTTCTATAAATCTTATATAATTTGACTCTTGAGTAATTATCATGTGCAGCACTCCAATTAATAGTAATATTTGTAGCGTTTATACTTCTATTTCCAACATCCACAACATCACTAGGACCGCTTGTATCTAACACAATCCACCTTGCACCAGTTGAATTACATTTTCCACTATAATCACAAACACTAACATTATATGTATAGTTTCCTTCTGGCAAACTACCTAATTCTGAAGTATTAGTAAAATTATGTGTTAAATTTGCATTTGTATAATTACTTTCATTTAGTAATTCATTTGATGTAGCATTAAACAAACTATAAGATGTATTTTGTAGGTTTGTTTCATTAACACTTATGTTTATGAAAATCCAATTTCTTGAAACATTTGAATAGTTTGTTTCGGTTATATCAACAAAAGTTACATTCGGATTTACAGTATCAATTGTAAATTGTCTATCATCATTTGCAGTAACACAATTACTTGCATTGTCACAGAAATTACAATTCCAGGTATATACATCATCATAAGTTGTTGTTAAATTAATTGTAGCATTTGTTCTATTTTTAGTATTTGTTTCCCCTTCAAAAGTACTATTCTCCAAATTATACACCAAATTACCTGTTGAATTCCATACTGTAAAGTTAACAGTAGTAATATTATT
>Ga0257125_1002180_pt1 | contig 16835 bp, 22 predicted proteins | sample SI106_200metaG_FD_190183 | JGI IMG/M metagenome (GOLD analysis project Ga0257125, IMG submission 190183) | Marine microbial communities from Saanich Inlet, British Columbia, Canada - SI106_200 | ecosystem: Environmental > Aquatic > Marine > Inlet | place: Canada: British Columbia | collected...
CAAAGCCTAGATTATCGGGTACCCGCTGATGTTCATTTTAGCTAATCACCCGACACGTTTATCCACCTTAACTTTGTCATTTTGTGGTCTTGACAATGGGGTTCACTATACTGTGAAGCTATCATTTGCTGAAGCGGAATAAGTCTCATTATTGCCGCAGCTGCAACAACTTTCACTCCGAGTATTATAATAGCCTGTAACAGTTGCTTTGTTGGTGACTTTTGCGGCTACAATATCTTCTTCTGTGATTATGTATTGCCCAGTGCACGTTATTGTCCCTGACGAAAATTCAGTCTCTGGGCAGGTAACATTATCAATGAGATTATCTGTAATGGAGATGCCGTATAAATAATAACCAGAGGTGTGCTCTAGAACGTAGGTGTATTCGATAACCTGACCAACTTCACTAAAAGTGGCCGGGCTCCCTGTTTTTGTTAATGTAATATTTCCATCCAGTAAAGGACTTGCAGCATAACCTGTTGCGCAAACCCCGCTGAATAATGCTGCTGCTATAATAGCTGTAAATAAAATAACTCGAAAATTTCTGGCTTTGACCATATTGCTCTCCTTCACCTTTCGTTTGTGTTCAAGTGTGATATTATTTGCAACAATTGTACCCTGTTTTGTCGTATTTCAAAGGCTTTTTATTAACTAATTTTTAGCTTTAGGAGAAATAAATGTTCCCAGTTTTTTTTACAGTTGCAAATTTTGAGTTTCGCGCATCTTATCTTTTTCTGACTTTGGCGATTATCGCCGGGTTGGTGCTTGGTTACAAAGAAAGTCGACGGGTTGGTCTTTCTGACCAAAATTTTCGTCTTTATGCGATATCTGTGATCCCCTTTGCTCTTCTTCTGGGAGCTATTAATGCCCTCCTCTTTCGTTATCCCTTAGCAGACGCCTTGGAGCGTCTGGAGCACTCTTTCTCAAATGGCCTGATCTCTTTTGGGGCAATTGCAGGGACGCTCTTATTAGGTTATATCCTGTCAAAAGTCAGAAAACAAAATACGGGGGTGACTTTAGATACGATCTCGCTCATACTCCCTCTGGTTTTGGGTATCTATCGCATTGGTTGTGTATTAAATGGATGCTGTCATGGGCTTGAAACTGAAAGCTTTTTAGGCGTTGTCCTCCCTGATGATTTCGGCATTTGGGCACGCCGATACCCGACGCAAATCTGGCTAATGCTCTTCAATCTGGGGCTTTTCGCCTGGCTTTGGTCTCTGCGTAAAAAGAAATCCTTTGACGGTATCATCACTATCTACTATTTGCTTGCTTATTCTTTGGGGCGATTAATAATTGATGCTTTTCGGGAATTACCGCCAGCATTGGGACCTTTGAGTCTGCATCAGGTCATGGCACTGACCATGCTTTTGGCAACGCTCTATGCCTACGCGGAAATTTACTTTGCTCGGCGTTCAGCGGGAGAGTAGTTTTTCCCCAACTTTTTTTGCCATCGCGGGAATCGCAAAAAATGGCAGATAAGCGAAAACGATCTCCACGATCACATCAAAGGCAAAGGCAAAAAAGCTCAACCGCCATGGAGCAGGTTGATATTCCTCTAAGGTTGCGATCTCGATCCAGCGGTTACCCGTGCTAACTTGTGCGACTGTCCAGATCGTAACTACACTGAATATCACCAAAGCCGCCATTGCCGTTCGTTTACGAAAAGCGGGATACCTGAACCAGAAAATGACGTCAAAAAATATAACAAGGGAGAGAAATACTAAAGGGAGTGGGGCAAATAGTTCCCGACGTGATGCCGTCTCAGGCACAGCCGAAGTATCCTGGAAGATTACCCTTGCCAGAATGAGCGTGACCAGAGCAAATAATAGGGTTAGGGCAACTGCGCGAGTGCGTTTTGTGCCGATCCTGTCCCCGATGAAAAGCCCAAAGATGATGACTGCTGCCCCCTCAGCAATTCCCTGCAACGGGATGGCGATCAAATTAGGGAGCATTATCCCGTAAAACTCACCGTTGCCGATCTCTCGGATGCCCAAAGACTGCAATATAAATTCCGCACCGCTCCAGATCAAAAAGCCAATTCCCACGACCCAGAGATATTCCTTGCGGTGCTCTGAGCGCATATCCCAGATCACGAGCCCGATAGTGAGTATGGCGAGCCAAAACTTCATGTTGAAATCTGTGCCAAAAAGTGCACTGCGAACGATATAGATGTCGGGGAGTTCCATAAGGGAGCCTTCTTGTCAGTGGGTGAGTTGAATCGCGAAGAGGAGAAGAATGTGATGCGTGACAGGTGAAATGCGAAAATCACTCACCACTCGTCACTTATCAGAATGCAATTTCCCCGATCTGCTCAAAATCGATCTCAAAACTTTCTTCGGCGTCTATTTCGCCGTCAAAGTCATCCCATTCTCCTGCTTTTGCCCCGCGATCGCAATAGGAGCGATAGGCACAGAATCGACAAGGGTGTTCATCCTCGCTCATAGGGAATTCACCTGCCGAAGAAATCTCGTTAACGATTTTCTCGATCACACCCCAATCTTTTTCAGATTTGGATTTGCTGTACGCAAATTTTGCAGGATGATTGGGAAAATTGGAAAACCAATAAGTCATCTCGGTTCGTTCTGAGATAATGGGCTTGCCATCGTTTAGATGACTTCCCGCCTTCCCCAAAAGCGCGGAGTAGAGTCTTGTTTGCCAACGCGTAGCAAGATACTCGTCACGCGGACGTTTTCGGTAAGTTTTCCAATCGTATATGATGGCTTTCTCTCCGGGTTTGATCGCGATTAGGTCATATTTCGCAACCAGTCTGTGCTCTCCCAGCGGCGCGGATAAAGTGTACTCAGGATATAGCGTGTAGCCAATAAGAGCAGGAGCATGTTGCTGATATGCATCCCACCAACGCCTCAGGCGTTCGCTTTGGGCGAGAGATGAAAGCCTCTCAGCAGGTAATCCAATAATATTTTGCTGCACCATCCGATGAAAAAGCGAACCTTCTTGTTGATGCTTTTCATACTCCTGCGTTGGTTCAGTCTCAACAGCAGGCCACGCTAAATGGTCTATATAGCGCAACTGAAAACGACGCGGACAATCGTTATAGTCTTGCAAAGATGATTGTGAGAAAGTAAAGGGGGATGGCAACTGAGATGGTTTCATGGGGTTATTATGCCATAAGAAAGATTATTTTTATCGGTAGAGTTCAGGAGAGTGAAAATGAAAAAGATAAGTTCGAATATTGTCTTGGGGATTTTGATTGTTGTTTTAAGCATTATTACCGCAACAGCAAATTATTCTGTATATCGTGTTGATGGAGAAGGGAGCGCACACACAGCCAACGCCCGTCAAAAGTTGGCTGATGCGAATACAACATCAATCTAGGCGCTTCAATTTGTCATTTATGATTATCAATTATACGATGGTTGGTATATTAATTATGAAGTCAATGCCGAGACCTCAGACTATTACTGGAGTCAGTTTTCTGATGCTTTGGTAGCAAGCGTAGAGCGCGATAGCTATTGGGATAGTACCTATTACGATGAACTTTATGCATCATCAGATAAACTATACGCGGAAGCTGAAAAAGAATTTGCCGCAGCTGATCTGGCGTACGCAAAAGAAGCAGTCTTACAATTGACAATGCTGTTGGCAGCGGTAGGCTTGGCTTTTGCGGCCTATGCTTCCATGCTTAAAGAAGAGAATCGTCTGCGCCCATTTTTCACCATCTTGGCTATCGCTATGTTGGCTATCAATATCTCCCAATTTTTAAAAGCATTCTCCCTCTAAAAAATGATGCTATAATACCGACCATGTTTTACGCACATTGCCTTGGGCAACCCCCACTTTTTCTCAATCCGCGTGGCTCCATTTTTGCGGGGCATCCTCGAATCACGCCTGTACGCAGAATGTAATAACGATGTCATTGCGAGGCGGCTTTTCGCCGAAGCAATCTCTATACCAGATGAGGAGACTGCTTCGCAAAAGCGGCTCGCAGTGACCAATAAAAAAACACGCGCCGCAGGTCTTTCATGCGGCGTTTTTCTTTTAAAATGGTGAAATCATGATCCAAATTCAACTTTCAAATATCTCCCTCGTTTTGGGAGCCACGCACATTTTCGATAACCTGAGCTGGGAAATTCAGCGCGGGCAAAAGATCGGTCTGATTGGTGCGAATGGGGCGGGGAAATCATCGCTATATAAACTCATCATCGGCGAGTACGCTGCCGAGCAGGGCGGTTCGCTCACACGTTCACGCGGATTAACGGTGGGATATCTGGCGCAGACGCCCGAACTGGATTTATCTCAAACGGCACTCGAATCGGCTATAGATGGAAATCCACGTGTGGCGGAGGTGCGAAATGAGTTGATACGCGTCGAGGAAAGTCTCGGCGCCCCAAGCGTTTACGAAAACGAACGTCGCCTTGGGCGTGCTCTCGATAGTCAACAGAGTCTCATCGAGGAGTACGATGCCCTCGGTGGGGATACCTATGGGGCGCGGGTCGAAGCGATATTGTTGGGGCTGGGACTGCCTTCGGGAGACCTCAGCAAGCCACTTAACACCTTGAGTGGCGGGCAGAAGAAACTGGTTGGTTTGGCACGGCTGCTCCTCCTACATCCCGATGTGATTCTGCTCGACGAACCGGATAACCATCTTGACTTGCCGGGCAAGGTTTATCTCGAAAAACTGATCCGCGAATATGACGGGACAGTGGTCATCGTCTCACATGACCGCTATTTGCTCGATGCGGTTGTGACGCATATCGCCGAACTCGAAGATGGAAAAATCTCCGTTTTTGAAGGTGATTATTCGACTTATTCGCTTGACAAAGAAGCGCGCTTGGCGCGGCAGGCGGAGCTTTATAAGGTGCAGCAGCGTGAAGTTGGGCGGCTCGAAGCGGCGATCAAACGTTTTGCGATTTGGGGCAAAATTTACGACAATGAGAAGTTTTCGATCAAGGCGCGCTCGATGCAAAAACGGCTCGACAAAATGGATAAGATGGACAAGCCGATCACTGACCGCCGCAAAATGGATTTGAAGTTGCGTGGCTATCGTGGCTCAAATAAGGTCTTGGAGTTGGCGGGTGTGGAGAAGGCTTTTGGTGCGCACCATGTTTTCGATGGCTTGAACGATACAATTTGGCATGGTGAGCGCGTCGGCTTGATCGGTCCGAATGGCGCGGGGAAATCGGTCTTGATCCGCATGATTCTGGGTAATGAAATGCCCGATTTGGGCGAAATAAAACTGGGTCCGAGCGTGACGGTTGGCTATTATGCCCAAGAGCATGAGACACTTGATTTTGCAGAAACGCTGCTGGATGTGGTGCGCTTTACGGGCAATATGAGTGCAGCCAAGGCGATGTCCTTACTCTCAAAATATCTCTTTACCTATGAGCAAGCACAGGGAAAAGTAGGAAATCTCTCTGGCGGAGAGCGCAGCCGTTTGCAATTAGCGTTGGTTGTACTTTCGGGTGCGAACTTTTTGCTGCTCGATGAGCCGACGAATAATCTCGATATTGCTGCAGCCGAAATGCTTGAAATCGCCCTCGAAGATTTTATCGGCACGGTGCTGATTATCTCGCACGACCGCTATTTTCTGGACCGAACTGTGGAGCGATTGCTGGTGATCGAGAATAGGGATTTAGCACGTTATTTGGGTGGGTATAGTGAGTATTTGGCGAAGACAGGGAAAATATAAGCCCTACCTTCTGGAAAGAAAAACTCCTGCGTTATTGCACAGGAGTTTTTCAAAGAAGAAGAGAAATGTTTAAGCCAACAAAAATGATTTGACCGTATCAAGCGTGTTGGCAATGCGTTCTTTATTTAGTTTATAGCATTTTGCGCCCTCTAAGCGGCGAGTAGTGAGGAAGCCTGCCGCTGTTAATTGAGTAAGATGGCGGGATGTAGCAGATTGGCTTAAACCAAGGGCTTCGATGATTTCAGTAGAGCAACTTTCCCCTTTTTCGCTGATATGTCGCAAAATTTGCAAGCGGTTTTCGTCGGCCAGAGCGTTCAGGCGCATGTAAATCTCGGCTTGGCTCAACTCAGGGGCATGGATGGATGCGTCATCCGGTAAACGTGCACCAAAGATGAAGCCAAAGAGTTTTTCTTCACGAAATCTGCCTACATAGGGTCCTACATGCAGGGAGGGGGCAAAGTATAAAACTTCGGCTTCTTTGCATTTATCGTCCCAGCAACTGCCCGCTGGAGGCTGCCCCGTAATATATTCGGAAATTTGCCCGTCGTCCATGTCGCCAAAATCAGCTTGTTGAAAAGCAGAAACGGCTTTCTTGAGGGTGGGGAGAACTCGCTCCCATTCGGCAGCGAGGTAATTATCCCAGTATTGTTGTAGGTGAGAGGTGATCAATTCTTGCATTGCTGGGGGATTAGTTACATACCCATACGCCCAGCGTTCCAGGTCTTCGTCGATATAATCTTCACCAAAGCGTTCTTTTAGGAAACTAAGATAATTTTCTTCATTGGCAATCGCAGTTTCTGGCGTAAATGTATTAGTAGCCTCGTGCATAGATAAGTTGAAGTAGCTTAGAATCATTTTGCCGCGTAAAGCCTCTGCATCTATGTTGCGCAGATGCTGGAGATAAACGGGGAAACTGCTCCATCTCCGCTCAGGGATAATAGCGTGGTAAAACGCGATCATGACCCGATAATGCTGTTTTCTATCTTCAGGAGAAAGCTGATGGGCGGTGTTGATGACCCAGTCGCCTAGCCCTGAAAGCTCTTTCGTTTTTGTGAGCAATAGTAAACTGTGAACAGCGTTTTGAGCGGGAGCAAGCCCAACTCGGATACGATTCCGAGGGGGCTGCTCGATGAAATTATCAATGGGTGGGACCATGTCTCTCTCCTCGAAAAATAGTTGAGATCAAAATTTGCGCTCAAAGTGAGCTGTTTTAGCTTTTTAGGCTACCTTTTCTACAATGAGCAAAAAATCTACGTGCGCGTGTAAGCTGAACATTACGGGGGCAACATTGGGAGTGATGGACACCACCTCGCCGCGCAAATTATTTAAGAATTCTTCCAATCGTTCCTGATCCTTGGTCATCTTCAAAGGAAAGCGATGTACCTTGTACTTCATCTCTTGGCTCCTAATACTTAGGCGTGAGAGTCTTCTGTGCAGCTATTTTGCTGGTGCAGGAAGTGGATTATCTTTTTCTTGCAAAGCAAGAGCCTCGTAGCGTGCACGCATTTTCTGTCCTGAACTCTCGAGAGCTTTGCCGAGCTTAGCCAATCCTTGGTAGGTGAGAATAGCAACCTTGCTTTCAACAAGATGAGCAGATCGATTATGTTCTTCTGCGGCTGCCATTTTAACACGGCGATATTCTTCGGTTATACGTTCTTCAAATAAAAAGTTATTCATGGTTATCTCCTCTTCAAAATGCCTTATCTTTTTCTTGGCATTTTGAAGTAAGTTATTTTGAGCAAGTGCTTAGCGGAGCGTTGCGCTAAGCTTTAATAGCGCCTTAAAAATACCCGAAGAGGTCTTTTTAGGGCGAGGGGAAGAGTGTTGGCTTTGTTTTTTTGCAACAGCTATCATGTTGCGGCGATACTCTTTTGTCAAGCGTTCTTGGTATAAAAAGTCATTCATAATTTACTCCTTTTTGAATAACTATGCGGTTTTGCGGTTGTTTCGTTTATGCGCAAAATCGGGTTATGCTCATATAATAACAAATCAGACATTCTTTGTCAAGGGTAGCTTTATGATTCCTTGATTAAATATGGCTTCATGTTTTACTTTTAGTTTGATATACTCTGTAGCAAATTGAGGAGAAGGAAAATAAAAAAGGAAAAAACAATTATGAAACGATTTTATGTTGTGTGCACCTTGCTAGCTTTTGCTTTCTTGATCTCGGCGTGTGGTGGGGAAATGCTTACACCTCCAACTGAGACACCAGTGCCCACAAATACAGCACTTCCTACATCCACAGTAACCCCAAAGCCAACACTGCCGCCAACTCCAACACATACGGAAGTGCCGCCAACACCAACGGCTGCACCTGTAGGTGTTGCAGTGACAAATGATAAATATGAAGTCACAGTTGTAAAGGTAAGGAAATTAGAAACGGTATTCTTGGATAATGATTATCATTGGGTAGCCCAAGATGGTTACCTGTTTTTAGAAATTGGTGTTAAGGTGAAAAGTTTAGATAATAGTGATAGTGTTCGCGTTCCATGGAACGAGATTTATATCGTTGAGGATAGTGGAGATGCTTGGTATCCTGGTTGGGCAGGATTTAAATCCGTAGCTAGTGGAATTGACATTAGCCCTACTAGTATTATTTTTGAAGAAATTGATGGAGGATATGGAACAGTGGATATTGACAAAGGCCAAGATGTTTTCTTGCGTTTGATATATACCGTAGTAAAAAAATCGCCAACAGTAGTCCTCTTTGGGTTTCACGATTCCCCATTTATCGAAGTGTCACTACCGTAGGCAATTGAATTTTTTTTGACAGTAAATCACCCTCAGTTTAGAGACAACCTCCCTTTTATCATTCTTTTGTGAAAATGAAGAATAAGGGAGGTTGTTTTGTTTTATACTATTTTTACTCAAAAACTAAATCTGCTGGCATTCCCGGTTTCAGCATTCCCTCAGTATTAGAGACGGAGAGTTTGATCGCGAAAACAGTCGTTTGCCGTTCTTCTTTTGTTTGAACATTGCGCGGCGTGTATTCGGCTTGGTCGGCGATATGGATAACAGTTGCCTCGAAGCTCTCTTCTGGGAAAGAATCAATATTCAGAGTTGCTGTATCACCGAGGCTGATTTGTCCATAACGATCTTCGGGGATATAAACGGTCACAGTCAGCTCATCAAGGGGAGCGATAGTCATTGCTGGCAAACCTGCCTGGATAATTTCGCCCACTTCGATGTTGCTCGTTAGGATAATGCCGTCAATGGGTGCGCTCGTGTTCATTTTCTTCATCTGTGTCTCGAGCAATGCGATTTGCGCCTGAGCTTGCTCAATGGCTGTATTTGCTTGTTCCAGCATAGCTTCCGCCTGGGCAACATTTGTCTGCGCCGCAGCTACACTTGGGGAGAAGACTCCAGTTTCTAATGAGCGGAGATAATCCAAGGCAAGGTCACGACGTTCATGTGCTACCGCTAATACGGCGCGAGCTTCAAGCACATCTCTACTTGCTTCTCTGCCGAGAAGTTCTTTGTAGGCTAATTCGGCAGCATCCAGCACTCTTTTTGACTCATCAAGCACATCTACTGCGGCGTCGATCACTTCGTCAATATCATCGTCTTTATTATCACGATCTTTATAATTAGGGTCGCTTTTATTGAGATTACGATCTGCTGTAGCCATAGATCGAGAGTATACATCTCGCGCAACTAGATATGCCGCACGAGCATTTGCCAGATCAATTTCGGCTGCCAAAAAGTCGGCGCTGTCTGCATCCATGGTGGTTTCAGAGAATGCATTTTGTGCAGTAGCCAGATCGGCAGTGGCATCTTCCACTTCATATTCTGCGGCTGCGAGTTCTTCGGCTTGGGTGAAATACCAGGCGGGTTGGTCGAATCGCCCGGGAGCAGCAATGCGCCAATCAGTAGTCCGATTAATTTCATCAGCGGCGAGAGCGGCATCCAGCACGAGTGCATACTGTGCTTTTGCGGCATCCACGCCAACTCTGGTAGATATTTGGGCCGCGCGCGCCGAGTTTAGGGTCGCGTTCGCTGCGTCGAGTTGTGCTTCGAGCAAATCGCTTTCGAGGGTGAAGAGAAGCCCATTGGCGGCAACCGAATCTCCCTCATCTACTAAAAGTTCTATTAAGCGCCCACTCATTTCAGAGGCGATCACAACTTCGTTTGCCTCGATAACACCCGAAGCTTCAAGCAATGTGTTTTCTTCTGAGCCAGTACACCCGACAAGGGCTAGGGTTAAAAAAAGTGTGGTGAGAAATATTTTCTTCATGGGAATCTCCTTTTTGGCTTGCGTCATTGCGAGCGTCTTTTTGCAAAGCAACCTCCTCATTGTTTAGGAGATCGCTTCGGCGATAAAACTGCCTCGCGATGACAAGCTTTATTTCATGCTCGCAATAAAAACATCTTCGAGCGAGGCTTCAATGAGAGCCATTTCTACTACATGAATTTGCTCGTTTTTGAGCAATTTATTAATAGCGTTCTTTTCTTTTTCAACATCTGGCGCAACAACATGCACCAGTGAGCCGTAAAGCTCAACTTCCTGAAGAGAAATTTTGCCTTGCTCTTGGGCAGTTCGCAAAATTTTGACGGCGTTAATGGCATCTGACGAAGAGATTTCGAGCACCTGCCCTTTCATCATCTTTTCTTTGATGTCCCTAGGGGAGCCTTCGGCGATGAGGTTGCCGCGCTGGATGAAGGCGAGATTGTGGCAATGCTCGGCTTCATCCATATAATGTGTGGTGACAAAAACGCTCACTTTTTCTGCAACCAGTTGATAGAGCAAATCCCAAAAAGCGCGGCGTGAAATTGGGTCTACGCCCGCAGTGGGTTCATCGAGAAAGATCAATTCAGGGCGGTGCAAGATCGCTGCGCTGAGCGCCAGTCGTTGCCGCCATCCGCCCGAAAGGTCTTTTGTTTTTGCATTTTCTCTCCCCTCCAGCCCCGCCATCACAAGCGCATCTTGAATACGTGCCTTTAGATCAACATTATTTAGCCCATATGCTGAGCCATAAAATTGCAGATTTTGCTGGACGGTCAAATCGTTATACAAAGAAAATCGTTGGGACATGTAACCGGTACGCTGCTGGAGTTCGGCTTGGTTGCCTTTTACAGATATTCCGAGCGCCTGAATATCCCCCGCTGAAGGAGAGAGCAACCCGAGCATCATCCGGATCGTGGTCGTTTTCCCTGACCCATTAGGACCGAGGAAACCGAATATCTCGCCGCGCGATGCTTCAAAATTGATCCCGTTGACGGCTGTAAAATTGCCAAAGTGTTTGGTCAAATTCTTTGTGATAATTGCAGGAGTCATGAGGTTAGTCCAAAGCCTTTCTCACAAATCGTAAGGAGAAAGTCATAATAATTGTGCCAAGAATGCCTAATGCAGCGACATGCGGCCAGAGAACATCCATCCCTGCACCTTTGAGTAGGATGCCGCGCAATATCTCCAGCCAATGGTGTGCAGGAACAATATTTGCAATAAATTGCATAGCCTTGGGCATTGATTCAACGGGCGCAGCGTAACCGGTGAACATGAAGTCTGACATCCCAAAGAGCAAAACCAGCAAAAATGCTTGCATTTGCGTTTTTGCGATGACTGAGAGCACCATCCCTTTGCCCAATTCGACCAGTAGATAGCCAAAAGCCAAGATAAACAAGAGGGACAACGATCCACGAATAGGCACCTTGAAGACAAAATGCACCATTGAAAGCATGAGTACAAAATCGGTAAAAGCGACAATAATAACGGGAATCGCTTTGCCAATAATGATCTCAAGCGAAGAAAAAGGCATTACGAGTAATTGCTCTAATGTGCCTAATTCTTTTTCACGTGAGAAGGCAAGTGCAGCGAACAGCAACGTTGTGAATTCGAGCATTAAGCCCATTTCAGCGGGGGTGGTATAAAGTGCCTCGCTGAGTGCTTCGTTAAACCAGACGCGCAAACGAGGAGCAAAACCATCAAATTCATCGGAGGAAAGCCCTAGCCTTTGAATGATGATCTTTTCGTTTAGCGATGCGATTACGCCCTCCGCAGCGCGTAATGCTGCCGTTGCAGGGACACTCTCTGCGCCATTTAATATCATGGATAGAGATGGTTTTCCATTAGATGCTGCTATTTCTTCAGCAAAATTAGGCGGGATGATGATAGCAGCACTAATTTCGCCCCGGTCGAGTGCATCTTCGATGGTCTGGAAATCTTCAACCATTGCTTCTAAGGCAAAGGTCTCTGTATTTTCTAATGAAATTACCAAAGATCGGCTGGCTGCGCTGCGGTCATGATCTAAAACCATCAGAGGAAGATTGCTAATGGGGCGAGCGGTTGCCCAACCAACAGCCATTAGTTCGAGGACGCCGCCAAAGAGCATAAAGGCTGGTAGCCACCAGTCATTTCGCAGATGGATAAATTCTTTTTTTGTGAGGGCGAGAATTCGTTTTAACATAAGTTTGTAAGAGGCAGGTTGCAAGTCTGCAAGTTGCAAATGAGGGTGCTATTTCTCAGCTTTGTAATTCCGTTGTTTTTTGATGTTTGACGGCAGCATAGCGATAATTTCACCAAGCAGAGCTATACGATGATTGAGTAATTCTTCAGGAAGTAAGGCTCTGCCTCTCAGGTACCAGCCTCGAGATTCACGAGCTTCGCCTAAGGCGATTTTTAATTTATAGGCGTAATCTTTTCCAAATCCCCTCCCAAAGCCTTCTTCTATATTTGCGCTGATAGAGCCCGCGCTACGGGTGAGTTGATTTGCTACGGCTTTGCCTCGAGAGTCTTTTAGGAGATAATCGCAATCCTTCCATGCAAGGTCGGAGATAAAAAGAGCTTTTGGGTAGACTTGAAAATTCCATAAAGGATCATTTTTTATGCTTTGGTGTATGTTTTTTGCCCAAGCATCAAAGCTGGATAACTCAACCTTCATCGTGTACTCCTGTTTTGTAAACTTGCATTACTTGCCTCTTGCACCTTGCCGCTTGCTTCTAACCAAGTTTCTTCCTAAAGAAGAGTGCCGCAATTCCTGTAAAGGAAAAGCCTAAAATAACAAGCATGACTGCGTAAGGCCATAAAATCTCCATCCCGACGCCGGGGAGGAAAATGCCACGCGTGATGATCGCATAATGTGTGCCGGGCATCCCTAATGATTCCAGACGCATGATCTCTGGCATGGAAACAATGGGGAAGAAAATGCCTGTCAGGAAAAATCCGGGGAAAAAGATCATCAAAAAGGAAACGCCCATTGCGGCAGCTTGGGATTTCATAAAAACACCAATGATGATTCCCATGCTGATCACAGCAAACATGAAGAGCGCAGAAAGAGCAAAGAAAAGAGGGAAAGAGCCATTAAAGGGAACGTGGAACCACAGCATGGCGAGGAAGGGAAGGATAACAACATTCACAAGCCCTGCAACGATATATGGAATCATTTTTCCGACCAAAAGCTCGGCGCGTCCAACGGGGGTGGCCATTAATTGTTCCATCGTGCCGTGCTCTCGTTCGTGGGCGAGGGCTAGCGCAACAGACAGGGCCGGGAATCCGAGCACCATCGAGATCAAGCCAGGGATAAGGTCGTTCCGGGGTTTCAATCCGGGGTTATACCAAGTGCGGATTCTTAAATCCAAAGGTTGGAGAGAATCGGCTGAGAATCCCATCATCTGAATTTGATTGGCGAGAGATTCGTTTGCAAACTCTTCTGCACGAGAGGCAATATGTTCAACGGCAAAACCGCCACTTTCCGGTTCTGTACCGTCAATGATTACTTGCATGGGCATCCCGCGCATGGCTAGCAGGTCGCGAGAGAAATCGGGGTTGATGACTAGCGCAGCTTTCACATCTCCGCGCATTAACAGGTCTTCAATTTCTTCAATAGAACCTACTTGCGCATAAAGATCAAGATCATTTCCTGAGACAATTTGTTGTACAAAGTCGCGGGATGTTGCGCTGCGGTCATAATCCAGAACGGCAATCGGGATATGCTGTAATTCAACGGTGAGGGCATAGGCCATCAGTAAAAGCATTGCGAGCGGCGTAAAAACAACCAGGATCATCGTGCTGCGATCGCGGATAATATGATTGAATTCTTTGCGTGTAATCGCCCAAATATGACGAAATGACATCGCTACTCCTTAACCTCGTCATTGCGAGCCAGTTTTATCGGCGCGGCAATCCCCAAGACAGTCAGGGAGATTGCTTCGCAAAAAAATGCTCGCAATGACATGGGATGGGGGTGCGTTTTAGGATTCATCATCTTCCAGCCTTTGGATGAGGGAAATAAAGGCCTCTTCCATACGGACGGGCGCAACGCGCGCGCCCCGAAACTTGATTCCGCTTTTGGTCAATGCTTTGGTGATTTGCTTCAACCGTTTATTCCCATCATCAACGAGCAGATGTAATGCCTCGCCGTAAGTCTGTGCTTCAAGAACCCCGGGCAGTTTAGCAACAAGTGTTTTTACCTTTTGCCATTCATCTGTCAGAAATTCGACCATCTCTCCGGGTAACGCTGCCTTGATCTGGCGCGGTGAATCGCAAATGACCAATTTCCCTGTATAGATCAGCCCAACACGTGAGCAGCGATCAGCTTCATCCATATAAGGCGTACTGACGATAATGGTTGTGCCGTTAAGATGCAAATTTGTGAGAATATCCCAAAATTCACGGCGGGAGATAGGATCTACGCCCGTGGTTGGTTCGTCAAGAAGCAAAATTCTCGGCTCATGGATCAGCGTACAGGCGAGGGCGAGTTTTTTCTGCATCCCGCCAGAGAGATGGGCGGCTCGCCGATCTTTGAATTCTGTTAATCGCGCAAATTGGAGCAGCTTTTCGGTGCGCTCTGCCATTTTCTCTTTAGGAACATCGTAAATCTCGGCGAAAAATTGCAAGTTTTCGAGAACGCTCAATTCGGCATAGAGACTAAATTGCTGCGCCATATAGCCAATATGCTTCTTGATCGATTCAGATTCTTTACGCAAATCGTATCCCGCAACGGTGGCTTCGCCTTCGCTTAGGGAGAGTAATCCCGCTAATAAACGGAGGGTGGTTGTTTTTCCGGCACCGTCGGGTCCGACCAAGCCAAATAGCTCGCCGCTGCCAATCGCTAAATCCAATGCGTCTACAGCGAGCGTTTTCTTGAAGCTCTTCGTTAATCCCGTTGTTTGGATGATGGAATCTGTCATATTTCTGTTTTCTATCTATGTCAGCGAAAATTGAGTAGGGTGGTAGCTTTTCCGCTATCTGTATTGAAATCGTAGTGAGTTGAACCGCTTTAGTTTCGATACGGACGAGAGAAGGATCTCGTCCTACTCAACCGCCGCTGTTATTGCCTGTTTTTCGAGTAACGAATCAGCCACAAGACGCCCAGCGCAACCAGCGGAGGCTCAAGGGCAACGCCGATCCACTTTAGGGTTTCTGAAGAAACGATCATGGGGATCACAAACCAATCGAGCAGCCCTGTAATGACTGCGGCTATGATAGCGGTGGGGTAGTTGTTGAAATCGTCTTTCCAGATCAGCCCGGCGATATAGCCGATGATGAGACCGACAACGATCATTGCGAGAACCAGATATAAGATTTCCATTTTTTACTCCTTTTCTGAGTACGAGATTGAACCAATCTTTCTAGTGTTGCATTTTGTTAAATGCGTAGGGCAAGTACAGGCAAAATATTTGCCATTTTTTCCAGATCTTTTTTGCTGCCATCGTAAGATACGCCCATCAAACGCGACAATTCTTTCAACGCTTTGGGATGTGCCTTTGCATAATTTTCTAAGACTTTAAAGCCTTCGTCAGCGGACAGGCGCTCAGCGAGTGCATCCATCTTTTTTCGCCCAACCTGTATATTCACCTGCGGTGTCTGTATTAGATTCTTGAACCATTGCGACTTTTCGCCAAAACCAGAGACAATATAGTAATTTTCTACGTTTTTATCTACGACTTCAAGCACAGCTTTGCGCGGTAATCCGCTTTTGCGTCCAATATGGGTGAGCAGCAAAAAGCGCTCCTGGAATAGCCCGCCCAAACCAATTTTGTAGAAATAAATAGGCATACGCGAGAACCAGGCTTGAAAGCCGCGTGGGGGTTGTCGAAGATTTTCTTGAGTCATTTAATAATGCCTTCCATTAGTAATTTGATGCTAGCACGGAGGTTTTTTTCTAAGTCAACCAAATCCGAATCGTAAACCCAAATTAAGATCGTTCCTTCCAATAGCGCCCCAAAAGTGATTGCGATTTCGCTTGCATCTGCTTCTTTAAACTCTCCTTTGTCAATGCCTTGCTGAATGATCGGAGTAACCATATCAAGATAAACACGTAAATATTTTTTAAAAGCTTCTTGCACAATGCTTTGTCGAAAAAGTCGGCCTAGAAATTCATACATAATTGGTATTAGGCGTGACCACTTGTGCATGTCGCCAATGAATTTTTCTGCAAAAAGCATTAATTTTTCTGAGGCAGGGCGAGGATCATCGATCAAGGAGCTTAGGTCAGCAAACTCACGTTCAAAAAGACTTTCAAGTAGATGTTTTATAATGGCATCTTTGCTTTTGAAATAAAGATAAAGAGTGCCCTTGCTTAATTTTGCTTCTGCTGCAATATCGTCCATGCGCGCTTTATCAAAACCTTGTTCTGCAAAAACTTTTGTTGCGGCTTCGGTGATCTGTTCTTTTCTTTCTTCGCTTACGTTGGGTTTTGGTGACATAGAATTCCTTATAACTGACCAGTCAGTCAGTTATTTCTATAATATAATAATTAAGATTGAGAGTCAAGTAGCAATTTGTTAAGAGAATGCCTCTGCGAGGAGCATGCTCGTGCGACGTGGCAGTCTCATTTGCTAGAGATTGCTTCGTCGGATAAAACTCTCCTCGCAAATTCATTCTTGTTTTGGACTAGTAAGGAGATCAGTATGTCTCATCCATTGGATTTTATCCCCACATCTTCCCGTAAAAAGATATTTATTTTGCTTCTCGCGCTGACATTTATCTTGGTCGGCATTTTTGGAATTCTCGATGCTCCCTTGCGGAATCCTGCCTCGCCTTCGGGCATTGTCTCCTTTGAACTCGCAGGCACCGTTGAAAAGGCAAATACTATCATGGAAAGCTGGGATTCCCGTGCTCAACTCTTCGCCGCTTTTGGCTTGGGCTTTGACTATCTCTTTCTTCTCGTTTATGGGTTGACGATCTCTCTCGGTGTGCTGATGGTGGCATCCAAGCATGGTGGGAAGTTTGCGGAAATGGGTA
>Ga0257125_1002181_pt1 | contig 16823 bp, 17 predicted proteins | sample SI106_200metaG_FD_190183 | JGI IMG/M metagenome (GOLD analysis project Ga0257125, IMG submission 190183) | Marine microbial communities from Saanich Inlet, British Columbia, Canada - SI106_200 | ecosystem: Environmental > Aquatic > Marine > Inlet | place: Canada: British Columbia | collected...
ATTACTAAAATTATGATAGCATGAATCAAATTTTCCATTGATGATAAAGGAGTCGGCCATGACTAATTTTATTAAATACTTTGTAATACTATTGAGCGTCCTCATCTGCCTGAATACTGCAAATGCATCTAAAAACGAAATAAGCATTCTTCACACAAATGATCTTCATTCCCATTTCCTGGGATTTTCACCCAACAAAGATTATACCCCCCAGACCCTTTCAGACGATGAAACCATTGGCGGATACGCCAGAATCGCCACAATGATTAAAAAGATAAAAGATCAGAGCAAAGGCCCGGTCCTGGTCCTTGACGGGGGAGACTTTCTCATGGGTTCTTTTTTCCATATGCTGTCCAGGGAAAAAGCCTTTGAACTGGATCTTATGGGCAAAATGGGGTATGACGCAGTTACCCTGGGAAATCATGAATTTGATCTGAAGCCCGAAGGCCTTGCGCAGATACTGAACACGGCCCAAAAACATGACAGACTGCCTGCCATTCTGCTTTCAAATATGATTTTCAGCCAGGAGAGTCCTAAGGATAATTCCCTTGAGCAGGCCTTTTCCAAAGGATTTATCAAGACCCATATTATCCTGGAAAAAAATGGCATAAAATTCGGAATATTCGGACTCATGGGGATGGATGCCGCTGAAAAAGCCCCGTTTTCAAAACCAGTCTCTTTTGAGGATCCCATTGCTGCTGCAAAAAAAATGGTAGCGGTCCTCAAAGACAAGGCCGATATCATCATCTGTCTGTCCCATAGCGGCTTGAACAAAAATACAGAAAAATCCGAAGATGAACTGCTGGCACAAAAGGTGGATGGCATTGATGTGATCATCAGTGGTCATACCCATACAAAAATGGAAGCCCCGATTCGGGTAAACAACACCCTGATTGTTCAGACCTGGGAATATGGCAAACAGCTCGGCCATATAAGCCTTGCCCTGGAAGAGGGAAAGGTAGAAATGACAGACTATAAGGCCATACCCATCAATGACAGCATTCCCGGCGATGATGAAATTTCATCTATCATCCTGGGATATGAAAAAAAAATCGATACAGAATTTTTAAATACCCATGGATTATCCTTTAGAAAGATAGTGGCACATACAGATTTTGACCTGAACATTAAAGCGGAAGAATCTTCCCTGGGAAATTTTCTGGCCGATGCCATACGTGCGGGCATCAAAAAGTATTCACAGGGTTTTGATCCCTTTGCAGATGTTGCCATTATCTCAAACGGGGTGATCCGGGACGATATTTTAAAGGGGAAAACCGGTAATATCCAGGCCTGCGATCTTTTCAGGGCTGTTCCCCTTGGCATCGGCCTGGACGGCAGTCTGGGGTATCCCCTGATCTCTTTTTACATCACTGCTTCGGAACTAAAAAAAGGGTGTGAAATACTGACCAGCATCTATCCTGCAAAGGGTTCTGATTATTTTCTGCAACTGGCCGGTGCAAAAGTCGCCTATAATCCAAACCGTATCATGTTTGACAGGGTCACGGATATCTGGACCGGTGATGAGGAAAATGGATATAAAAAACTGGACTTTTCCAGGTCAAACAAAAAACTGATACGGGTTACGGCCGATATTTACAATTCCACATTTCTAAAAATTATTGGAGGCTATACCTATGATATTCTGGAAATTGTTCCCAAGGATAAAGACGGTAAGCCCATTGAACATCTCTCTTCTGCTGTGATTGATTCCGACATGACCCGTAAAGGCATACAGGAACTCAAGGAATGGAAGATGCCCTTTGAATTCATTGATAGCTTTAAAGATACGAATAATGATGCCATTCCCGACTTTCCCTTAAAGTACAATAAAAAACTGGGCCGAATAGTGGCAGAACCGTCCTGGAATCCATACCTCCTTGTAAGGAACGGCACCTGGGTCACCTGGACGGTGGTCGGTGTGCTGGCCTTTTGTCTGTGCATGGTCGCGGCATTGGTTTCATATATCCGTAAAAAGCTTAAATAGCAGGTGTTCCAAAGAGAGCCCTGTCTTTTACTTTTATCCGGATATCATAAATAATAAAGGAGTTTCAAACATGTCCTGTTCATTAAAAAAAGAGTTGATTGAAGATACCATTGCATTCCACGGCCATAGCTGCCCGGGATTGACCATAGGAATAAGAGCCTCGGAACTTGCAATAAAAAAAATGGATATCCAGAATGCAGAAAATCCCTTATGCGTAACTGAGACAGACATGTGCGGTGTGGATGCCATCCAGTTTTTAACCGGTTGTTCCTTTGGTAAGGGAAACCTGATTCACAAAGATTATGGCAAATCAGCATTTACCTTTTATGACAGGGATACTCATAAAGGGTTTCGAGCCGTATTCAATGATTTTGCAAGAAAGGAACAAGACAGGATCAATCGGATCAAACAATTATTAGAAGCTGAGTTAACAGTTCTTTTTTCAGTTGAAGAGATTGAAGTTCCCCCGGTAACCCCTGCCCGGATTTTAAAAAGCATTTCATGTGATTCCTGCAATGAAATGACCATGGAATCACGTATCCGGCTGTTTGATGGTAAAAATCTGTGCATCCCGTGTTTTCAAAATGTCGAACAAAAAATTTAGCTTTTTGAACTTTTAAGGGAATGTCGGTTAATAAAATCAGGCCCTGCATCCCGAAAGACATACACTTCAAGGATTTTGAAAGATTACCAAAGATGAGTTCTACCTGTCCAACAGTTTTGTTGGACAGGCCTTTTTTCAGTCTCTAAAACAACAGACACCGTTCCCTGCTTACCTTTATGGAATCTAACTTTGACAGCAATTTGCGCATTCTTTCAATGGGTGTTTTGCCTACCGTCAAATACTAGCCATCTTTAAAGAGAGAACAAAAAAAGCTGAGCAAAGAAAGCTGAGCAAAGAAAGCTGAGCAAAGAAAGAAAGCGTACTTTTCACAAAGGAGGCAAGGATGAGCAACCTTCAAAAATAAAAAAATGGTCAAATCATCTTTAATTATGCTGTTATCCCGCCGTCAATTGACCAGCTAGCACCTGTTACAAAATCAGATATGCCGGATGCTAAAAAACAAATTACCGATGCCACTTCTTCAGGTCGCCCTAATCGCCCAACAGGATACGATCCTTTTAGAGTTTCCAAATACTTTTCCGGATCGCTTCTTGTCTTAAGATCTTTATCAAGCATCGGAGTTGCAATATCACCGGGGCAGACACAATTGACACGAATCCCATAGGAAGCTAAATCTAATGCCAAGGCTTTTGAAAAAATGGTCAAGCCTCCTTTTGAGGCACAATAAACTGATGATAATCTATTTCCTTGAATACCTGCATCAGATGAAACATTAATGATGGATCCTCCCTTATTTTCTTTGAGAAAAGGAACTGCATACTTACATACAAAAAAAGGGCCCTTAAGGTTGGTATTAATAATCCGATCAAATTCTTTTTCTGTGACGTTTTCTATGGGATTCGCATTGAAGACTCCGGCGTTATTAACGACAATATCAATTTTACCATATTGCCCAATAGCTGAGCTGATAATTTTTTTACATTGGGCTGTTTTTGATACATCTGCCTTAAGAAAATTTAATTTTTGGCCTGGTTCCCCCAATTGTCTGACAGCCTTTTCTCCTTTGATTTCATCTCGTCCAGTCAGAAGGACTTTGGCGCCCCCGGCAAGGAGCATCCGTGCCGTTTCATACCCAATGCCGGAACTGCCTCCGGTTACGATAGCCACTTTTTTTGAAAAATCGAACTGACACCCAAAAAGATTTGCATCTGACGTCATTTGTAATAGTTCCTTTCCTGTAAACTGACTTTCGAGGGCCTTCGATTATCGACAATGTTCTGGTTATCTTTTGATGATTTATTGAACTATTGCCACCTGCTCATAAATGGTTTCCGGCATTCTATTAATTAAGCTGAATTCTGTTTAAAGGTCATATTGTCAATAGCTAGCTGAAAAACAATAGTTGCTTTGAACTGAGCTTCTGGAATTTTCATCTGCCTGTCCGTATATTGTGAAATGATGATCTTAAGTGCTTTGATTTTGTCTTCAATTTTTTCTATGAATTCTATCTTACCTGTTCCAATAATGCTTTGAAACTTCATATCCCAGGAACATGGATTTTTTGCTTCAATTACCTGTGTGACCCGGTCGAATTCAAAGCAAACATAAGGGCCAGCCCTTAAAAGGTCTAATTTTTTTCCCTTGGGCCCACTGTGGAAATATAATGTATTGTTATTGTATCCGAAGCTTAATGGGACGACATATGGTGTTTTGCCATGATTGATACCAAGCCTACATACAATTGAATTTTTTATCAGGGCCTCAATTTTTTCCAGATCTGAAGATGATTGATTGTCTGTCATTTTTTTTCTTCCTTTTAAAAAAAGATAATTTTTCATCGGGCTATCCCGAACCAGTTTAATGAATATACTTTGTTACAGAATCAGGCGATGGGGATCACATTTTTCCCTCAGCAATGAAAGCTCATTTGAGGAGGGCGGCAAAATTTCTTGTGCTCGGGTTATATCAATTTCAAATTCCATATTTTGTAAAATTTCATCCGGTGTGATGCCGGGGTAATATCCTTTCAGATACATTTGCCGGGACAGGGTTACACTGGTTCAATCTGTTTCAGAAAAACGGGTTTTAGGTTTTTTTGAAACGGCTGGTGCAGATGGTTTTGCATGATCAGGCAAAGTGCACCCGCAAGCGGCACGGGCAGCAGATTCCAGATTGCGGTCCCAGTAGTATGTATCATTTTTTTCACATATCCAGTGACGGTGGTAATAGTAACACCGGATGCTATTATTCTTATCCGGGCAATCCGAAAAATACTGACCCGCTCCATAGTAGCTGGAAGGAACATGATTAAATATTATCTTTTCATCCTTACATTCCCATGCAAAGCAGGACGTTGACGGTAGAAATAATATCAATAGTAACAAAAGACACAAGAAACCCATTGAAAATTTCATTTGTTTAGTTTTTCCCATCCTTTTTCTTTATCCATGTCCCTGTAAATGATTTACAATGTGCTGTCTGCCTTTTACAAAGACACTATGGATGCCGATATCCTTTATTTTATCGGCTGGTACGTTAAACGGATCATTTTCCAGGACGACCAGGTCTGCAAATTTACCGGTTTCCAGGGTTCCTTTTTCCTTTTCTTCAAACGCACTGAATGCTGCAGTTGAAGTGAACATCTGCATGGCTTCAAAAACACTTGTCCGCTGTAACGGATTGGGGTGATTAACGGCTGCCTGAATCCCTTTAAGGGGAGCATAGGGGGTTACAGGGCTGTCTGATCCCCCGCTGATGGGGATACCCGCATCAAGAATGCTGCGATAGGGATGAACGCGGTTAAGACGCGTTTTGCCCAGCAGTGCCCCGTAAGACGTCATATCGTTTTCACCGATAAAGGCGGGAATAAAGGCGGGCTGCATTGAGGCCATAATTCCTGATTTTGCCATACGCCGGATCTGGTTGAATGTTGGTAGTTCCAGGTGTTCGATCCTGTGCCGGTGATCTGTTCTGGGCAGTTTTTCAAGGGCTTTTTCCATGGCCCGCAGAACCTGTTCAATGGATCGCTCGGACTCGCAGTGTACGGCGATCTGAAGACCCTGGCCATGGGCTTCCATGATAAACGCATCCATCTTCTCCTGAGAATATGTGAGTGCCCCGTAATTGTCCGGTTCGTCAAAATAGGGTTCGAACAGTGCGGCTGTGTGTGCTTCAAAAGCGCCGTCTGCACAGATGCACCCGCCAATACGGGGCAAACCAAGATCTTTGACCTCTTTAATATCCATGGTCTGGTTATAGCAGACCACATGGACCGGTAACCGGTGCAGGTTTCTGCAGATAACAGACATGTCTCCCTGTCCGAGGTCACCGCCATCCAGGGCATGGACCGTGGTAACCCCTTTGTTCAGGGCAAGGTCTGCCGCAACAAGGAGATGACTGACCTTGTCGTCCTCGGAAACAATTTTATTCATTGCCGGATGAACAAAGGTCAATATTCCCGGGTCCCGGACCACGCCTGTCGGGCTGCCGCTTTTTATATCAAGGCCTTCCAGGTCTAAAGGAGGGTTTAATATCTCAAGTGCCCTAGTATTCAGGGAACACATGTGACAGGTGACATGCATGATAAATACCGGGTGATCCGGGACGGCACTATCAAGTGCCTCCCTTCCAGGCATGGTTTTTTCCCTGATATTCTGTTCGTTGAGATTGCTTCCGCAGACCCACTCACCTTTGGGGGTACTTCCTGCACGGTCAGACAGATGTTCCAGTATCTCATCAATACTTGCCGCCGTGTCCAGATGAACGGACGTTTCCTGGGAACCGGTGAGCATCAGGTGCTCATGGCTGTCGATGAATCCCGGCAGTACGGTTTTGCCCTTGAAATCCTGTTTGGAAAACCCCTGGTTTATCAACGGAACCATATCCGAATTATTTCCCAGGACTGTAATTATTCCATCTTCAAAGGCAAGGGCTTGATACCGTTGATTCTCCATGGCCATGGTAATAATATCGGCATTTATGATGACTTGTCTGTCCGTCATGACTGATGACCTTTTTTCTTCATTTTTGAAATTTTCTGATCGATCCAGTCCACCAGTTGAATAATCCCGCCGGGAAAAAACAAGATCGTGGCACAGATCAGGGCACCAAGGATGGCGAGCCGCAGCGTACCGGCAAGGCGCAGGAACTCATTGCCAAAAACAATAAGGGCTGATCCGAGAATGGGGCCCATGAACGTCCCGATTCCGCCAAGCTCCATCATGGCGATGGCAAGCAAAAAAGGCTCGATGGCCAGCGTAGTCGGTGAGATATCCCCCAGGTAATGTACATAAAATCCTCCGCTTAGACCGGTCATAAAGGAAACCATGGCAAATACCTTGATTTTTTCTTTGTATTCATTTATTCCCAGTGCCGTGGCAAATTCTCTGCTGTCCCGCAGGGCAACAAATGCAAGTCCTGTGGAGGAATGGATGATCCGGTATATAACCCCATGGATAAAGAGAAAAAAACAAAAAACAATATAGTATGCCTGCACCCTGGTAATTTCGTTAAAAAAGGGTGGAATGTCATGGAGGCCCATGGCCCCGCCGGTGATGGAGCGGGTCTGTGTCAGTATGGTGGGCAGGGAATCGGCAAAAATAAGGGAAAGCAGTGCAATATAGATACCCCTCAGGCGAAGGGCAGGCAGCCCTACCAGCAGTGTCACGATGACCATGGCGGACAGGCCACCTAAAATCATGCACCCCCATGGCGACCATCCAAAGTGCTTGGCCAGCATACCCGAAGCATACCCTCCCACTGCCAGGAACCCGATGTTACCAAGTGAGCTGATGCCTGCCACACCCATTAAAAGGTTCCAGTTGGATACCACAGTGGACCAGATAAAAAAAAGGATCATGATATGCATGACATAGGTATTGCTTTGAAACAGTGGATATAATACAATACCGGTCAATCCCAACAACACGGAAACCGTTTTCCAGTTCAGCATGGTCATAACGTCCTCCCTCCCATCAAGCCGTTTGGGCGTATTAATAAAATGATCAAAAACATGAAAAACCAGATCGGCCATACCCACATGGGGCCAAGAAAAAACGTGATCGTGGCCTCGGCCATCCCAAGGATAAAGGCGGCATAAATTGCACCTGTAATACTGCCGAGCCCTCCAAAAACCACAATAACAAAGCCTTTAACCATCCAGGCCCAGCCGATATTAGGTGTCATGTAAAATTTGGTTGCCAAAAGTATGCCTGAAAAACCGGTAACTGCCGTGGCCAGGGCAAAGGCGTATCCAAAGGTTTTCTTAAGGTTGATACCGACAATTCGCGCCCCGTCCATGTCTTGGGCAACCGCCCGCATGGCCTGCCCGAACCAGGTTTTTTTTATGAAATAATTCAGGGCAATGACAAATAAGATCACAATAACGATGAGGGAAATGTCATGGTAATTGATGCGGACCAGACCCATTTTGAACCGGCCGTCAAAAAAATTGGGGATGTCTTTGACACGGGGCCCAAAGCTCTGGAGTAAAATATTTTCCCAGAAAATTCCCAATCCAAGTAAAAAGATAATGACCGAGAACTCCCAGTTTTCTTTTTTCAGAAGCCGACTCAGGGTAAACCGGTATAGTCCAAGGCCGATGAAAAACATGATCACCATAGAAACCCCGATGGACGGGATCATGCCAAGCCCTGCCTTGTTCATGAAAAGCCAGGTAAAATATCCGCCGGATACCGCGACAATACCGTGACCGAAATTAAAGATATGGGTCACCCCGTAAACGAGGGAGAGTCCCAGTGCCATACAGGCGTATAAAGACCCGGAAATGCTCCCACTGATTAATATATTGATGAGTTCTTTAATGATTCACCTCGCTTGTGATAGAGATTAAAAATATGCTTTTTCAATTTCGGATTTTTTGATTTCGCCTGCCTTCCGCTCAAGGATAACCTCCCCTTTTTTCAGCAGGTAAATCCGGTCTGCGACAGCCAGTGCATAATCCACCTCCTGCTCCACGACAAGGACACTGATATCAGTAGTTTTTTTAATCCGGTTAATGGCGCCGAAAACCGTTTTTTTCATAATGGGTGATAATCCTATGGAAGGTTCGTCCACAAGGAGAAGTTTTGCATCACTCATCAGGCCACGGCCCACGGCCAGCATTCTGCTCTCCCCGCCGGAAAGCGTACCCGCCATCTGTTCTGTTCGTTCGAAAAGCTTTGGGAACAGAGAATATACAAATTCAAGGTTTTCCTTAACCTTTTTCCGTGCTCTCCTGTTGTATGCCCCAAGCCTTAAGTTTTCCAATACCGTCATATCATTGAAAATATTCCTGGCTTCAGAAATATAGGCCAGCCCTTTTTCCACGATTTGGTCACTTTCAGTACCGATGATTTCAGAACCTGCAAATTTAACAGAACCTTTTGACGACGCATTCAACCCGCATACAGCTTTTAACAGGGTGGATTTCCCGTGACCATTAGGCCCGAACAACGCCACCACCTCACCTTTGTTGATATTCAGGCAGGCCTTATGTAGCACCTGAAGTTCGCCATAGCTACAGTCAAGGTCACAAACCGATAATATAACATTGTCAGAACCACTGCTGTTCATATTTCGTCCTCCTCAAGCATGACTTCTCCATCCCCGAGATAAACTTCGACCACATGGGGGTCCGTTCGGATACCTTCCGGATCACCCCTGTAGATTACCTCTCCGTTATCCAGGACCAGCATTCGGTCTGAAATATCGATGAGGGTATCAAGGATATGTTCAATCATCAATATTGTAGTACCGCCATCTTTATTAATATGCCGGATGACCCTTACAAAATCATTGATTTCATTGATGGACAAACCGGCCAGAGGTTCATCCAGCATGAGCAGCTTACAGTTGGTTGCAAGGCAGGCGGCCATCATCACCAGTTTGGTCGTATAAAGATCAAGATTACTTGCTTCCATATCGCGTACATCATTGAGGTCGAGAAAATCTAGTGTTTTTTCAATGCTCTCCCGTACGCCTGCTTTTTTTCGGGCGCCAAAAGTGGTAGCGACCCTAATATTATCGTACACGGTAAGAGAGGGAAATGTCCGGGGTACCTGGAATGTCCTTGCAAGCCCCAATCCGCATATCTGGTGTGCTTTCAGCGATGTGATATCATGACCATCAAACGAGCATTTTCCGTTGGTCGGCGGAAAAGTACCGGCAATAACATTAAAAAGGGTTGATTTTCCAGCACCATTGGGACCGGCTATGCCGAACACCTCACCCTGTTCCACTTCAAGGTCGACATTTTGCAGCGCCTTTAGACTGCCGAATACTTTTGAAACACCTCTTATTTTAAGAATCATCCTGTTGTTAAGACCTCCTTGCAGCCATAAAGGTTAAACGGGCAATCTTTATAAACCAACGCCCTGACGTTTATGCATTGTTATGGACATACCCGGTGCTAATCCAGGTATGTCCATGAAGCTTACTTTAGCCAGGAAGGCATTCGATAGGCTTTCCCCTCACTGTATCTGGCAGGCCGCATCCTGACATTTTTACCGTCCTGTATCTGAAACCAGACTAGGGGCATGGTATCATCGGATTGGAAAACAGACTGGTCTCTGGGGTCAAATTTGTAATTGGCGCAGAGTCCTTCGTATTGGCTTGAGCGGATATTATCCGCAATCTTCTTATAGCAGTCATAACAACCTGCTTTTTCCACTGCACCAGCCCATATATCAAATGCATCCCTCGTGGCTTCCGCATAGAGGCCGGCAGGTTCTGATTTGAATTTTTTCATCCACCGTTTTTTATAATCCTCGTACTTGTCACCGAAACCAAAGGATCCTCCAACCCAGATGACGCCCTCAGCTGCTTTACCGGCCAATTGAAGGAATTCCGGTACAGACGGTGTGTATTGCATATAGACCAATGCATTGAGTCCGTCATCACCAAAATATTCAGAAAATTGCTTAATAAACCGAGCGGCATCGGTTGGGTCCAGATGCCAGAAAGTGATATAAGCCGGTTCTTTTGATTCTATCCTGGAAAGAATCGGGCCCCAGTCCGTCATGCCGAACGGAACAATTTCATTTACAACGATCTTATATCCGTCTTTTTCTGTAATGTCGGCAAATTTATCAGCCGGCATAATATTGTAAGCGTAATCGACTTTGATAATGGCAATCTTATTATTGGGGGCTTTCCACCCCATTTGCTTGCCCACGTCAAAAAAATATTTGGCCGCATCGACTCCGTAAGCGACATCATTGTACGTATATTGAAAAACATTCCAATACTTATCCATGTTTTCAGCCACGGGTTTGGTGCAGAGCGTCATGGCATTTCCATGAAGGTACGGGATATCAAAAGCACCAAAGACCTTGGTATCAACTCCGCCGTCGTCATAACCAGTAATGACTGCATTTACCCCTGCACCAATGAGTCTTTCCCCGATTGCCTTGATTTTTTCAGCTTCCAGTCCTCCGACGTCTCCGAATTTCAATTTAACCGGGTGGCCCAATACGCCGCCTGCTGCATTTTTTTCTTCCACAGCCAGTTCAAGCGCCATTTTCATCTGCTCGCCATCGCTTGCATATGGGCCTGTAAGCGGTAAAGGGGATCCGATTAAAATGGGATTTTTTGCAAATGCTGACCCGGTCAATACCATACAAAACAATAATCCAACGGATAACAATGAAATAAAATTCTTTGAACTCATTTGTACTCTCCTTTTTTTGTCAGTACATTTATCTACATTCTCTCAACTTCCCTGCTCTTTTTTTTAACCTGCTACTGTGGTGTCCGGTTTAACTTTTCTATGACTTAAATTCCACCATCCAGGGTCATCAACGGCCCGTATTGTGCCGGGCGCCTGTCCCTGAACAGCCCCCAGGCATCCCTTTCCTTTTGGCAGGCATCAAGGTCAATCTTTTCAACGATAACCCCTTCACTTGTCCGGTCCATTTCCTTGGTTATCCTGCCTTTGTTGTCCGTGATAAAAGACGATCCGTAAAAGGTAATTTCTGATTGGTCAAAGGTTTCTGTCCCTAGGCGGTTAGAGGCCACAACCGGCATAATATTCACGGCAGAATGACCCTGCATGCACATCTGCCAGTGATCTTTGCTGTCATAGGCCGGATCAGGCGGTTCAGAACCGATGGCTGTGGGATAGAAAAGAATTTCAGCGCCCATCAGGGCCAGGCACCTGGCTGTTTCCGGAAACCATTGGTCCCAGCAGATGCCGACACCGATTTTCGCATATCGGGTATTCCAGACTTTAAACCCTGTGTCACCCGGGTTAAAATAATATTTTTCCTCGTATCCCGGTCCGTCCGGTATATGAGTTTTACGGTATTTTCCCAGAATTGTACCATCGGCATCAATAACAGCCACAGTATTAAACCGAGCCTGATTATGTTTTTCATAAAAGCTGACAGGAATTACGACGTCCAATTCACCGGCAATTTTTGAAAAATGCATAACAGCGCTGTTGTTCTCCATCTCAACAGCTTTTTCAATGTGTTCAGGCTTTTCCTCCTGGCAAAAATAACGGGTTTCAAAAAGTTCCTGGAGCAGAATAATCCGGGCTCCTTTTGATGCAGCATCTCTAACCAATTTTTCAGCCCTGGCAATGTTTTTTTCTTTATCATCGCTGCAGGCCATCTGGGTTGCAGCCACTGTTACATTATTCATGTTTCCTCCGTTCTGACTTCTCAATCAATCCGCTATGGATTTTACAGCTTCCGGCTGCTGCTGAGTCATACAATGGATATTGCCTCCTCCCAGGAGGATTTCCCTTGTCTGAACACCGATTATCTTTCGTTCAGGGAAAATTTTCTGCATGGCATCCATGGCGGCCAGGTCTTTTGGGTCATCAAACAAAGGCATGACAATCCCGTTGTTGGCCATATAAAAATTGACATATGACCCGGCAAGACGATCCCCTTCTTTTCTCAATTTTGCATCATCCACTTTATCGAATCCACGGCTTTCCTCCTTTGAAATAAACAGCGGGCCCGGCTGGTGGATTTTATGAATTTTCAATTTTCTGCTCTGGGCATCCGTTGCCCGGGACAAAATTTCATAAGTGTGATTTGAAATTTCAAACTGGGGATCACTTGTATCATCTGTCCAGGTGATAACAACCTCTCCCGGACGTGCAAAGGCACACAGATTGTCCACATGCCCGTTTGTTTCATCCATGAAGACCCCTTTTTTAATCCAGATTATTTTTTTCACCCCTAAAAACGCTTTTAGATACGATTCAATGTCTTTCCTGGAAAGATCCGGATTCCGGTTCGGATTGAGCAGGCACTCTTCCGTGGTGATCAGGGTGCCTTGACCATCAACATGTATGGAGCCCCCTTCAAGGATCAAAGGCGCGTTATATTGTAATATTTGTTCATGTGTTAAAATATTTCCGGATAGAGCAGCATCCTTATCAAAGGGGCTGAATATGCCGCCCCAGGCATTAAACTCCCAGTTGACGCCCCGGACATCCATGTGTTTATTAACAATAAAACTTGGCCCCGTATCCCTGACCCATGCATCATCCGATTCCATTTCAACCAGATTAACCTGCCTGGGCAGTTTGCCTTTTGCAAGTTCAAACTGCTCTTTTGATATGCAGACATTTAACGGCTCAAACTCAAGAATAGCCCTGGTAATCTCAACAAAAGCCTTTTGGGCAGGCGCAGCCTTCAGGCGGTATGTATCTCCACGCTGTGGCCAGACCATCCAGCAGGATTTGTGGGGTTCAAATTCACCCGGCATCCAAAAGCCGTCATGGGTTGGTTGTTTTAAGTTATTCACCATTAGTTTCCAAAATAAAAAAATTTAAAGGTGACAGGGCTGTTATCATGTCCTGTCACCTTCGCTGACTTATCCTCCACCCAGCATCACTCTTGGCAGCCAGAGTACTAGTTCAGGGAATATCATAATCAGAGCAAGGGCCACACCCTGTATTATTACAAACGGAATAACAGAACGGTAAATATCCCCCATAGATATTTCAGGCGGTACCACTCCCTTTATCAACATCAGACAGTATCCGAAAGGAGGCGTCATGTATGCCATCTGCATATTGATAATGTAAAGAACGCCAAACCATGTTGGGTTGAATCCCAGTTCATTGATAATAGGGATATATATCGGCATGGTAATGAACAGAATCGCCGTATCATCCATAAACATACCTAGGATAAAAAAGGTACATTGTATCATGATCAGAACGCCCCACGGTCCAAGTGGGAGGGCAGTCGTCACTGTATGTATGATCTCCTTGGCTCCCAGCGCATCATAGATTTGACCAAACGTCATCGCTCCCATGAATATCCACATCATAATCGCCGTAAGCTTTGAACTATCCATGAGCGCGTCTTTTATCAATTTCAGGTTCAGCTTCTTTTTAATCGCAACAGCGATCATGGCTCCCAAGGCGCCGATGGCAGCGGACTCCACAGGCGTGGTCAGTCCCAGCATAATCGTCCCGATAACTGAAAAGATAATGGCACACGGCATGATAAGGTGTCTGAGGCTTTTTATTTTTTCACGCTGTGTTGGTCTTTCCTCCTTGGGTATGGGGGGCGCTAAATGTGGCTGGAAATAGCATCGTACTGTGATGTAAATGATATACATGATAGCCAGCATCAATCCTGGTATAGCGCCGCCAAGGAAGAGTCTGCCTATGGACTCCTTTGCGATAACGGCATAAAGGATTGCGATGCAGCTTGGCGGGACTAGAAATCCGAGAGCGGCGCCGGCCTGGATGCATCCGGTCGCGATCTCTTTTTGATACCCCCGCTTGAGCATCAGGGGAAGAGCGATCCGCCCCATGGTGAGCGTGCCGGCGGCTTCAGAGCTCACCAGGGCTGCAATCATGGTGCAGACACCCACTGTAGCCGATGCCAGACCACCCGGTATAGGAGCCAGCCAATATTGAAAGGTCGTATACAGGTCATCAGCGATCCCGGAATAATACAACATCATGCCCATAAACACGAACATGGGAATACAGACCAGAACCGTATAATTCACCGTGCTCACTGCCGCTAAATAACCCATGAAAAGAGATTGCGGCCCCCATAAACACAGAGAAAATACCATGGCTATAGCGCCCAGTCCGTAGCTTATGGGGAAACCGGTCAGCAACAACAGCAGCATACTACCAAACAATAATAGTGTTATCCATTCAATTCCCATTCCAATCCCTCCCCGTAATTGCTACATACAGGTCGCGAATATACTTTGCTATCCCTGCAATCAGCAGTAAAGAAACACCTACAGGTATAGCAAGTTTGAAGGGCCACAGCACAGGTCTCCAAACTGATCTTGAGTGTTCGTTATGAATGAGGCAGCTCCACCAGTCCTGCCATCCGTAGAACACGATTGCTCCAAAATAAAAGAAAAAAAGCGTGAATGTGATCAAATCAAAAATAGCCTTTTTCCTGATACTGAAACGGTGGAACACCAGATCCATTCGTACCTGCTCATCTGTTATTAAAAGGTAGGCGCCGGTAAGCATCCACATGGGACCAAACAGCAGGGCAACCAACTCACGGGCCCACAGGGTCGGAGCATTGAAAAAATATCTTAACCCCACGTCAAAAAGGGTAATAAAAACAAAAATTAAGATAAACCACTTGACACATTTTGCTGCTTCACTACCCAAGCTGTCCATAAACCAGACTGCTTTTCTTAGTTTGTCCATTTCGTTTCTGCCTTAATATAAAGATTATGACACAGCCTCTATCGGATAAGGGTTTGCAGGTGATATTGATCACCTGCAAACTTTGCCTTGTTTTACTCGATTCGTCCGAAGTCTTTCATAGCTTTCAAAACTGCATCAGCCGCTTTTTTACAAAATGGGCCTCTCTTTGAAAAATCGTTCTTGATCCATTCGACAGACTTATTGGTAATGGCCTTTACATCCTCTTCCGGCAGGTGGGTGACCTTAATACCATGTTTATCCGCCATGGTTTTCAACGCTTCTTGTTCTTTTTCAGCATAAAAAGCCGCCATATATACCGTATTCGCCTGGACAGCGTTCACAAGGATGGCCTGGTGATCGGTCGGCAGTTTATCCCATGCTCTTTTATTGATAAAATAAAAGGGGAAGTAGGCGACTTGATGTCTTGGAAGCAGGAAACTCTTTGTTACCTCGTGCAGGGACATGTCATACATGGCTTTAGCCCCACCGTATTCAACCCCTTGAATTACGTTTCGGGAAAGGGCTGTATACAGTTCCTCAGGTCCCATATAGACAGAGGAAGCGCCTGTCAAATCGTGTAAAAATGTGGCATAGGGGTCCAGAATATTGATGTTCATCCCTTTCATGTCCTGCAGGCTATTCACCTCTTTGGTAAACATTAAGGCACCGCAGTCATCTGCCTGAAACCCAAGAACCTTAATTTTGTATCTTTTTTCGAAAGCCTCCTTGTAGATGTCGCCCAGGCCATACCTGTAAATGGCAGCCATTTCTTCTTTCAGGTTACCAAATAAATAGGGAGCACTTTCCAGCTCACCCACAGGGACTGAACCCATCTGATAATCAGGATGCGTATGTCCCATCTCAAGCGTACCAGCCGATACTGCGTCGCAAAGCTTTTCCACATTCACCAACTCGCCGTCTGCAAACACAGAGATTTGAATTTTGCCTGCTGACATTTCGTTAACGATTTTGGCATAGTGTTCAAAAAAGTGATTTTCAGCGGCTCCCCATGAATGCTGTAATCTCCACTTCGTTCCAGCAGCACTAGCCTGAAAAGAAAACGCCAGTACTATAAAAATTGCAACTGCCACCCTGACTAACCATTTCTGAGATTTCATTTCTTTTCCATCCTTTCTTTATTATGTTGTTAAAAAAACCTACCCCATATAATTTGCAGTACGCGGTACTCTGACAGCTTCCTTGAGAATGACTGCAGCAAGTTTGCGCCTTTTTTGATCCGGTCTGCCATCTGTCTGTCTTTGTTTCATCTGCTGGCTTCGAAGTTTCCTGGACACTTTGTCTGCCTCTTTGAAGACAAGGGCACCGAAATTACATTCACCAACACAGGCCGGGCTGCCGCCACACAAATCACATTTATACGGCACACCGGAATCATATTGTTCCATCATGCCATACTGGCATGCAGATACACACTCTCCGCACCGGGTACATTTATTGATATTAATGGCAATGACACCCCGTTCATTTTTAATGATAGCATCTTCCGGGCAGGCCTTCATACAATCAGCATTTGGGCACTGAAAACAGACACTTGGGACAGAATAGCCTTCGTGGGCAAAGTTGTTGATTTTTATCCTGGCCTTTGATGGAATGAA
>Ga0257125_1002209_pt1 | contig 16629 bp, 20 predicted proteins | sample SI106_200metaG_FD_190183 | JGI IMG/M metagenome (GOLD analysis project Ga0257125, IMG submission 190183) | Marine microbial communities from Saanich Inlet, British Columbia, Canada - SI106_200 | ecosystem: Environmental > Aquatic > Marine > Inlet | place: Canada: British Columbia | collected...
GGCATTTTGAGCTGGACACGACGATCCTTGGACTTACTAAGGGAGAGACTAGTAGATAAGTCCTGGAGATATTGATAGTTGGTGAGAGTAGTTGTACTCATGTGTACAACTATACACACGTATTGAGATGTTGTCAAATGTGTGTGGCTGGATGAGAATAGAGAAGTAGCTAAGATCAAACACTGGGAGAATGTACAGTTATAGAGATGATAGAATAAGAAATATGAAAAAACGAGTACTGCAAGGAATGCGACCAACAGGAAGATTACATCTGGGGAACTATCTCGGGACTGCTAAGGGGATGCTTGCGCTACAGGATGATCCGCAATATGACACCTATTACATGGTGGCGGATGTGCATGCGATCACGACTCCATATAGTGTGAAGGAGCTTGGGGATAAGAGGAGAGAGGTCTTGATGGATTACCTGGCAATAGGTCTGGATCCTGATAAGTCGGCACTTTTCTTTCAGTCGATGGTGCCTGAGCACGCTGAGCTCGCGTTCTATTTGTCCTCTGTACAGAATGTTGCGCGGATGAATCATTTGCCAACATACAAAGATAAAGTAAGACAGTATCCAGAGAATGTGACGATGGCACTCCTTAACTATCCGATTCTGATGGCTGCTGATATTTTGCTTTACAAAGCAGCAATGGTGCCGGTGGGACTAGATCAAGAACCACATATGGAAGTGGCCAGAGAGATTGCGCGGAAGATGAATGATCAATACGAGATGGATTTTCCGGAACCACAAAGCTTGAAGGCAAAAGGACGATATGTGCCATCACTGACTGGTGAAGGGAAGATGAGTAAGAGTGTGGAAGGGTCATATATTAACCTGACGGATGAGCTAGATGAGATTAAGAAGAAACTGGCGGGAGCGCCAACTGATAGTGGGAAAGGGAGTGATGTTCCGACAGAAGGAGGAGTAGCAAATCTCCTGAAGTTTGTGGAGTTATTCCAGGGTGTTGAAAAGCGTGGAGAATATGAAAAGCAGTATGTGAATGAGGGAATAAGATATGGAGATCTCAAACAAGAACTCGCGGAAGCAATAGATAGTGAGCTTGCGTCGATCAGAGAGAAGAGAAAAGAGTTGGAAGGTAAACCTGAGTATGTCGACAAGATAATTGCGGAAGGAGCGGAGAAAGCAAGAATGGTTGCGCGTGAGACGATGAGAGAAGTAAAAGAGAAAATGGGTCTTGGTTAGAGACCGGTTAATAGGTCTTGACAGATGACCAGTTAATGGTAATATTGGGGTATGAATAGCGTATCAATCTCACAACTTAAGATGAATCCTTCGGCTATATTTGCGGCTGCACAGGATTATCCGGTGGCGGTAGATAGTCGTAACAAGACGACTGGCTATGTGGTTGGGAGTAAGTTGTTTGAGAGAATGGTGGAGTTTATGGAAGATATGGAAGATATTGCGATTGTGAAGAAATCTGAATATCCAAAAGGTAAAAAGGTAGAAGATTTGCGAGCTGAGTTAGGGCTATGAGTGTAGTTGTTTCTCCAAGAGCAGAAAAACAGATTAGAAAATTAGCAAAATTTGATCAAATGGCGATCTTAGATAAGATTGAGCTGTTACCGGAAACTAGTAATGTAAAAAAATTGGGAGGATATGATAATTTGTACAGGGTCAGGGTGGGTAATTACCGAATAGTGTACCGAGAGTTCGGGGATGAGTGTTATGTCGAGCTTGTAGGTCACAGAAAAGATGTTTACAAAAAACTATTGAGATTGAGGATATGAAACCAGTAATTACATTTGATGAGTATTCTAAGATTGAGGTAATGGTGGGGGAGATTGTGGAGGCTGTTATACCTGAGGGAAGTGAAAAGCTTTTACAGTTTAGGGTGAGTTTTGGAGATGAGCAAAAGACGATATTTTCTGGGATCAAGGACTGGTATACAGCTGAGGAGTTAGTGGGGGTTAAGACTCTTTGGGTGATGAATATTCCTCCACGCAAGAATCCTTTTGGGGAGTCGGAGGGAATGTTGTTTGCGACGGATGATGCGAGCGGAAAACCATATATAGTGAAGATTGGTGGTGAGGTGGAGAATGGAAGCGAGTTTCATTAAGTTAATTTGATTGATATAATGATTTAAATCATTATATCACTGGGAGTTGGTGGGAATTTAGCAGGAAGGTGGATCGTCTGGTAGAATAGCTTCTATGGTAAAAAAGCAAAAGAAAAAAGAGAAGATCGTCACCCAGATCCCAAAAGTTCCTAATCTCAAGGGGAAGAATCTCAAGGTCTACAAGTTTCGGTTTGACCTGAGGAAGATTATTGTATGGTCGCTAATCCTGTTTGTATTCTTGCCCTGGGTAGGGACTCTCTTGAACGGACAGATTGAGGATAGAAGTCTGACTGTGACTGAGATGATGTGGGAGATTGAGGCAGGTTATGTGGAATCTGTGGAGGTAATGGGAGATAACCTGATTCTTAGTTACGGAGAGAATGAGGTTAAGTTCTCAACTAAAGAAACTGGACTGAGTTTTTCTGAGCTACTTACGCAGTATGAGATAGATCCAGCGAGTGTTAACTACGAAGTCTACAACTCGAGTTTTTGGGACAAAATTGGGGGGATCGCAAACATCGTGATGATGGTGGCAATGATTATCGTGGTTGTGATGATAGTGCGTCAAGCGAGAGGAATGCAGGGTGGAGGTGGAGGGATGTTTGGGATGGGTAAGAGTAGGGCGAAGCTGTTTGCGAAGGGCAAGCAAGATACGAAGTTCTCTGATGTTGCGGGAGTGGACGAAGCAAAGCAAGAGCTAGAAGAAGTGGTGGATTTCTTAAAGAACCCCAAGAAATATGAAAAAGTAGGGGCCAGGACTCCCAAGGGAGTGCTACTGGTCGGGGCGGCTGGAGTAGGAAAATGCGTGGTGGGAGATACATATATCTTGACAAAAAAGGGCTTGATCGAGATACGAGAGATACCAAAGTACTACGAAGTTAGTGAAAAGAATAAAGCTTATGGAGTAAAGTTGGCAAGTTTGGATATTGATAAAATAAAAATGGGCAGAGGCACAGCTACTCATTGGTATAACCTAGGTAAACAAAAAACAAAAAAGATATTATTGCAACAAGGTTATGAGATAGAGGGAACGCATGAGCACCCAGTGGTGGTGATGGAGAATGGGCAGATCGAGTATCGGCAACTAAAGGATGTTCGAAAAGGTGATGCGGTGGCGGTTGCTTTTGGACAAAAAATGTTTGGAACTCGAGATGATGTAGATGTAGAGACTGCCTATCTGATGGGCCTCTTGACAGGAGATGGGAATATGTCGATTTCCAATAGAGTGGGGTTGACGAGTGCTGACTCGGAAGCAGTGGAGTTTTGGCAGAAATATATCAAAACTCGTTATCCTGGAGTAAAAGTACACAAGCATGAAAAGTATGATTATATTGTGAACTCTTGGAGTGTGAAGAGAGATTTGTATCATGCGGGAATGTCATATTTGTTGTCTTACGACAAAGAAGTTCCAAAGTCTGTTTTGCAAGGCAGACGAGAGATTCAGGTAGAGTTTTTGAAAGGATTATTTGATGCAGATGCACACATGCAGAAAAATCGCTCGACTGTGGAGTATACAACTGTGAGTAAGCGGATGATAAGACAGGTGCAGTTGATGCTTCTTAATATGGGGGTGGTGACGAGTCTTAACGTAAAAGCAGAGGACGATACACATCCTCGTCCAGTCTATCGATTAACGATTACGGGAGATGCTTTGCCTGTTTTTTCTGATGATATTGGGTTTGGATTGAGCAGAAAACAAGGAGAGCTGGAGAAGAGGGTTGGGTTAATGGCCAAGCAAGGTAGTAATACCAATGTTGATTTGTTTTATGAGATGGGTAAAGAGATGTATGGAGAATGGAAGATACTGTCTCAGCAGGGATTGAGTAACGAACATTGGTCAAAAACAATATACAAAATCAAAGAGCGTAATAGGGTTTCGAGAGCGACATTGGAAGATTTTGTTAGTTATTGTTATCTAGTAGATTATCATTCTGATGTTGTGAGTAGATATAAGAAATTGCTTAACGCAAAGTTGTTTTTCTCTTTGGTAAAGAATATTACTAGTGGCAGTGAAACTGTTTTTGATTTTACTGTTAAGGGCACGCATTCTTTTGTGGGTAATGGATTGGTAAATCACAATACTCTGATGGCGAGGGCGGTGGCGGGTGAGGCGAATGTGTCGTTTTTCTCTATGGCAGGAAGTGAGTTTATGGAGATGCTGGTTGGAGTGGGGGCAAGCAGAGTACGAGATTTGTTTGATACTGCAAAAAAATCAGCACCTGCGATCATATTCATTGACGAAATTGACGCGATTGGGCGAGCAAGAGGAGGTGGGGGAGGAATGGGTGGAGGACATGATGAGCGTGACCAGACTCTTAACCAGATTCTGGTGGAGATGGATGGATTCGCCGTCAAAGATAACGTGATTGTGATGGCAGCAACTAATAGACCCGATGTGTTGGATGAGGCACTTGTGCGACCTGGGAGATTTGACCGACGAGTGACACTGGACATGCCTGATATCGAGGGGCGCAAGGCGATCCTGGCGATCCATTCAAAAGGGAAGCCGTTTGTGAAAGACCTAGACTGGACATCGGTAGCGAGGCGTACTGTGGGGTTCTCGGGAGCAGACCTAGAGAATATGTTGAATGAGGCGGCAATCGGGATTGCTCGCGAAGCTAGGACTGAGATAACATTCGCGGATATTGAGGAAGCAGCAACCAAAGTGAAGATGGGACCAGAGAAAAAGAGAATGCAGATAAAAGAAGAGCGTGAGATGACGGCATACCATGAAGCAGGGCACGCAGTCGTGACTCATTACCTCTCTACAACTGATCCGGTGCATAGAATCAGTATCGTGGCGCGAGGACAGGCGCTCGGGTTCACAATGATCCCACCTGCAACTGATAAGTACCAGAAAACACGCACTGAGCTACTTGAGGAGATCTGCACACTCTTGGGTGGAAGAGGGGCGGAGATGCTCGTTTACAATGAGCTGACAGCTGGTGCATCATCTGATATTGATCGAGTAACGCGAATAGCTCGTGCAATGGTGATTGATTATGGAATGAGTCCACTGGGGCCGATTGATTTTGGGAGTCGAGGAGGTGTGGGGAGCTGGGGGAGTAGATATTCTTCGGCAGTTGAGGTCTCGGAAGCGAAGAGAGCGGAGATTGATCTGGAGGTACACAAGATTGTGGCGGCTTGTGAGAAGACAACTGATGAGATTCTGAAGGCCAAGAGAAAGTTGATGGATGTGGTGGCAACAGAGCTAATGGAGAAGGAGTCGTTGGAGCGTGATGATTTTGAGAAGTTGATGGATATGAGCGAAAAGGAAGTTAGGAAAGCCAAAAAATACAAAGTGAAGTATGTGTAAATTATGAAATACGATAGAAAAAAGATTAGATCTGTAGTGCCGAGAGTGATGAGGAGTCGGAGATTTCGTGTTTTGGCACTTATTTTGCTGACGATTGTGCTGGGGCTGGGACTAGTGATTGCGCCGATTGAGAGGAGTAATCCAGAGGCAGTGATTAAGTCAGAGTGGGACGGAGTGTACTTTGCGATTACGACGGTGACTGGAGTAGGGTATGGGGATCTGGTGCCGATGACGGATATGGGGCGAGTAGTGACGCTGATTCTGGAGACTGTGGGGGTAGTGTTGTTTGGCTCTATTGTGGCGATGGTGGCGGTGGAGCTCCTTAGATACCAAGAAGATTACTACGCAAGAAGGATGTTTGATCGGTTGAGTGAGGTGGAGGGGAAGGTGGATGAGGTGAGGAAGCATGTGGATTATCTAGTTAAGAAGTAGGTAGTTTGATTTCGCGTAATATTTCCTTTCATCTGGCACACTACATATTTTGAACGCAAAAGCGGTCTATCTACGATTGTTATCGTAGCGACCTATCGCTCGGTGCCGTCGCACCTGCGCAGTTTTTGCAACTCAAAAAACGTAGATGTGCCAGATGCGTAATATTTCTAACTCAATTACTTTTTTGCAAATCAAAATGTTGTCTTTTGTAAGGTAGAATGTGAGTATGAATAAATTATTATTAGTAGATGGATCTGCGCTTTTACACCGAGCATATCATGCGTATCCTCCACTGAGATCCAAGCGAGGGGTAATAGTGGGTGCTGTGTACGGAGTGGCGTCGATGCTCGTGACTGCGCTCGTTGAGCAGGAGCCAGAGCAGGTAGTGGTGGCGTGGGATCTACCTAAACCAACGTTCCGACATGAAATGTATATCGGTTATAAGGCACAGAGGAAGAAAGCTGATACAGAGATGGTGGAGCAGATCCCTCTAGTGAAAGAGATGGTCGAGGCGATGGGGCTAGTGCAGATGGAGCAGGAAGGGTATGAGGCGGATGACATCATTGGTACGCTCTCGGTAATGTCGGAGGATGAGGTGATAGTCCTGACAGGTGACCAGGATCTAATGCAGCTAGTTAAGAGCAATGTGAAGATCTTGTTGCCTCCGAGAGGGAAGATCCCAGCCAAGTTGTTTGGATCAGAAGAGGTGCTAGAGAAATACGGGGTAACGCCTGAGCAGTTTGTGGATTACAAAGCTCTGATGGGAGATCCGAGTGATAATATTCCGGGAGTGAGAGGAATAGGACCAAAAACTGCTGTTAAACTCATCCAAGATTATGAAACATTGGATGATGTTTATCAGGCAGTAAATCCTAATAATCAAGTACTAAATCCTAAACAAATCAAAAATCCAAAATTAGTAGAAAAATTATTAAACGGAGAGGAGAGTGCGAAGCTCTCGTATGATCTCTCTCTGATCGAGTGTGGGATGCCGTTGGAAGTGGAGTGGGAGAGTCTGGAGTATGAGGGGCTGGAGAAGGAGGGGCTCAAAGAAAAACTGGATGAGTATAATTTTCGGAGTCTAATTAGGAGGATTTGGAGGGACGAGGGGAAGAAGAAGGTTGAGGATGAGCGGCAGATGGGGATGTTTTAGGAGAATTATTTTGACTCAAAATATGCGGTAATAGCAGCACCAATATTTATTGAAAAATCTTGACCATATGCTGAATTATTGAGAGATTCTAGTGAAAATGTAGTATGTCCATCTCTTTTTGTGGACTTTGTTGCTTCTTTGTGTGCACTTTTTAGAAGTTTTTTTTCACTTTTATCAAAATAAGTTGTGAGGGGGTCTATTTCTTTTCCATATCTTCTTCTAGATTGAGAGGCGGATGCTTTTGTTTGTAGTTTTTCAAGGGTATCTATGGGATCTTTCTTCCCCCTCATACACTGAGCAACCATGGTGTAGGATATTCTTTCGATGAATTCTAGTCTTTGTTCTGCCTCTTCGATATTTGTCTCGTGTGCTTCTACGAAATCACATTCAGGTTCTTTAGATCGTCTCATGATTATTTACTATACATTCTATGCTTGTTTGTAGCAATGCCTGATACAATACTTTTACTTATGAAAATAGCACTAGTACATGATTACTTGATTGAGGCGGGTGGGGCGGAGAGAGTGTTGCGAGTACTAAGCGAGATGTATCCTGAGGCACCGATCTATACAGCGTTTGTGAGGAGAGAATCGCGAGCGGGGAAGATGTTCTCTGACCGCAGAGTAATCGAGTCAAGATGGGGGAAGTTACTTAAGATCGGGAAGATGTATAGCTATCTCAGATTTCTCCAGCCAATGGTATGGAAGAGCCTGGATCTCTCGGAGTATGATCTCGTGATTACGTCTTGCTCTGGTTATATTGCACGAGGATTTTGGGTTGGCAAGAAAACTAGGGTCGTGGCTTATTGCCATACTCCGCCCAAGTGGCTATATGGATATGAGACGCCAACAAGAGCTCGTGGGAAGTGGTGGGGCAAGATCTATCTTTGGGTATGGGGGCCATTTGTGCGATATTTTGATTACACTGCTGCACAGCGAGTAGATACGTGGATGGCAAATAGTCAGGAAGTGGCTAGGCGAATCAAGAAGTTTTATGGGAAGAATTCGATTGTTGTTTACCCACCAATCGAATTAAGTAAATCCAGTAATTCAGTATCGCAGTATCGCAGTGAAGAAAAACGGGAAAACTGGAAAACGGGAAAACTGAATAACTCATATTACTTAGTAGTCGGACGGCTAGTGGGGGCAAAGGGAGTGGAGATGGCCGTGGAGGCGTGTAAGAAGATGGGGTGTAAACTAGTAGTGGTTGGAGAAGGAGCCACGCCACAAGCTGCGCATGTAGGCGGGCAGGTGGAATACACGGGCTGGGTGAGTGATGAGAAGCTCGCTGAGTTGTATGCGGGAGCAAGGGGATATCTGGCGCTGGCGGTGGATGAGGACTTTGGGATGACGGTGGTGGAGTCGATACTATCTGGCACGCCAGTAGTGGCGCTGGCAAGTGGGGGATACAAAGAGACGGTGATAGATCCAGCATATCAGCATATCAGCGTGTCAGTGAATCAGAAAAAGCAGAAAGTACAAACAGGAATTTTGGTGAAAGATTTTACGGTTAGTGGAGTAGTAAGAGGGATGAAGGAGCTAGAGAAAAAGAAATGGGATAGAGAGAAGATGCAGAAACTAAGCAAGAAGTATGGGAGAGCTAGGTTTGAGAAAGAAGTGAGTAAACTTTGCAGCCCAGGCAATACGCAAAAAATGCCTCTAGACTAGTAGCAATCACAAAGAAGACGAGAACTAGCTTCCATAATATAGGCATTGTGAGGAGGAAAAAGGTAAGGAGGATAAGGTTCATGATGAGGCCGATTCGGGCGGCGAAGAGCTTGGGTGCACGGTCGATTGGCTTGGGGTGGATGTGGAGGAGGTTGAGGATGAATTTGCTCAATTTGGCGAGTGGGGAGAAGCGAGCAAACTTGAGCGCGCGGAGGGTAAAGTCAGCCAGAAGAAAAACCCAGAAGAGAACGGAGACAAAAAATCCAGTGATCAGGAGAGTGAGTGAGAAGAAGGCAATAAGGCGGGCGACGTGCTCGTCTACAGTGTGATGGTCGATGGGGCAAGAGTGTGCGAGCATGGTACTATTGTAGCGCAATGCCAGAATTACCGGAAGTAGAGACCATCAGAAGACAGTTATCTCACTCGATTGCGGGAGAGGTGATCGAGGGGGTAGAGGTGCGAAATCCTCGGTGTTATGTGGGGGTGAAAATGATGAAAGGTGAGGAGATAAAAAAAGTGGAGAGGAAGGGAAAGTATCTGCTTATATACTTTACTCGACGGAACACTTCGGCAGGCTCAGTGCAAGGGGGGTGGGTAGTGCATCTGAGGATGACTGGGAGATTCGTGGTTGACGATGAGTGGTACGAGACGGCAAAGCATACTCGTGTGGTTGTGCGCCTCGTGAGTGGGAGGAATATGTATTATCACTCAACGAGAATGTTTGGGTATATTCAGGCTGAGTCTGATATGAGTCGGGCTCAGAAGAAGTTGGAGATCAAGTTGGGTCCAGAGCCTTGGGAGATAAGTGGGAGTGAATGGAAGAAGAGACTCTCTAAGACCAAGAGAAAGATAAAAGATGCGATACTTGATCAACACCTGGTTGCGGGAGTGGGGAATATTTATGCAAATGATGCGTTATATCTTGCTGGGATTAGACCGCAAAGAGTGGCTGACTCGCTGAATGAGAAAGAGATGGCGAGGTTGTTGGGCGCGATCAAGAGTGTGATGGAGAAAGGGATTAGGTTAAACGGAGCTAGTGATAACTCGTATGTGGACGCGCTGGGTAAGAAAGGTGAGTATCAGAATGAGTTTTTGGTTTATGGGAAGACGAAAGGAAAATGTCCGGAGTGTCAGTGTCAGCTGGAGTACGGCAAAGTCGGGGGGAGAGGGACGTGGTGGTGTGGACAGTGTCAGGTATAATGCAATGTAATGAGGATAGAGAGACTGGAACTGGTTAATTTTCGTAGTTATAAGAAACGAATATTTAAGTTTGGGCAAATGACGGTGCTACTGGGCCCTAATGGGATCGGGAAGACGAATGTGTTAGAGGCAATCCACCTGTTGACTACGGGGAATAGTATCAGAGCGAGAGTGACTGAGGAGATGATCGCGTGGGGACAAGATATCGGGTCAGTGGTGGGGATAGTTGAGGAAAAAGAAGGGGAGTATGTGTCGCTCTCTACAGTGCTTACACCCGGGAAATATCTCGGGAAGAGAACGAGCAAGAAGAGATATTTGGTGGACGGGGTGGCGAGAGGGAAGGTGAAGTTTGTGGGGAGATTGGTATCGGTGATGTTTAGGCCGGAGGACCTGAGACTGATTGAGGGGTCACCTGGGAGGAGGAGACAGTTTCTAGATGAGATTCTGATCCAGTCAGACTCTAATTATGCCAGGTGCCTGACAGCCTACGAGCGAGCGTTGAGGAGTCGTAATCGACTACTGAGAGCAATCAGAGAGGGTGAGGCGACTAGGCAGCAGCTCTCATTCTGGGATCAGGCAGTTATCAAGAATGGGAATATCCTGACTGAGCGGAGGCGCGAGTATCTGGATTATCTAACGAGAGTGGAGACGAGTTTTGGTAGGTACAAGCTGGAGTATGAATACTCGACAGTGTCTGCGGCCAGGCTCGCTCAGTACGCGAGGGAAGAAGTGGCGGCAGGGCATACGTTGGTGGGGCCACATAAGGATGATTTCTTGGTTAATGAAGTGATGAATGATGAGTTTCGCAAGAATCTGCACTCATTCGGGAGTCGCGGTGAGCAGCGCCTGGGAGTATTGTTTCTCAAGATCGCGAGTATGAAGTATCTGGAGAAAAAACTAGGTGTTAGGCCGATACTGTTACTGGATGATGTATTCTCGGAGCTGGATGATGAGCATCGAGGAGAAATAATGAAGATGATGAAGGGTCGTCAAGTGATAATCACGACAGCGAAGGAGGAGGTGCTTGAGATAGTGGGTGAGGCTAAGGTGATTAGGTTAGGCTGATTTTGAGAAGGTAATCTAAGATGACTTGCTGATTGATGGTTTTATTAGGTAAATAATCAACTTGTTCTGTGAAATCAATGTCTTTGTGATAGGCAAGTTGTTCGCGGAAGAGCTTTTCGTCAAATTCAACATGAAAGATATCTTGAGTATGACTAACTAGATCTGAAAAAGAATGATTTTGGAGAATGAAATATAGGTCAACATAATCCTTCCATTTTGCACGACGACCTAGTGCGTATGCTTTCATGGCACCGATGGTAAGGATGTCTGGCATGGTGAGTCCTGATTGCCAGGATACTGTGTGAGTAATAGGGTATGGGTATGTGTAGAAAGTTAGTCTAACCTTACTAACTAGGAGTGTGAGCTCTGATTTGTTATCAATAATTGTGCGTTCAATTGAGTGAGTAGATTTGATTGCGCTGAGAATGTCTTGATGATTGAGTGGCTGGGTGGTAAAAAGATCATAGTCAATGGACTGTCTGTGTCCGAGTTGGAGGGCGAGAGCTGTGCCTCCCACTAGATAGAAATCATTTGCAAAAGAAGCAATGAGTGGGATGAGATCAACCTGGTCTTGATTGAGGATGTTATTGTGCATGAGTGGCGAAATAGTGGGAGAAATAATGTTGTGTGGCAGGTCTTAGATTGGATCTTTTGTGCGAAGTGAGATCTTGAAAGGTTTTTTTGAAAGTTTGTGACCCAAGGATCTGCTGAACTTGCTGTACTTGTTGCCATGTTCCGCTGGTGAGGATTGATTCGACGATTATGTTTTTGCTAAGTGTGTCGTGATTATTTGTATACCAGATTAGAGAAGGATTATTTGAGATGATTGAGCGTAGTTGTTGGATAGAGTTGGACATAGCTTAATTATAACATTTATAGATAGGGTATCCACCCAAGGCGGATTAGTTCATAACTGAAAATAGGGTAGAATATTGGGATGAATAAGATCTATGTTCCGCGTGAAGGAGTGAAAAAGGGAGAGAATGGGCGAGTGCTCGTGATCGGGGGGAGTAAGCTATTTCATGCTGCGTCATTTTGGAGTGCTGGAATGGCAAGTAGGCTAGTGGACCTGGTGCATTTTTCGAGTCCGGCGATGGAGAATAATGAGCTGATGAGGGTGAGGGCGAAGAGTAAGTTCTGGGATGGGATAGTGGTGCCGTGGGAGGAAGTTGAGCACTATATAGAGGAAGATGATGTGATCTTGATTGGGCCTGGGATGCCTAGGGATGAGGGGCTTATGGAGGGAGAACGGGCGACTGGTCAGATCGTGAATGAGCTACTAACTAAGTATCCAGAGAAGAAGTGGGTAGTGGATGGAGGAGCGCTCCAGGAAGTAGATCCAAAGCTACTGAATGAGAATATGATTATTACGCCAAATAGGCGGGAGATGGAGATATTGGGTGAGAAAGTTCTGACTGGAGTCACAACCCTTTATAAGGGTGAGGTGGATGTGGTGAGTTGTGGAGATGTGCGAGTGGAGATCAGCGGGGGATCAGCGGGGATGGTCAAAGGAGGAACGGGGGATGTGTTGTCAGGTCTCGTGGCCGGGCTGTACGCTAAAAATGAGGCGATGGAGTCGGCAGTGCTAGCTAGTAAGGTGTGTAAAAAGGCGGGAGAGAAGCTGCATGCGAAGGTGGGGCCATACTACGGGGCAAGCGAGCTGATGGAGGCGGTGCCGAGAGTATTATGGAAGATGGTTGGTAAAGATGATGGGAAGCCTGCGAGGACCATCCTTGCAGGCTAGTCAAGATCCAGAGCGACCTGAGAGATTATTTTGACATCATCTGGCTCGGATTCCTCGACGAATGATTGGTAGCTGAGAGAGTGGTTCGCGGTACTAAAGCGAGAGAGAATTTCCTCAGTGTTAACCCAAGACTGTGAGAACTGATTGAGATAGTTGGGATATGAAGAGTAGGAATATGAGGAGAGGGGTTGAGAGCCAGTTTTGTAGGCTGGTAGATCAAGGGGATTGCGGTGGATATATTTGGTGAGATAGACGTATTGATATTCATTTTCGATATGGACTGCTTTGTAGATGCCTTGGAATAATGGTCCGATGCGGTTATGTTGAGAGTTGAAGTATCTGACATACTTTGTAGCGAGTGAGCGCATGAAGTGGTTGATGCCATGCTCTGACTCTTGTTTGACGAAGAGATGAAAGTGGTTGGGCATGAGGCAGTAGGCTAGGAGGGTGATCTCACCTGCGAAGTTGTTGAGTTGTTTTGTTGGGGCAGTGGGGAACTGATCCTGCGAGGATGGTCCTCGCAGGTTGGGTGGAGTGAGGTAGAGTCGGAGGAATGAGAGGAATGTTTTGTAGTCTTTGTCGTTCTCGAAAATAGTGCGTTTGTCTACACCACGATTATAGATGTGGTAGTAACCACCCGGATGATATTCCTTGATCGCGTTTTTGGCGGGCATTAGGGTAATAATATCATGTCGTGGGCAAAATGAGTGGGGACTGAGCCTGCGGGGATGGTCCTTGCAGGTGATTGCAGGTGAGGAAGTGTGTGGTGAATTATTGCAGTAGCTGTTCGAGAAGTGGTTTGAGCCTTGGAATATCGATGGTAGCAACATCCCATACAAGAGGAAGATCTATTTCGAAGTAGTCGTGGACGAGTTTGTGACGCATACCAATAATATCTACCCATGGAATTATTGAATGTTGTTTTTGGAAATCCGCACTTATGTGACGAGCTGCTTCTCCGATAACCTGGATTTCGCGAATAAACGCATTTTGCCAGTGTTTGTCTTGAGAAAACTTGAGTTCGTTTACTTGCTTGAGAAAATCCTCGATATGAGCCATGGATTCGAGGATATGATGAATGTAGATAAGGTTATTTTTGACCATAAACTGTGATAAGGTCTTGCATTACGTAAGGCTTGACATGTTTGTTGAGGCTGTTGGAGGGAATGAGGTCAATTTTGCCACCAATAGCTTCTCCTATAATACGTTCTGTGCGAACAAGGTCGAGTAAGCTAAGACGGTGATCAAAATCAACTAACATGTCAATATCGCTGTTTGATGTTTGTTCTCCTCTGGCATATGAACCAAAGAGGCCGAGATAGGTAATGCCGTTTTCTCTGGCAACCTGATCTATCTGGGCTTGGTGTTGACTGAGTGCATGTGTTTGCATGGTTTTAGTATAACATTTCGTTTTTTGATGGTGGTGAGGTGGGGGACTGAGCCTGCGAGGACCATCCTCGCAGGTGAAAGGAGGGTGGTGTGGGTGAAGATGTGGGTGATAGTGTGGATGTGTAATCGCTATGTATAGCGAGTATATCTGGCAAAATGTGTAATTGATGGAGCTTGACATCACATCCTATAACATGTATATTGCAGGCATTAAGTCAAATGTAAGTCGAAAAATCGACTGCGAAAGGCGAGATATGCCGAGTGCAATAAGAAGTGAGAACATGGAGTTGAGATCAGAGAATCATCAAATACAACCTGATGGTGTTTTGGGTAATGAAGCTCAACATTTTCTTGGTCCAGTTGGAGGGGTTATAGGTACGCTTGGATTGGTTTGGGGTGCTTTTAGTGGGGGGGTTCCTACTCCAGATGCTGGTAGTAATATTATTGATGGCTTGGATGCAAATGGTATTGTAGCTGAGTGTCCTCCTGGCATGGCACTAGCCCCAGTGTATGAAGGTGAAGGTAGCGAAGAGATCTGCACCGAAGGAGGCATGCCATTGAATAGTCAAGAGTATTTCTTGATTCAGAATTTTGGGGTAGACTGGAGACAAAATCCAGCATTTTCTAACTTGGAACCTGACGAGTTTCCCCCTATTCTTCAGTAATAAATTGAGTTCTAGTGTTGATTGTTGGTGAATCGCTGTTAAGATAGTTTGATCATGTTTTCTAAAGAGCAATACAATAGATTATTTGTTTCGGCCAATCTGTTGTTTTTGTTTGTTTTGCTGGCGTCTTGTAGTGAAGCAAATGAAGTGCAAGAGGATGTAGAAGTTGTTGAGTTCACCTCACAGCCAACTCTTGTCGAAACAGGTACTCCAGGCGAAGTGGTGTTGCCAACACTAACAACAGAAGCTACTCCAGCTGCAACGTTGGAACCAGTAAACACTCCAATTCCCGAAGAATTGTTCTTAGAAAGAGTGGTAAACATTCCGCCCTCCTTGATGTTGCATAGTGCTTATTATCCGCATACAGAAGATCTGGCAATAGCGTTAGTGGAGAATGGATATACTGGCTTAACATATCAAGATTATTATGAGGGATTGAAGAATGATGACTTGCCAGAAAAGCCAATTCTAATATCAATTGATGATTTGTCTCCTACATGGCTAAGAAGTGAATTTCCGGCAATGATTGAGGAGTTTTCTAAGCATGGTTTTGTTGGTACGCTGGGAATAGTAACTACTGGAACTCGAGAAGAAACGAAACCTGAGTTGTGGACATATTACAAGGAATTGGCAGAAAATGGTTGGGAGCTAGCAATCCACGGAGAAGACCATGTTCTTATGGGATATCAGTCTAATACTGAGTTAAGAAGACAAATAGAAGAGCCGTATTGGGAAATATTTGAGGGAACTGGCTATCCACCTACGACACTAATATTGCCATTTGGGGTGGTTGAGGGTCCTGATGGGTTAGTGGATCAACGAATATTTGATATTTGTGAAGAATTGGGAATTGACTGGGTAGTTGGGATAGCGAATGGAAAGGAGATTCAAGGATTTAGTCCATTTTATGTTGGTAGGATAGGGCATGGAAAAGGTGTTGATATAACCCTTGCTTATCTCGAGAATAGTTTTGAATAAATGTCATTAGTAGACTGGGAAACCAATAACTTGAATACGATTGGTTCTGCCTGCTTCTGTTTCATATGATATTGAGCCATTGCCAAGATCATTTCCTGAGAAGAAAACCCAACAGCTTGAAATATTAAGCCCAACAGCTTGTATAGACTGTTCATCTTTTCTGATAGATATGTGAGTAAAATATCTATTTTTGTATTCTGGTTGATTACGATTATTGTGGTAATCGGGAAAATCTGGAGACATTTTTGACCAATATGAAATCAGCTCTTGATTGTCCGTAGGTAGAATGATTGCCTTACAATTCTCTCTAACCTGGTTTTTTGCTGTGGTCCATTCAATTGGTTCTAAGTTTAACCACTTATTTGTTTCATATTTGAAATATAGAAATGTAGAGATTGAGATTAGAATAATGGTTGAGATTGAAATTATAACTCCTCTTTTCTTGTTCATAATATGATAGTATCATAGATAAATGAGTAGTGTATGGAAAAAAATTAGAGTAAGAAAAGAAAAGATGCTTGTTCAATTGGGTATTGTTTTTATTGTGTGTATTTTAGGTGGTAGCGTTAAGGTAGGTGATGTATTAGCGTCATGCATCCCTGCTTGTGAGTTTTTTAATGATGGATCATCTTGTGTATGTAGTCCACCAACTACTCCTGGTGATGTTTGTAATTATGTTTGTGAGGGTGGTAGCGGCGGTTGTTTCCCCGCAGGAACAGAAGTTCTTGTTGGGGGTGAGGAGGAGAGTGTTAACATTGAGGATGTTGAGGTGGGGGATCGGGTGATGAGTCAGGATCAGGCAGGTAAAAGGCAGGTGAGTGTGGTGGCGGGGCTAGATCAGCCGATTAGTACGAATATGTGTGAGATTACCTATACTGATGGAGATACGCTCCAGTTAACGGATAACCATGCGATGTCGACCACGGAGGGGTGGAAGGC
>Ga0257125_1002211_pt1 | contig 16601 bp, 15 predicted proteins | sample SI106_200metaG_FD_190183 | JGI IMG/M metagenome (GOLD analysis project Ga0257125, IMG submission 190183) | Marine microbial communities from Saanich Inlet, British Columbia, Canada - SI106_200 | ecosystem: Environmental > Aquatic > Marine > Inlet | place: Canada: British Columbia | collected...
TTGCCTTAATGGGGATTCGAAAGTCTCAACTGATTTTGGCTGCCTATTTATTATCACAAGGAGATCCTTCACTATTACCAATTATCGTTGAAGACTTAAAACATGATACTTTTTCTTTTCTAATTCAATTAAGAGATTCATTATTAGCGGTAAAAGATAAGAAGTATTGGGAAATAACAGATCGTGGATATAACTTTGAGTATATTGATGAGGAACAAAAGGAATATTTAAATCAGTTTTATGAAGAATATATAATCTCCCAGAAAGAGGAATTTAAGTAAATCGTTTGAATCACATAAAAAAGATATGACTTTGAATAAAACCTTTTTTCTTCTATTAGGAATTCTTCTAACAATGGCATTGAATTCAGTAGATGCTTATCCTAATAAATATGAAATTAAAGTCATCAAAGAAAAAATAGAAACTTCCTTTAGCAACTTATTTCAAATGTGGAAGGAAGAACTGTATTTTGAGATGTATGATCACGGTCAGAAGAAAAGCAGAACGATCATAGCCAAACCGGAGTTCGCACAAAGAATGGTAGAATTAAAATGGAAGCCTACCTTAAAGCCGATCAAAATTGAGAATATTGACATTATCTATCGGAATTTTGCTGCCATTAAATGCCTAATTGAATTTGAAAATAAAATCAATCAAACTCAAATCGTAGTGAAAGAGATTATATTTCCTGCTATTTTGGAAGATATCAACTGGAAATTTGATTTGATCCAACTCATTAGAAGTCCTTTTATAGGGAAGTACTACGAGCCACCCCCTCCTAAACCTAAGGAACCAAAAAAAGTAGAACCAGCTAACCCTGTTGAGCAAGCACCGGCCGAGGAGTAAAAGATTATAATTATATCTAAAAAGCAATCACTGAGTTCTTATTGTTAAATCCCCTTGAATAAAAGGTATTATATTGTAATCTAAGGGTGTTTTAAAGTTATCTACCTTTTAATTACTTGCCATTTCCACCCTGTTCAGACAGAATTTAAATTTTACTATTTGATTGATAACACCTACCTTCAAAAAATATATATATGAAATTTATTGACGACTATTTTGTTCAAAAAAGTAACTTCATTTTAAATGACACACTTAAAGTCGATGTTTTAAAACATTCCGGCATATTCTCAAAACAAAAAGAGCTTGCTTTTACAGATGGGTTGTTCAATGCAACCAGCCTTACTGATTCTTTATTAATACCGAAAAAGCAAACCCAAAAGAAAAAAAATAAAATAGATAAAGAACTTTGGCATAAATTTCAAAAAGAGGGATGGACCAACGTTTCGGGTAAACCGGGAATTATTTTGCCAGAATCAGTTATAATGGCCGCCTATGAAATTTTCTATTTGGCAAATTCTAATCTGGCAATTCAAGCTGCCTTTACCAGAGAACTCATTAAGTTATTGGAGCGGCATGGTTCATCAAAGATCAATCAGATGTTACTACCTTTATTGAATTCAGGAGACGCCCTGGGGGTTCCTATTTTAAATGATACTGTCTCCCTAACAGCTAATCCAAAAGACGATCATTTTGAAATATCAGGCAAGCTGACAGATGTTTTCTATTTCAAACCACAAGCTGGATTAAATATTATCCAATTGGTTACAGCTAGAATCGATCAACAATCAATTGGAATTTTTGCAATACCTTATTATCAGTTAGGCCAAAAACAGGAAAGGTCTAATGGAATTACCACAAGTGACCAGACAATGGCGCCTGAAAACTGGTTGATTGGAAATTTGACTTATAATAAGGCTAAAGGGCATTTACTGACAACGGTTGCTTCCCCGACGGAACTGTCCGAGCTTTTCCTTGATGAACTCAATCATCAGCTTTCCATCTTTTGTGTCGCGACCATCGCCAGGTTAATCATAACAGAAAATTCAATCAACCAGTCCTCAAATAATAAAAAAAATATTGCTGTTCAGCACTCAGATTTTAAATCAACGCTTTATGCCATATATGAAGGCCTGAAGGGAGCAGTTTTATCCAGCTCCTTTAAATATGACTGCAAACTTTATGCCGGGGAAGCCCAGGCGGATCATTTTATTAATTCACATAAACTGACCAGTATTATTCTTAAGCTATATTCAAGTAACATTGCCTTCGATTTAATCAGACAAGGGATTAATCATTTTGGTCTTTCGATGTATTCTGATAATTTTGACATGAGCCAACAAATCAATAAAATTATTGCTTTTCATTCATTAGGTAATAAAAATGCTAATTTGGCTCAGGCTGCTGTTCATAATTTAATTAAAAATGAAGGTAAACTTATCAGTAGCATCCTTGGAGATTACCAGAATATAGATGCCCACCAGGCAAATTCACCACAATTAAGGTCTGCGATTGGTATCTGGTTGGAATACGTTGGAGGGGTAATATTATTGCAGGATGATATGACCAATGACAAAGATTTAACCAGTTGGCAACTGTTTGCGGAACGCTATACAATGTTACTGGGGAATGTTATTATCTCCTATCATTTGATCCAGCAGGCACTGGAATCTGAAAAACAAATGGAGCAAATTGGTGTCAATTTTTTCAATATCAGTCTTGAAATTGAAAAAAACGAAACGGTAGAAAAACTATTTCAAAATGTATTATTGGCAGAACATTTTGTGCATAACGTACTCACTTTGCAGGAACGGCAAATCAGAATACTGCAAAAAAAATCGGGAATTCTATTTTAAGCCAACCATTACTGGTCAGATGAAAAGACTGATTAAAACTATTTCCTTTCTGGTCGTTTTAATTCCATTGTTTTTATCTGATCCGCTTTCTGCCGACCAAAACAAATCCTCAACACACACGCTCCAATTACTAATAACTTCAGATATGCATGGCGGATTTACCAATCAAGTCATGTATCCCCATCGAAAAAAAAGCGGTTTGTTTCATATTGCAAACTATATTAAACAAATTCGATTAGCACAAAAAAACGTTATTCTGCTGGATACCGGTGATATTATTTCAGGTTCACCACTATCCATTTATTACAATTATTTATATCCAACCAGATTAGCGGAAAACCCATTTTTCCGATTGTTAAATTCCTTAAAATATGATGCCATTGTTCCCGGAAATCACGATCTGGAACACCTCTCTCTTTTGGAAAACTTTTATATTCCCGGTGGTAAGACAAAATGGATTGCTGCCAATATTCAACAAAGTGGCATACCCTTTTTTTCCCCTTACCTGAGTATTCACCAGCCTAATTTTAAAATTGTTATTATTGGTGCAACCACGCCCGGTATTTTAATATGGTCTAATATCTCAACCTTAGCAACAACCAGAATAACTTCTGTCAAACAGGCCTTAATAAAATGGATCGCTAAAATCAAAAAAGAGATAGAACCTGATTTTTTAATATTAGCCATTCATGGAGGCCTAAATCCCATGAGAGATGATGAAAATGGTAAGTTGAATCGAATACCTCCGGTTAATGACATTCGATCACTGTTACCGGATTTCCCAGAGATAGATTTTATCATATCCGGCCATGATCACCAGCTATACCCATACCGTTCTAATCAGAAATTGAGATATATTGATCAACGACCTGTCGTCAGCGCGGGTAAACACGCAGAAACGGTGACGAACATTAAGCTGAGCCTACAAAAAAAAGGAAATACTTGGAAAATCATCAACCATCAGGTAAATATTTTTAAAGCTGCCGATTCCAATCAAAACAAACCGCCTATGACTTCGTTTAGCCAGGATTACCTGACTTTTATCAATGAACCCTTCAATTGGAAAGTTCATAAAGCGAGTACAACCATTGCCGCTTCGTGTATTAATGAACTACTGGCATTGTCTTTTAGTGATCAAAAAACAGCCGGATCACTTTTCCCATCTATCGAAAAAATTTCCTTATACAAAGTAAAAAACCAGATCCTGCGACGAAAACATATTTATCAATGGTTACGATATCCAAATCATGCAGTTTCGATCAAGATGAGCCACAATGATATATTTTTAGCTACTCACCCCAAACCGGAATTTGGAAAACGTCGAAGCGCTTATAACCGCAGGCTTTTCTCTTATTTTAAAACGGAATGGAATAATACATTGAATAAACAAAGCTGGTGGCCAAATCGTAAAGATTATAAAAAAAATAAGACAGTCAAAATTAGTGATTATCACTTTTATGGCGGAGGTGGGGTGTTGTCGGCAATCTTTCTTAAACAGAAGGGGGAGGCTAACATAACAGGGAAAATTTTCCAGGAACAACTCATCGACTATTTAAAAAGTAATCAGCAGTTGGAACCTGAATCCTGTCAATTTCTAAAATATCAAAGTGTCACTTCAGCTGTTTCTCCAAAATAGAATCAGGACCTGTTTGGCTAAACTATTATACAGTTTTGTGGTTTCTTCGATATTCATATTTTTTAGTGTGATTTTAAATAGTATTTGCAAACAAAAGCCGCAACTTCATAGGGGGTTTTCCGTTCCATAATATTGTTTCCACCAACAGAATAGAATTGATATTTGTTTCCACCTAAATGGATAATTTTTATCATTAGATTATTATCACATCTAAAAAAATTAATGATTTTCCCATTGTTGGGTTTATCACTATTGATAAAAAAATCTACTCCCAGACTGGTATTCAATAATGTCGTTGAAAATAGTAAAACAAATCCAACTCTCAAAGATATTTTTTTTATCGTTTTTAATATCATGAAACCTATATCAGTTAAAATTTGAATTATTTTTCCGATTTTGCACAGTAACCAATTGATCCTTTTTGACAAATAGTACCATCAATCCACATGGCTCCTTCAAAATTTGTCCCCATTGTGTTGGCACCAGTTAAATTAGCACCAAACAGAGTAGCCTTTCTAAATTTTGCCCGTTTTAAATTGGCACCCTGAAGGTTTGCATTTGTTAAATCCAACCTATCCAGATTGGCTTTATATAAATCGCAATCCGGACATGACTTCGTTCTGATCAGTTGTTCCACCGATACACGGTCAAAACTCAAAGCAATTTGCCCAACTAAACAGATGGCAAGCAGACCAAAAAGTGTAAAAACTAAGTTTTTTTTCATATGATTATATTGTTGATTAATTTTGGGTGGTTAAAAGATATCATGGGTTTAATGCAATAATGATTCTAAATAGATGCATAAATTTAAATTAAATCAAAATGTTAATACTTTGTTATCTGACTTTAAATATTGTGTTAAAGGAAGCCCCATATATTGTACCTGCACACCAACTCTATTCAGGTTTTCAGACACCTGATAAGAATCCGAGCAAGATTTGCAGGCCATAATTTTAACCCCGGCATTTTTCATCTTTTTAATTTCAGCCTGGAGTTCATCATCCTGTGCCAGTAATTTAGCCGACGGTCCCCAGATGATTAAAGTAACCTCTTTCCACCAATCCTGAGCTTTGGCATTTAAAGTATACATAAATGCCATTTTTAAAGCGACTTCACGATCTGCTGAAGACCATATCACAATTAATTTATCCATAATTTACTCCCGTTAGCTCCTTTATTTCTTCCCATTCACTCACTAACAAACTAAATCCAATGTGATCAACCCAGCCATGGTGTAATTTTTCACACTGATCTCTTCATATATTAAAAATTTAAACATAAATACTTCAAATTAAAGTTTTCAATAAATCCATCGCGGCAAAATGATCGGGTACAACTTTGAATATTATCTTTTTTAATTCTTCAGACGGCTGTTTCATGTCGGGAATCATCACCGGGCACATCCCGGCAGCATGTGCTGCTTTTATACCGGGCTCTGAGTCTTCTAAGACCAGACAATTCTCTGGGGGGGTATCTAATTTTATTCCGACATTTTGAAAAATATCGGGTGCAGGTTTTCTGTTTTCAACTTGATCACCCGCAACTAAATGATCAAAAAACTGATTTAATCCCGTTATTTCAAGATTTTCCATGGCTTTATTAAAACTGGTTGTCGTACCGACACCTTTAGGAATATTAACTTCTTCTATAAATGTTAATAATTCGACAATTCCTTTTTTCAAAGGAATACCATTTTGTTGGATATAAGCTTTTTCATATTTAGCCATTTTTCGACAGATTTTTGAAAAAGGAAAGGCGTCACCAAATTGATGCTTCAGCATCTTTCTAGTACTGCGTTCATCATATCCAACCAAATCAACAAAAAGTTGAGGTTCGTGGGGGTAATCATAATCTGCCATTGCTAAATCAAAAGCATGTTTTGCGATAGCCTCGGTATCTAATAGCAAACCATCCATATCAAAAATAACGGCTTTAATATTGATTTGTATTGGCATAATGGAATTTAGTGTATTTTTTTAAATACAACACCGTCAGAATGTCTTAAGTCAATGTAATCGATATTATGAATATAATCATTTAATTTTGGTATAGCACGGGACAATCTGGCCAGTTTTAAATCAAAATTTTCATACCCGAGCCTGATTTCTATTCCATAGGGAATGGAAATCAATTTTATATTGATTGGATCAGTAATAATAATTTCTGAAATTGTGCTAATTGGCAGGATTGAATTTTTATTCAATAACTTTATGATATCTACAGCATCACTTAATAATTCCAGGTTGAGGTATTCTCCTTCCCTCACCTCTGAAAGCGAATCGTTGACGATAACTGGTAGGTCCCAGGCTTTTTTTTGTTGAATCAGATCTAATATCAATCCATCTTCACAAATGAACCAGGTTTTATCTTTTACTCTTAAAAAAGCAATGGGTGATCTTTCCGTAATCGTTACATCAATTCCCTCCCAGAAATTTTTGCGAACAATAACGGTATCAACCCAATTTAGCTGTTTCAATCGGGTACTGAATACATAAGGATCTATATCAAACCATGATTGATCGGGATAAACCCCCAAATATTTGGCAATAGTAGTTTTATCCAGGATATTATTCCCATGAATCATTATATTCTTCAAAGGACTGGTAATCTTTCCCGGAATTTGAATGAGGAGGAAAAGGATAAAACAAAAGACGCAAATTGAAACCGATATTTTAAGAATGCGTCGAAATCCCAATTCTAAAATTGTTTTTTGAATAGGCTTATTATTGTTGCTTTTGTTAAAAGTAGATTTATAGTCTTTCATAAAGATTGTTCGGACCAATCTTGAAAATTAAAAGTTATGCTAGATTTATCAAGATCGTAAAAATAATTTAGCTGTTGACAATTGAGGCAAAAATTACTTGATCATTATTAAGGTTTCTTGTTTTTCCTGATTGTTCAAATCCCACAAACGCCTAATTATGTCAATATTGTGTAATTTTTTTAAGCCACTCAATTCACCTCATCACTGAAGTAATCAGTGTTTTACAAAGTATTAATTGACAATCTGTTTTTTTTACCTTCTGATTCAAAAGTTTAACGATAAATTGACAAGAAAATTGCATACATGTGATCCTGGTGCAAACGAACCGAACAAATAGTGCAAGCAATGGGCAAAAAATTTACGAATCCTTATATTTCAGAGATGGATAATTATAAGGATATAATCATTACTGAAAAAATCTCAAATCATCCTGTAAAACCATTTCCAGATACACAACCACTAAAATCCATCATTGATATTGGATGTGGTTCGGGAAATTTTTTAAGAAAATACGCCCAAAATAACCCAGATTTCAGTTTTTATGGATTTGAACTCCGATTCAAGCGACTAGTAAAAGGTGCCATTAAATTTAAAAAACGGGATATTTCAAATATCAGGTTAATTAGGGATCGGGCAGAGAACATCAGAGATTGGATTAAGGAAAAATCAATTGATGAAATTTATGTCAATTTCCCGGACCCCTGGGCTAAGAAGAAAAGACAATTAAAACATCGACTGGTTACAAGAGAATATTTAACAGAACTATTTAAGCTTTTAAAACCAACAGGACATTTTATTTTTAAAACAGATCACCCTATTTATTTTCAATGGACTATGGATCGCCTAAATATTCATGATCATTTTAAAGTTATTGAATATTCTGATGATTTACATCAGTCTGAGTACGACAAAGCCAACATTCCAACAGAATTTGAACAACTATTCAAAGGGAAAGGATTTCCCGTTTATTACATAAGATCTATTGTTCAACCCTAATATTATAATATGAATCCGGTACCTCAGAAAATCAAATCATATGTTCAGGTAATACTTATTATTGTTATCGCATGGTCGACGATAACCGCTGCCGATTCAAACCTGAATAAGTTTTTTGTTCTCAACCCAACTGAACAATACCTGATTAGGATATTTAATCAGAATGGAACTACGAATATTCGTTTGTTTGAAACGAAAGAAATGAATCAAATTAGCCAATGGCAAATCACTGACTTCAGTCCTCATACCGTTCGTTTTTCCGATACTAATCCTAATCAATTGATACTAGCGTCCCAAAACAAGATTATAACCTATAATATAGGAGGGGGAAAAGAGCAGAAAACTTATGAACACGAAGTAACAAACGGTGAGACTATCACTCAGATTTCATTTGATCGAGAAAGTAATGATATCATTTGGGCAACTGATTATACCGTTTATAAAACTAACCCTAAAGAGAATAAAACGACCAAAATTGGACTTGTTGATAAATCAAAAGGCCCTATTAACTCATTATCTATCCTCAAAGGTCATAAAATAGCAGTTAGCCAGAAAAAAAGTTTGGATATCCATGTTTTTTCACCGGGATACCAAAAAGTGGGGAAAAAAGTATCTGAACACAAAGCACCTGTTGTGGGAATTCAATCACCTAAAGGACAAACCATATACTCTGTAGATAAGCAGCACAATATTTTGATTTGGGACATTTTCACCCGACAAATCATCAATCAAGCTAAACTTCCACAACCCGATATTGATTCAGAAATCATAGCCACAGGTCTGGACGATCAAAATGAAAATTTATTAATTTTGCATCAGATAGGGAAGGATATCTATGGAGAAAAATATCGTTTAAATGATCTTAAAAATGGCATTATTTCCCCTAAAAAACATGCTATTTCAGGTAATAAAAGTGGCCAATTGCATTCAACCAATGCACTACTGTCCTCTGACTATTCACCTGTAGACGCAATAACAGAAGAGATAAAAAAGCAGAAACCAATTTTTATTTTACCGGATCCTCCAAAGCAAAAACCAACACCACTTCAATTAGCAACTATCGAAGCACAAAGTGAGAACTATTACAAAGCATTGGATTTTATTAAACAGGTAAGCGCGGATGATCCTGAATACCGACAATCCCGAATTTTACAAAAAGAAATATACGATAAAATCGATGCCCAAAACAAAATAAATGCTGCCAAAGAGCAATATGCCAGTCACAGCTACCAATCTGCTAAAATCTTATTAAATGAAGCCCTGGAAAAAGATTCTAAAAATAAACAGGCAAAAAAATATCTTAATTTAGTTGAGAAACAACTTTCCCGATCATTTTGGAATAAAATATATATTGCAGCTATTATTATCGCAATATTAGGAATCGGCGGCTTTATAATTTACAAATTTTTATTCGCAGCTGAAAAAGAAAATCAGTCTGAAAAAGAAACATTCGATGAATACAACCTCCACAATGGAAATATTTCTGAAATAAAACTACTCCGACAAGAATTCATTACAACCCGCAATCAAACCAGAGAAATACTAAAAAGAGCTATTTTAATGGATAAAATGGGTAAGTATAAAATTAAATGGATTGAATTCTCCACCCAAATCAAAATTATTGAAAAAAAGGCCAAACTTTCAGAAAAAAAACTTCCTGAACTTATTGAGGAATTGAAAACGCTACAAACCAGTGTTAAAAATATTTCCTGGCATAAGTTTAAAAGGGCACAAAGACATACCAAATACACAGGTCCCAAAAATAAAGATCAGCAACAATCACAAAAAAAGACTGCCAATAACAACCAACAAGGTGATGCTACCGAAGAATTGAATTACTATGAAATTCTAGGCGTATCTAAAAACGCGACGACGGAGGAGATAAAAAAAGCCTTTCGAATCAGAATGAAGGAATATCACCCTGACAAGCATAACGCTTCTGACTTCAAATGGATTAAAGAAGAAGCGTCCAGAATGACAAAATTAATCCAGGAAGCATATCAAACCCTAAGTGATCCGGCAAAACGGAAAACTTATACACCTTAAGACTAACACTTTTCAAATAATTATTTATGATACAATCCATGACCGGATATTATAAGACAGATGTCGAAATTAACGACAAGTCCTGTAATATGGAAATTCGCTCTGTCAACCATCGATATCTCGAAGTCAAATTGAGAATCCCCAAACAATTTAGAAGTCTTGAAGATAAATTAACGGCGATCGTAAAAAAACTGTTGACCCGGGGTAAAGTTGATATCTCAATTAATCTTGAAAAATCCAGCATTCCACTGGAAAAGATGGAATTAAACCTCCCCCTTTGGGAAAAAATTAATGATATCATTCAAATTTTAGATAAAGACTACCAAAAAAAGGTCAATATAAACCTCTCTGATCTAATGAACGCAAAAGATCTGTTAACTTACCAGCAAACAGACACCGATTCTGAAATATTTGAGCAATTATTCAGAAAAACAATTAAGACAGGTATTAAAGGCTTAATAGAAATGCGAAAAACTGAAGGAAAATTGCTACTGATAGAAATTGAACAGCATCTGGAAAAAATGAAAGAACTTATTGATCAAGTCCCTAAATTTCGACAGGAAATACTAACCATCTACCAGAATAAATTGAAAAAAAACCTCAAGCAACTTAGCCTCGATTATCAGGAAAACGATCCCAGAATTTTGCAGGAAATTGGAATCTTTATGGACCGCATTGATATATCCGAAGAGTTGGAACGTTTTAATACACACCTCATCCATTTTAAAGAACTACTGGACTCTCCCGATCCAGTTGGCCGAAAATTAGATTTTCTTTTGCAGGAATTCAATAGAGAAGCGAATACTTTGTGTTCTAAAGCAAATCATACTAATATCGCAAAGATCGGAGTTGAACTAAAAAGTGAAATTGAAAAAGTTCGGGAACAAATTCAAAATATTGAATAGGAATAAACCTGTTATTCTTAGTTAACACTATTGTAACTTCAAAATGCCAGCAGCTTCTCCCGACTATCATAAAAAGTGGCAAGCGTTTTCAGCAGTCGCTATCGGTGTTTTTTTATCGACGGTAGATGGCAGTATCGTTAACATTATTTTGCCGACACTGGTTAAAACTTTTCAAACAGATTTTGCGATCATTCAATGGGTTGTTGTTGGTTATCTTCTAACAGTTACCACCCTAATGATCAGTTTTGGACGCCTGGCTGATATTCTGGGGAAAAAACCACTATATACAACAGGTTTTATTATTTTCACCATTGGTTCCGGTCTATGCGCTATTTCCCCTTCGGTCTATTGGCTAATTGGGTTTAGGGTATTACAGGCAATCGGTGCTGCAATGATAATGGGGTTGGGAATGGCCATTGCCACAGAGGCATTCCCTAAAAGTGAACGTGGCAAAGCACTGGGTATGATTGGTTCCATCGTTTCTGTGGGAATCATTATTGGTCCGGCGTTAGGAGGCTTAATATTAAATGTCACAACCTGGCACTGGGTTTTTATTGTAAACGTTCCAGTTGGCGTTATTGGTATTTATATCGTGCTTAAATACGTACCTCATTCAAAACCCACCGGTCATCAAAAATTTGATTATTTGGGAGCGCTAACCTTTTTTATTAGTATTATCAGTCTGCTCCTCGCTTTAACATTCGGACAAACCATAGGTTTTTCTCATCCTTCTGTTTTAATTTTATCTATGATCTGGTTCTTATTTTTGATTATTTTTATTACCATTGAATACAAATCAAATTATCCCATGATCGATCTGAAAATATTTGAAAATACTATTTTCAGTGTTAATTTAAGTACCGGATTTATTGCTTTTATTGCTGTTTCTGGAATTATGATTTTGCTTCCGTTTTATCTTGAGAATATCCTCGATCTTGATATTTTAATTGTTGGATTACTATTAGGGGTCATACCGGTTATGTTGGGTGTTATCTCTCCGATATCTGGGATTTTATCGGATCACTATGGCTCAAGACGTATCGCTTTTTTCGGCTTATTAGTTTTGATTGGCGGTTACGCGGCAATCAGTACTTTAAATGAAAATACAACGATTTGGGTATATATTCTCTGTATTGCTCCAATGGGAATAGGGATGGGGCTTTTTCAATCTCCTAACAATAGTGCCATTATGGGTGCTGTTTCCCGTGATAAACTGGGAGTTACTTCCGGTCTACTCTCAGTTTCAAGAACCTTGGGACAAACGGTAGGTATTGCTACTATGGGCGCTTTCTGGTCATTTAGGACCTTGAGTTACCATCAGGGATCAACTATCATCAGTGCCACAAGCGCCGCCAAAAATCATCAGGTAAAAGGATTACAGGAAATGTTATGGTTAATTACTTTCCTGATATTTATTGCGCTTATCCTTCACCTCATTGGCTGGTATAAAGAGTCCAAATTTAAACAACAAATAAGATAAAGGAACCCTTTGCAAACATTTCAACAACGTTCCCTGTTTTTTCAGGAATCAAGTAATTAGAGAAATCACATAAAAAGCTGGAGTTAATTAATCTACTGAACAATAACTCTTTACCTGCGCAATTTTATCCTTTGTTGATTTCACACTAACTGCATCTGGTGTATCTCCATGTTTAATCGTTTGATGGAGCATTTTCAAATTTGAGACAATAATATCAAACTCTTCAGTACAACTTGAAATCATTCTATGTTTCTGAATAACAGGAGGTTGTCTCTGTATCAATTGAGAAACTCCGTTATTAAAACTATCTTTCATATCAATATGGGTCTGCAACCTAACATCAGTAGCTAGTTCAATTAATTTAGATGCTGCTTGAAGCGCTTCTTCAGTCGTATATGGAGCTTCTTCGTTTGATTTTGTCATAATGTATGGTCTTAGAAAATTTAATAGATATTTTTAAAAAATAAATTTAACCTTAACTGTAAATATAAGACATATTTTATTATTAGGAGTATTTTTGGCAAGATAAAAAAATTAGGACTATAGCAGAATTAACTAATAAGATGAATTTACAAGAAGAAGTTAATTAATTTGTTTGTAAACAATACTCTGCAAACGCTTATTTATATTGTATGTGTTCTGATTTTAACGGTCTTAGGTACCAAAAACTGGATTATAAAACTACCAGTGGATTACTTTAAATTCCTTAACAAACACGGTGTGAATTTTTTTCGGAAATTTTTTATCTGTTTTCTAAAGATTTTTACGCTACAATGGCACATCACACAAAAATGAAAACATTGTTGTGACCGCAGCAACCGGCCAGAATTTAACATTGATCAAGCCATTGATGTTTTGGATCAATTGAGTCAATTTTGCCGAGATAGATACGTTGATGGACATTGAATATCTTTATTTCAACTATATCGGGCCAGCTGATTATGAAGACGCTGTCTCAATAGCACACGGTAGGATTGAAGTCAGAAGGATTTGGACAACAACAGAATTGAATGACTACGTGATATTCCCACATGTCGCTCAGGTCTATAAAATAGAGCGGGAGACTACGAATAAAAAAAGTGGCGAGACATCACATGAGATTGCTTATGGTGTGATGAGCAGAAGTACCCTAGACGCCAGTCCTTAAAAGGTTTTACACACTGTACGAAGACATTGGTCAGTTGAGGTCTCTCACTATATCATTGACAGGATATATGATGAAGATCGCTCAACTATCCGTACGGAGCACGGCCCGGAAAACATGACTCGACTCAGGCGAATTGCCATCGGATTGGTGAAATCAAAGGGTGTCAAAAATATATCGAAGAAAATGAGGCAGCTGAACAAGAATATACATTCAGTTTTGACCTACTTAAAAATTTTAAACAACATCAAACCCTTTGCAGGGTATAGTGTGCCAAGTTAGAACAAATTAGCCGTGTCCGGATAGGTAGTGATAAAACTTGACAAACTGTAGATAATGAGATCCGCTATGTGGAACAACAATTTTGGGTTTATTTGAACTTGTACATTTAGAGAGGCATGAAGCTAATTTGCAATTGCTTGTGCGCATCAAGTAAACAAAATCTTGTTGGGGAACCAGAGATAAATTGACTGAAAAAAGCAGGTCTTTTTGAGACAATAAACCTCTGAGGAAACCAGCGAAACTCTGCTGTATTTGTCGTATCTAGCAGATTTTGTCCTTAAAAAAGCAGCTTAAGTGAGTGCTTATAAATAGAACATAGTTTATGCATACATAGCCTTAGGTTTATATTGGTCTAGACCACGTCTGAATTTAAACTATTTAGAACTTGGATTCTATCCAATAATTGAAGGTTAGGCATTAACAAGCGTTAATTTAGATTTCTTATGGTCTAGACCATGAGCGAATCCGGATTTTTTACTGGATTCTACCCGGTAATTGAAGGTTAGGCTTTAACAGGTGTTAATTTAGCTCTCCAATGGTCTAGACCATTGGAGGATTTAGACTTTTTGAAACCTGGACTTTGTCCAGTGATTGGAGGTTAGGCTTTAACAGGTACTAAGTTAATGACTACCATTAATTAATATTTTATCAATCTGATTATTTAATGTGAGGAAAAATTCCTCCAACTAATAACCAAAAAAGGAGAATACCTTATGAAACTTCGAACAAGCTTAGCATCAGTAATTGCGCTGGTCGTAATGGCCATGTCAAGCGCAGCTGTTGCATCTGCGCAAAACACGCTGGACATTGTCAAGAAGCGTGGCCATTTACGCTGTCAGGTTGGTACACCTTCAGGTGGTTTTTATAATCTTGATGCTGACGGCAACTGGTATGGCCTCGATGTAGCGGTATGTGAAGCTGTTGCGGCTGCCATTTTTGGAGACAAAAAGAAAATGGAAATCCAATCTGTCAGTAGCCAGGCACGCTTTACCGCTTTGGCCAATGGAGAGTCTGATCTTCTAAGTCGCACAGCCACCTGGACAATGTCACGTGACACCCAGCTTGGTTTAGATTTTCTGACACCTAATTTCTATGATGGTCAAGGTTTTACTGTTCTTAAAGACAGTGGTATCACCAGTGCGTTTCAACTGAAAGGTGCGAAGGTGTGCGTGACGAGTGGCACAACCAGCGAACTGAATCTGGCGGACTTCAGCCGGGTAAATAACCTCAATATCAGCGCTGTTACTTTCGAAGATTGGAACGTCCGTGACGATACATATCTTAAGGGTGGATGCGATGCAGTATCGATTGACAAATCATCTTTGGCTGCAAATATTATTTCATTTCCGAATCCTGCCGATCATATGATTCTGCCTGAAACCATTTCCAAAGAGCCTCTAGGCCCTGCAGTGAGACAGGGGGACAGCCAATGGGCCAATCTTGTCAAATGGTCATTATTTGCCATGATCAACGCAGAGGAATTAGGGATTACCAGCACTAATGTTGATGATATGCGTGCCAACTCAAAAAATGTGGCTGTGCGCCGCATGCTTGGCGTCGAGGGCAACATAAATGAAGGATTAAAGCTCTCCAAGGACTGGGCCTATAATATCATCAAGCAGGTCGGAAATTACGGTGAAAACTATGAAAAGTATATCGGTAGCGGCAAAGGAGCTCTTGGCATCCAGCGGGAAGGAACTCTTAACGCCCTTTGGACCAAAGGTGGCCTGATGTATTCTCCTCCAATGCGATAGTAACAACAGTTATAATTTTAAGCGTTATAGTTACCCACTGGTACCAAATCATAAGTCAGCTTGGTTTGGTACCAGTAATCTGTATTGTAAAAAACGAATATCAAGGAGAAAATATTGTGGCAGCCAGTGATAATAGTAAAGAATTCGTGCATATCAAGCCAAAAGAGCAGTTTAATTTTTTTCATGATGAGCGAGTGCACTCCGTTTTTTATCAATTACTAATCGTAGCGGCTGTTGGCTGGTTCGTCTGGTACCTTACCAGCAACACAGCTCAAAATCTTGAATCACGCGGAATGCATACGGGTTTCGGCTTCCTTAAAGTTGCAGCCGGATTCGATAGCTCCTTCAAACTTATTTCCAATGTGCCCGGGGTTGGAACTTATGGCCGTATCTTCTTCATAGGCGTTCTCAACACACTATTGATTTCAACGCTGGCAATCATACTCAGCACGATGCTTGGGTTTTTTATTGGCGTCCTGAGACTCTCCCGCAATTGGCTGGTCTCCAAGGTAGCCCTGGCATATGTGGAAATCTTTCGTAATACGCCAGTATTGATACAGATTATTTTTTGGTACATCGGTGTTTTCTCCCTGCTTCCCAGGGTTAGAAACAGTATTGACTTATCTGTCGGTGCAGAAGTTATTCTACTTAATAATCGTGGGTTTTATGCACCATGGCCAATACCAGGTGATTGGCTCTGGATGACCGGGCTTACTTTTATCATTGCTGTTATCGCTGTAGTTATTTTCAAGCGCTGGGCTCAAAATCGTCAGGACAGAACAGGGAAAATATTCCCGACCTTTATAACTTCCACCTCATTACTTATTTTTCTGCCGGGAATTGTATATTATATGACAGGAATGCCACTTGACTGGGATATTCCGAAACTTGAAGG
>Ga0257125_1002215_pt1 | contig 16561 bp, 7 predicted proteins | sample SI106_200metaG_FD_190183 | JGI IMG/M metagenome (GOLD analysis project Ga0257125, IMG submission 190183) | Marine microbial communities from Saanich Inlet, British Columbia, Canada - SI106_200 | ecosystem: Environmental > Aquatic > Marine > Inlet | place: Canada: British Columbia | collected...
AAGGAATCTAAGGAATTGAATAGGAATCCTTAATTCTCTGATTGATCCTCGTCGAAGTCAGACGAGTCCACAACAGCAAGAAAACTACAAACACATCTGGTGTAAATGGCGGTTCAAGAAGTCATGGCAATTATTACTCTTACATTCAAGTGAGTCCGTATAAGAGAAAGAGTCGGAAAGTTTCAACTGCAAAATACGGTGAGGAAGGGGCATTTCGAAAAGCAGTTGCCTAGAGAATAGGAATGGAGTTGACCGTTTATGGGCACAATAGAATAAAGGACAGCTTTATTCGTTCCCCATCAAGTATTTTGGCCAAATCGGGTTTTTAAGTTTGGCTAGCCTCCAATATTCAGCTTTATTGAACCGCCATGGTACTGACCCATATGCCTGGGGGTGTGGGAGGGAAAGCCAGTAAGGCCCCCCTATCCCAATTTGACGTTTTTATCGCAATATGTTAGATACTTGACAGTATAGAGTTTTTGATATCTACGCCGCCTCTGGCAACATGATCTTAAAGGGCCTCTTGAACTTTTGACATAATTATTCGATAAGTCGAGGTATTCTTGAAACTGTGAAAATTATGATAGAACTCTTGCCGGACAACCAGCCTCACTGTCTCCTCGCTTGGGGGCGGAAGAGCTGATCGTGCGCAGCCAACCACTTAAGCTGGAACTCAAAACTGTCGAGAATATATTAAGAAGGGATTAAAAAGAATGTCCAAAACTAAACCAGAAAGCTATCCAATATTTAGAGCGTCTACTTTCATTATCATTTTTATTTGTACGCTGATCAATATAACTTTCGCGATAAACAAGTCTAAAGATCCGTTCAACAAACAAAACATTTCCAGCGGCGATAAACAGAATCCCTTTACACAAGCGACACAGCTGCACAAGCAGCCGACCTATAAAAAGTCACTGGTGCATGTAAAAAAAATATACCAGGATTCTGAAAACCAGAAGATCTATATTCCTGAAGAACAGCTTTATTACCGTGTATCCCTTTCTCCAGATAACGAAGCCGCATCTTTTTTGATCAAAAAGGACAGTGGCAAGCTCAAGCTGGATTTAGCACCGCTCATGGAAGAGTATACCAGAGTGATGATATCTTTTGGCGAGGGTGTGGAAGAGAAATATGTGATATATAAAGATATCAGGCCCCCTGAGATTGAATTGAATATTGAAGCGATTCCTGATACTCAACAAAACCTTGAGCAATTTGGAAGTTGTGTCGTATCTCTTGGAGCAAAGGATGCAGATTCCGGGATCGATCAGGTATATATCTCAATTAACGGTCATGAATTTGAACTTTATCAGGAGTCTTTAACCTACATTCCCATGAAGGTTTACAGTATCAGGACATACGCGGTTGACCGGGTGGGGAATGTATCATCACCTATGGAGTTGGTATTCCGGATCGACAGTATACTGGCAAAGCAACGGCTCGTTAAACGTAAAGCACGCAAGGCTATTGAAAAAAAATCAAAAGCGGAAAAAAAGGTAGCCTTTCAGGTTATTGAAAAACTGTCTTCCATGTCCCCACAGATCGTTTTTGAAAAAAGCGAATCGCAGATTTCTAATACCAAGGGTAATCTACTGGCTCCCAGTTCACCTCTCGTAATATCTCGTTTTAACAAGATACCGGCTATCAAGGATGTATTTATCAAGTTTGCATCCAATCCAAAATCTGTTTTGAAACCTTTTCAAGGAACACCATTGGATCTTGCCATCCAGGAACGAAAGGAAAAGGAGGAAGAAGGAACGCTTATTGAGGAGAAAAAATCAATTGATATTGATAAAATAAACGTTAAAAAGCTTCTGGCTAAGTTTGCTGATCAGGAACCCCCATTTGTAATGGTTGAGGTATTGAAAGACCGATTTGCAGAGGGAAAATACGTGTATGTCTCAAAACGTTCGCGAATAAAACTGCTCGCTGATGACGCAAATCGTGGTGTAGATAAAGTCTGGTACGATTTTAATCAAGGAGATAAAATTGAATACAAGGATCCCTTTACTGTTCCACAAAAATCGGGAGAACAGCTGTTAAACTTTAGTGCTATTGATAAAGCGGCCAATAAGAGCCCGGTAGGTGCGTTAACCCTGTTTCTGGATACCCAGTTGCCGGAAACAACCCATTCATTTAGCCAAGTACCTTTTGTCAGGGGAAAGAGCATTTTTATCAATGGTACAACTCAAATCAGATTGGCTAGCCGCGACCGTGATTCAGGTGTTCAGAAAATACTTTTTAAAATAAATGGTGGGGAAGCAAAAACATTCGATAAAGGCATTCTGTTTTCCGCTGAAGGTAAACACCGGTTAGAGTACTTTGCTGTTGATCAGGTCAACAATCATGAAAAGGCAAAGCAAATTGAATTCTATATTGACAGATCGCCACCCTCGATTTTCTGGCAATACAGCAACACACCTCGGAAAAACACCGGGGATTCAAAAACACAAAACACGAAGTTGTCATACCCGAGTAACAGTGTTCTGTTTTTAGCAGCCTCCGACCAAAAATCAGGCGTAAAGAAGATTTCCTATCGGCTTAATAATAAAGAAACCATCCCTTACAGAGGCCCAATCTTATTCAAGGAGAAAGGGGATTTTCAGTTAACCGTTTATGCTGTGGATGCTGTTGGAAACCAAATTCAAAAACAAACAGCCTTCTCGGTTTACTAACCAATCAGGGATGATTACGCTCATGTTACCTGAGAAAGGACCATGAATAGTACACAATCAGATTCGTTTAAGCATACGGACATAAATCATGATATTTGGAAAAAGAATGATGAATAACGGAATAAAGTCAAAATGTGTTTTTTGGTTAGCATTCATATTTCTTGTCTTTCCTGTACTCGCAGGTTTTAATATAGAAAAGGGCTTGGCTGCGGATCTGTCAGATCCACAGGAACCCGCGCAAAAAGAAAATCTTGAAGGTACCAGTGCACTTCAAAAAAAGGACTACAATACTGCATTGTCTCATTTCATTAAAGCTTCCATCCTGGATAATAGCGAGGAAAAATATTTTCTGGATATTGGTAGAACTTTATATAGGCATTTCGACCCTAAATCGGCTGCTGTCTGGATCGGTAAATCGCTGCCTGAACAAAAAGGACTGTACAAATATTATTCATATGCAGGCTGGGCAGCAATAAAAGATAAAGAGAATAAAAAAGCGGTCATCTGGCTGGAAAAGGCTGTGATTTTAGCAAAAAGCGAAAACGAAACCGCCTTAATGGCAGCATTTCTCAATTCTCTAGGTTCTATCTCCTTCGATCTGCATCAATTTGATCTTGCCACAGAATATTTTTATCAGGCTACCGCATTGCAGAAGGACAACACGTTTTACAAGCAAAACTGGGAAAGAGCCAAACACATGATCCGCCGTTTGACAAAACGGGACAACGAAATTGGGTTTATTAATTATGAAACTGGTAAATTTGAAAAAGCCCTGCCTCTTTTTCTAAAGACTTATAAAATAAGGGAAAAAGTATTTGGTGCAAAACACCCGGATACCCTGGTCTCATTAAATAATCTGGCAAGTTTATATCAGGCGAGCGGGGAAAACGACTTTGCCCTGCCATTTTTTGATAAGGTGTATAGAATCCGTTCAGACGTATTTGGAAAAAAACATCCTGATACCCTGGTTTCCATGAATAATCTGGCAGCCAGTCTACAGTCTTCGTATCAGTATAAAAAAGCGGAGAAACTCTTTGTCGAAGCAGTAAAGCTCAGAACAGAGGTATTCGGAGAAACCAATGCCGATACGCTGACGTCTATTAATAACCTGACAAGCATCCTGGTTGAAATATCAAATTTTAAAAAGGCATTACCGATAGCGGTGAAAGCGCTAAAGATCAGTAAAAGCGTAAACGGAGAAGATCACTCTGATACAATTACAGCCTTAAATAATTTAGCAGAAGTTTATCAAGCGCAGGGCGAATATCAAAAAGCTCAGAAGCTTGTTGAAAGATCAATCAAGATCGCTGGAACTCTATATGGAGTTAAAAGTCAATCTGTCGTTATATTTAAAAACAATCTGGCAAGTTTATACCAGGCCCAAAAAAAATATGTTGAAGCCCATAAACTCTACTCCAATGTACTGAGCCAATTAAAAAAATCCTTTGGGGAAAAACACCTGGGTTATATCATATCACTGGCCAATTTAGCCAGTTTATATCAGGCAGAAGGCAATTATGAAAAGGCTCGAGAAACATTTGAAAAGGTGATTGACCTCAGAATAGAGGTTCTGGGTGAAGAACACCCGGATACGATTTCTACTTATGATGAATTGGCACAACTCCATCAGGTGAAAGGCAAATATGATTTGGCCGGACCGCTTTATGATGAAGCCTTGGATCTTAGCGCCAATATTAATGGAGAGGACCATCCTAAGACGGTCAAAATCAGAATACATCTAGCGAATCTGCGATATGTCGAGCAGGAATTCGAACAGGCTGAAGAACTTTATCAGGCTGTTCTGGTCGTCTATGCAGAAACTTACGGAGCAAAAAGTCCTAAAAGACTTCAAATTCTAAATAAACTTGGCAAGGTCTATACGGCACAGCGGAAATTCAAACTTGCGGCAAAGACACTGCACGAAGTGTTATCAGTCAGGTCAAAATCCCTCGGCAGCTCTCATGAGGGTACGATTGAAACAACAAATGATATTGGCCTACTTCACCAAAAACAAAAACAGTATAAAAAAGCTGAGAAGATGTTTCTAGCCGTATATCAACTGCGTCAGAAAAAACTGGGGGATGATCATATACAGACTATTAGAGCGATGAACCAGTTAGCCCAAATTTATCAAATCCGACACAAATACAAAAAATCGGAACAGCTTTATGAAGCTTGTTTGCAGCTCCGCTTGACCGTTTTGGGAGAGAACCATCTCGATACGCTTTTATCAGTTAATAATTTGGGTACGATCTATCAGATACAGAATAAAAACGAACAGGCGCAGGAACAGTTTATTAAAGCCCTTGGATTGAGCGGAGCTATAACAGGAGAAAACCACGCTAACTATTTGAATTCTCTAAATGCTCTTGGCAATAACTATCGAATTCAGGGCAAATATAAAGAAGCCAAACCTCTCTTCGAAAAGGCCAGATTAATCAGTATCGAATTGTATGGTCATAATCATATGGATACCCTGATTTCTTATAACAATCTTGGGAGTCTTTATCAGGAATTAGGAGAATACGAAACCGCGTTGCCTATTTTTCAGAAGGCGTTTGAAATTTCCACGCAAATGTTTGGCGATTCAGAATTGGTGACGATTATTATCATCAATAACCTGGCTTCTTTATACCAGGCCCTGGGTACCTACGATCAAGCAGAAACATTGTTTGACAAAGCCCTGAAATTAAATATTGCTCTTTTTGGCACGAAACACGGCTATACCATCGCCTCTTTTAATAATCTTGCGAATCTTTATCTCGTACAGGGCCTATATGATAAAGCGCAGCCGCAATTTGAGATTGTTCTCAATCTGAGCCGGGAGGTCTCCGGAGAGAAACATCCAAACACGCTAAGCGCTCTGAATAACCTGGCATCTCTATATCAAGCGCAAGGACAATACAATAGGTCGCTTCCTCTTTATCAGAAGACACTAAAATTGCGGAAAGAGGTGTTGGGTGAGCATCATCCTGATACCATCAGTTCTATTAATGCCCTTGCTGGAATATATATGTTGAAGGGGCAGTTTGTCAGCGCCATGACGTTATTCAGTTCTGCTTATGAGGCAAGAAAGAAAATCTTTGGGGAGGAGCATCCGGATACAATAGGGTCACTAGAAAATATCGCAATATTAAGACAATCTCAGGCAGATTATGAAAAAGCACAACCAATTTTTGAAAAAATATTGCAGCTGCGACAAAAACACCTGGGAGGAAATCATCCTGACTCCATTAGAAGCATTGCATCTCTTGCTTCGCTTTATAAAGACCAGGGTAGATTCGACAAGGCAGAGTTAAAATTTCAGTCAGCGTTAAAATTGCAAAAAGAAAATCTGGGAGAAAATCACCCCGATACATTGACAACCATGGACCAGCTGTCGGGGTTGTATCAGCAGCAGGGGCTTCTTGAAAAGGCTTTTCAGTACGCCGAGGCCAGCTTTAAAAAAAGAAGTGTTGTACTGGGTGAGGAACATCCTGATACAGTGGCGTCGTTAGGTAATTTAGCAAGTATCTATCAACTGATGGGGAAATATGAACTAGCGCGACCGCTGGTGGAAAAATCGGTCTCTTTATATATTTCAATCCTGGGACGAAAACACCCAAGCACAATTATTGCGCTCAACAATCTTGCCCAGCTTTATCAATTCGAAAAACAGTATCAGAAAGCGAGTGAACTTTTTAAGGAAGTATATGAATTGAGCAGCAGTGTCTTGGGTCAGAGCCATCCAAATTCTCTTATTTCCTTAAACAATTTGGCAGCAGCTCATCAAAGCCAGGGTGAATATGAACCCACCAACAGTTTATGGAAAAAAAGTCTGAAAACGACAAACATGTTTTTGGACCAGGTATTGTGGGGATCAGACAACGAGACCAGGCAGGCTTACATCAATATGCAGAGGAAAGCTAAAGCCTATCTGCTTTCTTTTTATTTACAGCACAATCGCCCGGAAACTGCCCGGGAAGCTCTGCTCTTTTCCTTAACCAGAAAAGGGCTGCTGTTGAAAATCACCTCGGAGATCAATACCGTTGTGAGGGCCGGCCACAATCCGCAACTTAGAAGAACAGCCAAACTACTCAATCAATATAAACAGAAACTAGCGGCCATGATGTTGAAGGGCCCTGGAAATAAAGAGCCGCAGGATTTTGCGGATGAGGTGGAAAAAACCCAGCAGATCATCGAAAAAATGGAAGCGTTTCTCGGATATTCGGTTCAGCAGTTCAGACGTTCAAAGATATCGGTCACCCCTGAAGATATCAAAAAAAGTCTGAAAGCGGATCAGTTGTTAGTAGACTTTCTGGTTTTTAATGAGATCGACGCGGCTAAATCGGAAATTGTGCATGAAACAATTATCGCAATTGTCGTTAGTAATGACAAAGAAAACCCCTTTACCATTGTCGACTTGGGATCGACATCGGTTTTAAAAAGTAAAACGAAGGAGTTCCTCTCAGAGATCAGCAATCCGGAATCTGATGACGGGATCGAATATTTGGATGAACTGGCTCAGAATATTCATTCAATTCTGTGGCAGCCTCTTTTGCCCTACCTTGAAGGAAAGAAAACCGTCTTTATCGTCCCGGATGGCATAATTAATCTTCTGCCGCTCAATGCTTTAAAAGATGAACAGGGCCGATACATCGTCGAATCTTTTCATCTGGTACATCTGTCATCCGCCAGAGAGATTGCTCTTCCGTCCTATAAAGGAGAACAAACATCACCTGTCGTTTTTGCGGCTCCGGTTTACAATGACCATACTGCCGAAATGGCCGCGGAATTGAAAAAAACAAAAATTAGTCATAATAGCATTTTTTCCGGTATCAGTTTCGATCCACTTCCTGGGACCGCAATTGAAGCACAAACATTGATGAAGGCATTCAAAGAAAAGGGTATTACTCCCAGGCTGTATTCACAAAAAGAAGCAACAGAATTAAACCTGAGCAAAATAAAGTCGCCCAGAATATTGCATTTGGCAACTCACGGCTTTTTTCTAACACCTGATACTGATACAGATTCCTCAGACGAAATCAGTACAGATATGATTCAGGATGATACGTCGGTGATGAAACCGGTAGAGAACCCAATGCTGCGAGCAGGATTGGCTTTTACCAGCTCAAACTACGGTTTTAAAGGTATCAAACGGCCAGATGGAACGGACGGTGTGTTGTCAGCCCTTGAAGCACTGACACTTGATTTAGTTGGTACGGATCTCGTCATTTTGTCAGCCTGTGAAACGGGTGTTGGTGATATACAAGCAGGCGAAGGAGTGTACGGTTTGCGACGGGCCCTTCAAGAGGCCGGTGCGAAAAGTGTGACTTCAACGTTGTGGACGATCAGCGATTCCGGAACCCAGAAGTTCATGACAGGATTTTACCATCGGATTTTGGAAGGTGACCCCCCTCAGAAAGCTCTACGAGACATGCAACTTGACTTTTTAGCTGAAGAGGAGATGAGTCATCCCTTCTATTGGGCCCCATTTGTCATGTTTGGCGTGTTCTAACATTGTTTGACAATTAGGAATTTCAGATTTTTCATGTCTGTAAATAAGCTAAACTATATCAATCATGACGATTTGATATAGTATTTCACGTAAGTTGAACTGAACCCGTATACTAAAAATAAAATGTTTTCAAAAATTACAAAAAACGCCTTGTTTGTAACTGTTCTGCTGGTATTGGGCTCGGCTATCGCTTTCTCCAGCGAAAAGAAGCCTCAAATTGCGCAACCACTTCAACACCAAAAAAGATTTTATTTTAGCCCGGATGGACGTTTTTTTGTTCCAGCGGACATGAAGCTATTTCTGAAAGTATCCAGTTCGCCAGCTGCCAATGCTCCGAGTGCCTTTTTAAAGAGTAGATCCAGCATGGAGAAACATCATGATTCAGAAAAAGAAGCCACTCCATTACCTTTCATGTTTGAAAAGGGAGGGCAACATAAGATTGTGGTGTTGTCAGGAAAAGGCAAGAATCAAAAAAAGAAACTTGAGACTGAACCTGGTTTTGGAAATAATCATCAACTCAAAGACCTATTTTATGTCATTCTTGATAATAAACCGCCGACATCTTCAGCTATTATTTCATCCGCGCCAATGATAACTTTAAAGCAGGCTAAAGTATACGGCAAGCCGGTTCAGTTTAGACTAAAAACAGCTGATAATGCATCAGGATTACAGGGAACTTTTTTTTCGGTGGATGGGACAAATTTCAATGAATATCTGCATCCTTTGACTTTTTCACAAGAAAAACATTACGATTTCAGGTTTTATTCTGCTGATAATGTTGGAAACGCAGAGGCCTTAAAACACGTCATGTTTTCAATCGATTTAACACCCCCATCTTCAAGTTATAAGGTTAGCATCGACCATAACGGAAACGTTTTATCTCCGAGAACAAAACTTAGACTTCAAAGTACGGACAATAATGCGGGTGTTTCGAAAATCTACTACGGATTTGATACAAATAAATCAAAAATCGCCAGAACTCATTTAGTAAAAAAAATAGCCCTCACCCATCTGAAGGAAGGAAACCACAGTTTTGTCTACTATGCTAAAGATAGGGTCAACAATACCGAAAACAAAAAGTTATATGAATTCTATCTAGACAAAACCCCACCAGCGGTGACAGTCAGTATTCAGGGAGACAGGATCAAAGGCAAGAGAAAGACGTTTGTTTCAAAGCGCACGAGCATAAAAATAAATGCCAGCGACAATAAGAGTGGTTTAAAAAATGTCAAATATTCCTTGGACTTAAAAAAAACCTGGCAATTATATCGTGCCCCATTTTCCCTGCCGCAAAAACAGGGGCTATACTATCTGAAATACTATGCCAACGATATTGTGAATAATAAGTCAACGATCTATACTCATGCACTCTATCAGGACTTAATGCCTCCCGAAACACAATACGATTTCAAAGGACATCACATTTTAACGCAAAATCAAACCTTTGTTTCCAGTCAAACATTTATATTACTGAAAAGCTCTGATAAGGAATCCGGTGTGCAGACCACTGAATATATAATTGACAACAAAAAAGAGGAAAGATTCTCAAAACCTATTCAGTTGCATGGCGAAGGACATCATCAACTCACTTACTATTCCAAAGATCAGGTTAATAACACTGAAGAAAAAAAGACAGCGGCGTTCATCGTTGACAATATACCACCCATCTTGTTTACACAATTCAGTATTGGACATATCGGAACAAAAACAGCAAAAAACGTACAAGAAGTCTTTAAGGTCTATCCAAGCCAGACAATGATGTTTTTGGGGGCAACAGATCAATCGGTAGGGCTGGACCGCATAGAGTATAAAATCAATAATAATCCTTCAAAACTCTTTACCAGTACTTTGAAGTTCGACAAAACCGGTGAATACAATGTGCTGATAACGGCTTTCGATAAACTGCAGAATAAAAAAACCAAAAAATATCATTTTTTCATTGAATAGCATGAACTTGAAAAAGGTATTGCTCGTTACGTGTCCCCTGATTTCGGCGGGCCAGTCGCAAAAATCAAAGCCAAAATTCGTTAAGTTAATGACATTGAATACCTAATGGCTAATACCTAAAATCTCAAATTAAACTAGCATCGTGATATAAGAACGAATAATCAAAAAAAGAGGGTTTTCGTTCAGGCACTCTATACCTGATAATGAAAACTCGCCTCATCTAAGGTAAAAAATGAAGCAAAAATCTAAGTTTAACAATCCTGTCCTTGCTGCTCGTTTACTGATAACACTTATCTTTTCTGCAAGTCTACTGGTCGCAATGAATAGCAGCGCTGCCACCTCAAAGCATAAAACCTGGTCTGCAGATAGAAAAGAAGTTCTGAAAATCTGTAGATCCCCGACAAAAGAGCAACAAAGGACCCTGAATGTACTAGCTGATATTGTTGGAATCAGCGGGACTTTTCCATCAACCACTTTTTGTCGGGAACTTTATTTTGCCTTAGATTTCCAGAAAGGATTGAACCTCAGTAAAAAAAATATTAAGGATATTACACCGCTCAAAAGCCTTGGGAACTTAGAACGTCTGGATTTGAGTCATACCAGGGTCTCAAATATAATGCCCTTACGAAAACTGACGAGTTTAAAGGTTTTACACCTTGAATCCACTGGTATTCAGAATATCAGGTCGTTGACAGGTTTAAAAGAAATAGCTGAGCTTTATCTGCAGAATACTCGTATAACCCACATACGTCCGGTCAGTTATTTGCTTAATACCAGGGTTCTATATCTGAACGATACACGAGTCAGTAGTATTCGGGCTCTTGAAAAACTTAAGCATCTTGAACATTTGTACCTTGATAATACGAAAATAAAAGATATAACGCCTCTAAAAAATTTAAAAAAACTTACTTGGCTGGGACTCAATAAAACTCTGTTGATGGACTGTTCACCAAAAAATCTACTAGAACTTGCCAAAGAAAAAAAATGTATTATTAAGAGGGCGCCAGAGACGATCATCCGTGAACTGCTTCTGGATATACAAGAGCAAATGGCAATAGATCAAATTGACTTAGAAACTACGGATAACCGCATCCTCAGGATAAAAAATGATGAATTCTATTTCCAGGTAAATCAATCTGGTATTTCGAGGAATCAGACCAAAATAATTCAAGTTTTCGGGATTGCACTTCTGGAAAACCTGATGTGGGATGATAGAATAAGGACGTTAGATAAAATTGTTATTGAAGGACATACAGATTCTCGACGATTCAAAGCCAACTCAATGGGGAACCTTCAATTATCTCAAAAGAGAGCCAATTCTGCCTGGAGGGCCTTGAACAAATATGCCGGCGAATTCAACGTTTTCAAGAATATGAAGAACGCATCCGGTAGCCCCTTATTTGAAATCGTTGGCAAGGGAGCTTCCAATCCTGTTTTTGAAAATCCTGCCACAGCAAAGGGAATAAGATTAAACCGACGTATTGATTTCATATTTCAGGTTCATTAGGCTGTCGGCCCTCAAAATACCATCGAGGCGACCAAAGAGAGGACTGCCAACCCCCACGCCGCTTGCGACGTCCCGTCATCCGCTTGATCCGGGATCCAGTCAAACAGACCCCTGGATTGCGGTTCTGCCTTGCAAGTCTCAGGCATTCAGTGCCGGAATGACAAGTGAGTAACAAAACCACCATTGGAGATCACACCTCGACGATTTACTTCCTGTCTGATATTGATCCAATCACGACAAGGTAAACAAACTGAAAAACGATTATCAATGTTAAACACGCATCAGCGAAAAATAGCAAAGATCTTTTCCTCATGATCATCTCAAATCATTCCTCACCTGTTTAATGGCTTCGTAGACCATCGTTTTTAGGTTTTATCAATCAAGGTTTAGCTGATGTGCCTATTTTTTTAATAACAATTTGGCATGCTGCCCCCACCAGGACCGGAACCTGGAGGGGGTCAACAATGGTAGTGGATAGCGAGTGGCCCGGGCCACATTGATCATTTCCGCTTTTTTAGATTTCTGGACTTAAGACATCACAATCTGGAAAAACTGCATTTGAATGGATCCTGTGAACAGATATTGACTCTTGGGAGTGGGGCAGGAATCGAACTTACCCTCCGTCGTGGTATCAAAGGTCTGGCTGGGCGGGTGGAATAATGTTGGACTAATCAGTAGAGGAAAAATTCCCACCACCTCCATCATTTGTCCCCTATTACCAAGCATATTAGTCGTTGTATATGCAGTTTATCCCTGTAATATCAAGTATTTCAAAATACTCCCTGAGATTTGCCTCACGTTTTCTGACTTCCCATTATTTCACTTTGTTTCATTCTATTACGCTACAGTTAGTCCGATTTAGGACAAATTTGGATTCAGGATTGGACAAGATTTTTTTGAGAGCTCCATTTGGACCGCTGGTGTCAGTCCAGGCAGTTGCTTAAAGATTTTCTTTTTTCAATTTGATTTTCTAATGCGGATACGCCTAGAATAGTGAACATATGTTTCCTTATTTTACTCTTCTTCACCGGATTTTCAGGACCGGTCATGGCAGTACTCAGTGTATATCAGCCCAGGAACCGAAAGGCGTCGCCTCTGTGGCAGATCTTCAATCGCTGCTACCAAGCGTTTGAGGATATGTACGATGAGAAATTCGAGAAGCGATTTGGGTTTTTCCGGGCCGTCATTGGCGAATCGGTTCGTGCTTTCCTCAAATGTGGAGATCTGAAACAGGGGTTTGCCCGAATTCGCTGCCCCAATTGCGGGAATGAGCAGATCCTTTCGTTCTCATGTAAAAAAAGGTGTATCTGCGGATCGTGTATGGCTAAGCGCGCCATTGTTTTCGGGCATCACCTGAACGAAAACGTCTTCTATCCGGTTCCTCACCGACAATACGTCTTCAGTATTCCCATCATGTTGCGTGTCTATTTTAAGTATGACCGTTCATTACTGACTGGCCTCTGCCAGTGTGCATACCGGAGCCTGTTAACATTTCTACGGGAAGAGGTTGGTTTGAAAAACGGGGTTCCCGGTGTAGTTATGGCGATCCACACCTTCGGCGAATACCCTGATAAATTTCATCCCCACCTGCACGCTATCGTCACAGACGGTCTTTTCCGAGATACAGGCACTTTCTATGTTATGCGCAATGTTGATCTCTCGCCTCTTGAGAAACTGTTTCGGGCAGAGGTTTTCAAATTTCTTAGGAAAGAGGGAAAGATCACAGACGAATTAATCCGGAAACTCATGGCGTGGCGACATAGCGGTTTCAGTATTGATAACGGTGTCCGTATCAAAAGAGAGGATTCAAAGGGCAGAGAAGCCATTGCTCAGTACATCATACGGAATGTCTTCAACATCAAGAAGGTCAAATTCGTTGAGAAAACCAACAAAGTAATTTACCAGGGACGGATGAAAAAGGGGAAAAACCGGAAAAACTTCGAGGTATATTCTGCTCTGGAATTTATGGCAGCAATTACACAGCATATTCCCAACAAATTTTCCCAACTTTCTAGATATTATGGATTCTACTCTAACAAGAGTAGGGGAATGAGGGCGAAAGCGGAACAGATGGAGCCGTCCCCTAGTACCGCAGAAGAAAATAGCAAAGAGGGAATCAATATAATCGATGTTTCACAATATCAGCCCAAGAAAGTACCGCCTTTGACCTGGCGCGAATGCATAAAGAAAATCTGGAAAGAGGATCCGTTAGTATGTCCTGAATGCATGGGGCTTATGCGAATTATCTCGTTTATCACAGAAGGCCCAATAATTCATAAAATTCTTAAACATCTGGGGCTATGGGAGGGGGAGACTGCTCGGGATCCGCCACCGAAGACGGATGCCCCGGAGATTGTGTGGATACCCATAGAAGATGCGGGATGGGCAGTACCCGATCAACCGGATATTGTGGGTTAACATTTCCCGTGTCATGAGCGTGGCTGCGAAGAGCGGTTACATCTGTTTCGAGTATGGAAAAAACTACGAAGACTAGTAATTCCAGCCTGACAACATCCTAGCAAGCTATTTTAAACCGTTAATTTACTTCAAAATCCCCAGATATTGATGCCAAATCTCCAAATCCGATTCATTGCCACTTGACTTGCTAAAACCAAATTCCTATCATCTTTTCCAGGTTTTCGGAATTGAGATGGATTAACCCTATTCGCACCCAGAATTTGGTGTAAATGTATTTGGTTGGCTGGCGGCTTGGCGGATTGTGGGGGAAAAAACGGAGCAACCTCCACCATTTTACCCCCGATATATCCTATACCACCTGCATCACTCGCTGTAACTATTTATAATCATAGCTATTTTGTTGTTTAAATAAATATTAAATATTTATTGCATAGCTCTGGGTTTAATACCCCACCGCTTGCGGTGATGTATTGAGTTTGTTCCGCTAAGATACCCCGTCCGCTTGCGGCGGGGTATCTTATTCCGGTTTCCAGTCATGATTGTCGTTTCGGAGTGGGAAAATGGAATGGAAAAGGAGACCAATGGGGAAAAAAGGATCACCCTTTTTAATCCGAACACCGTCAACGTGTTTCCTTTACGCAAATGGGAAACACTTGGTTATCGACACTGAAACCTGAGTGTTTCCAGGTGGACAGTTTGTTTATAATCTCGTTAGTGTCCTTTCCCTCCTTTTTTAGCATTTTGAACACTTCCGCTCGAAATAGCTCTTCCAAGGGTTTCAGATCCACATCTTTCATCACATAAAAGGTGCCGGTATCCGAAAAAGATCGTCAGTCGCGAGAACATGTAGATACCGTTTGGACTGACTTTAGCAGGACACTTAGAGCATCGAAAAAATTCTTTTCCTAAAAGTTGTCCGGGCTTGGTTCTAGCTTCGGCCATTTTATAAAAATAAGTATTTCAGATATATACAACCAATTGGACAACAACTACTCAGAATATCTAGAGCTCTCGCATATTATACAGTGGCCGAAGTTGGAACCAAACCCAAGTTGTCCTAAATTGGCTTAACTATAGCGTGTTAAAATGAAATAGAAGTAAGAAATAGAAGTAAATAACGGAAAGTCGGGTTTTTGAAGGAAAAATCAAAGAGAATGACAGGATAGTTGATTTTAAAGGGATACGGGGCAGGTGCTTTAAGTGATATGATAAATATGGAGGAAAAATGGTGGAAATTCTAAATTTGTCATTATTATCGAGTTTCCGGGGTGGTGGACCGTTGATCAGCCCACTTTGGAGAAAAGGGATTTTGAACAAAAGAAATCATAAAACCTTTCGTCATGGCATATGTAAATGACCTGGAGATATATCCCTTGATCTTCTTGACGGTACCGAATGCAACATGCTCTTCTGCGTCCTTCAGTATTTTCATCACATCACTCATGTTGATCTGCTCCATTTTCAGATCCAGGATATCATGGGTCCATTTCATGAGAGTACCGGACAATGTCGGATACTCAGTTGGATTCTGCTCCATTTTCAGATCCAGGATATCATGGATTCATTTCATGAGAGTACCAGACAATGTCGGATACTCAGTTGGATTCTGCTCCATTTTCAGATCCAGGATATCATGGGTCCATTTCATGAGAGTACCGGACAATGTCGGATACTCAGTTGGATTCTGCTCCCTGATATAGGGAAGGTACTCAATCTTTAAGAACTGGCCATAAGTGGCTGAGTGATATCCCATCACAAGCTGCCCCCTAACTCCTTATTGAGTTCTGACTCTACTCTGTTAGCGGCCGCTTTTGTGCCATGGACGATACGGCGGCGTCTGGTTTTGATGCCATATTTATCTTTTCCATAACACTGCACTTGCCACTTTTCGTTCGAAAGTTTCTTGATCAAAAAATACCACAGCCTCAGCGAAAGAGAATGTACCCGCATCCGGAACTATATATGATCGCCTAGCAGGTGAATCTGGAAACCTTTCCCACGAATTTAACAGGATATGCAGGAACATAGTCGGAGGGGATTTCTTAATAAATTTATGCTTGACATATGTCTGTTTTATTGACATATGTTAAAAACAGATAAAACACCGGTAGAAAAAAGTGCAGTCCGGTATGTCTTTTAGCAGGCTTTTCCCATCTTCTAGAAGTAATCGGTGCCGTTCTTATTGGGGTAACCATGCATCCCGGAATGCACCCTGATGTCCTGAAAATACCGGTCTACATACTTATAATAGTTGTATAGCAACAACGACTTAGAAAGAAAGAATGGTATGGATCCTTCAACATGTTTCGGAGTATAATTAATGCAAAATAAAAGATCTACAGCAGAAGTTGCGATGGGCATTCGCCGTCGTGTTTTCTGGCATTCGATGCAAAATAATGGCGGTTATTTAAGCCAAGCCTGTTCGTCGGCTGAGCAGTTGGCTTGGTTATACAACGAACAATTGAATCTCGGTGAACCGACGTTACCGATGATTCCCGGGGATTTTACCGGTGT
>Ga0257125_1002229_pt1 | contig 16492 bp, 2 predicted proteins | sample SI106_200metaG_FD_190183 | JGI IMG/M metagenome (GOLD analysis project Ga0257125, IMG submission 190183) | Marine microbial communities from Saanich Inlet, British Columbia, Canada - SI106_200 | ecosystem: Environmental > Aquatic > Marine > Inlet | place: Canada: British Columbia | collected...
ATCATCAAATAACTTCAAATCGAAGTACAGGAAAAATGTCTATAAATGCTGGTGTTGGTGGAAGTGGACATTATTTAACTTTTGGAACGGGCAATGGAGCTGAACGAATGCGAATCGATCCTACTGGCAACGTCGGCATCGGCGACGCCACCCCATCAACAAAACTCGAAGTTGCGGGAACCGTCACCGCCACTGCGTTCGTCGGAGATGGAGCAGGTCTCACGAATCTTAATATTGCCGCAGAATCAGATACCCTCGCCACCGTCACCGGACGAGGCGCAACGACAGCCACTCCTATCACGCTGAGTGAAACCCCGGGGGCTCATAATGCCACTCCGACACTCGCCTTCGGTGATGGAGATACGGGGTTGTATGAGAGTTCGGATGATGTTTTGGTTGCCTCAATAGCTGGGACAAATCGATTCCGAATATATGGACAAATTATTGATGGTGGTGTTTCTGGAGGGTTTGCTCTTGGAAGCTCTGTTTCTTCTGCAACAAATCCCGTTCATACGTTTCTAGGCGATGTTGAAACAGGTATCGGAAAAGCCGCTGACGACCAACTCTCCCTCATCGCCGGATCAAAAGAAATGCTCCGACTCAAGGAAACCGGAACCGCAACAACCGATCAAGTAATTATCGGACCAGCAGGAATTATAGGAACCTCTGGAACCCCAGCTCTCGCCTTTGGGGATGGAGACAGTGGATTTTATGAAGCTAGTGACGACACACTCCTTGTATCAATGAATGGAACTCATTCTGCGTCCTTTATCGCAGGAGGAATTGCTGCCGGAAGTGGTGGCTCCACAAGACCAATGATGCGAGCGTTTACGCCTTCTAATATTCAACCAAATATTCACCCTTCTGCTACAGATACTGATACGGGAATAGGACATGCCGAAGCCGACTCCCTCTCTCTCATCGCGGGAGGAGTGGAAATGCTCCGACTCGTAGAAGGCACATCTGATTACATTCAAACACCAAACAACATGTGGATCTCCGGAGCCAATAGTGCTGGAACGGGGGTCGTGAATATGTTTAAGGTAAATGCCAATGATGAAATTGAAATCGGAGGCAACCTCAATATCGGAACCCTCTCCTTAGCAGAGGACAGTGGAGCCGTCTCCCTCGTAAACATGCCCGTCTCTAGTACCCCAACATCTGGAACCGAGCAAAGTTACAACTTCTCAATTGACTCCGCGTCCGTACTCAAAGTCTACAGCGAAGCCGATGGACTCGGGGGCACTCAAAACGAAAAGATAGCCGTGACCGGTGACGCAACGGTTTCCGGAACTGTGACGGCCAATGCCTTCGTGGGAGTTAGTCTCTCTGGTCTCTCTGATGTCGCTCTTGTTTCTGCGGCCAGCGGAGATATTTTACAATACAATGGATCGGCCTGGATTGACTCCCCTCTTTCGAGTGGAGATATTCCGGATCTTTCGGCTATCTACCAAGGACTTGATGCCGATCTCACCGATCTCTCTGATGGGACACTCACCGCAACAAAGGTGCAATATGGAAGCAACTTCATCACCACTGCCGGAACTTCTGGACAGGTCTGGAAATCAGACGGTTCTGGAGCCGGTGTCTGGGGAACCGACACACAAATCACCGAAGCCACTGTCGAAGGCTACATCGCGAATGATGTGACGACAGGATACGTCCCGCGAGATAATGGAACCAAACTCGTGACGGGATCTATTTATGATAGTGGAACAAATATTGGGATTGGGACTAGTAGTCCAGATAAATTATTACATGTTCAACCAGCTTCAGCTGCAAATACTGCAATTAAATTAAAGAGTGGAAATGATGCAAACTTTGTAAGATTACTTTTAGGTCGTGGGTCTGATGAAGTTTCAATTGCTCTTTCTCATGGTTCTGGGCAATTCACTCAATATGATTCTGCTGGAGACCTTGTTATTAGAAATGCTGCTAATGATATTCACTTTAGTACAGATGGGGGAGCTTCAACTCAGATGACTTTATTGAATGGAGGGAATGTTGGAATAGGGACTGATAGTCCTGGGGCTAAGTTGGAAATACATGACCAATCAGGAACTGCAACTTTGCAAGAATGGTCTACTTCTTCTGATGCAGGACAAGTGTTAAATCTTTCTTATAATGCAGCTACTAATAATTTTGATTTTTCAAGTTCAGCGGGAAGACATTTGACATTTAATAATGGAGGGAATGTTGGGATTGGGACTACTAGTCCAGACGCTCTTTTAGAATTAGAAAGTGCAGACACACCAGACTTAAAGATTAAGGACACAACTAATAATGTAACATTAAGATTAGCTTCGGGTAATTCTGTTGCAACAATGGGAACAAGTTCAGCTCATGATTTAAGATTAAGAACTGGAGGAGCAGATAAATTAACTATTTTAGCAACTAATGGCAACATCGGCATCGGGACGACGAGTCCAGGGGATAAATTGGAAGTAAATGGAATAATTTATTCTAATAATGTCGCAATAGGTGGGGACTCAACTAATGCAGGAGAAAGAATACGTTTAAGATATAATTCTGCTGATGCAATAGGACATTTAACTGGAGCTAGTGGAGTAGGTTTATCTTTTGGGACTGGAGATGTCGAGGATAGGATTAGAATAACAAACTCAGGCAACGTCGGCATCGGGACGACGAGTCCGTCCAGTAAGTTACATATAGATAAAGCAAGTCAAACAATAGGAGGTACAACGCCAAATGGTGCAGTTGTGATTGGAGATACTGGTGGAGGTAATATGGTATTGGAATTAGGACAAGATAGGGCATCAATTTCTTATATCCAATCAAGGAATATACTCTCTAATACCGCTTATAATTTAGCGATAAATCCAAGCGGTGGCAACGTCGGTATCGGGACGACGAGTCCGTCAGAAGAATTAGAAATTGTAGGGGATATTAAAACTTCAGGGAATGCTTTCTTGGGCGATAGAACTAGAATAGGAACTAGTGGAAGTTTAGCTAACCCAGCAATATATAAAAAAGATGATGATAATACGGGGATTTGGTTTCCTAGTGCAGATAATATAGGTTTAGTATCAGGTGGTGTTGAAGGGTTAAGAGTAGTAAGCGGCAATGTCGGCATCGGGACGACGAGTCCAGATTATGATTTAGAAGTTGCTGGAAATATTTCTTTAGATTCAAATACAGGAAAACTTTATGTCGGGGATAGCCAACAAGCATCATTAAATCACGATGGAGGTCATATGTTTATTGATAATTCTGTTGGAACACAATATATAAGAAATACAGGAACGGGAGATATTCTTCTTCGTAATAGTAATGGAGGAAATATTCAATTTGATAATGAGTTTGCAGGAAATATAACTTTTAATACAGCTAATGTGGAACGGGTTAGGATAGACAGCGACGGCAACGTCGGCATCGGAACGACGAGTCCTGATTATAAATTGGATGTTTCTAATACTGGTCATCAATTATTAAGGTTGCATAGAGATACGAATACTAATACTTGGGCGGGGTGGTTGGATTTTGCAATGGATGATAGTGGTGGAGCGATTGACACTTATGCAAGAATTAAATCAACAATTGAATCTAATACTGCTGACTCTGAAGATGGTTCTATGACTTTTAGTACAATGCAAAGTGGAACAGTTACGGATGTTATGTATTTAGATGATTCAGGCAACGTCGGTATCGGGACGACGAGTCCGAGGTCTACATTAAATATTTATGAAGATAATGCATTAGCAGATACAACTGTTGGATTAACAATAGAACAAGATGGGGCAGGAGATTCTATAATTCAATATTTATTAACTGATACAACTAGATGGGTTACAGGAATAGATAATTCTGATAGTGATAAATTTAAAATAGCAAGTTCTAATGATTTAAATACTGATGCTAGATTGGTTATAGATACAACAGGCAACGTCGGCATCGGGACGACGAGTCCAGCGTCAAAATTAGTCTCTTATTTAAATAATGATGTAACTGATGGAGCTTTAGGTAACTTTTTATTAGAACAAGATGGGATTGGAGATGTTATCCTAGATATGCTTTTAACAGATGAACAAAGATGGAGAATGAGAATTGATAATGATGATGCTAATAAATTTAAAATTGGAACAGGCTTACAAGAATCTGCAACTGTTTTAACAATAGATACAGGGGGCAACGTAGGCATCGGGACGACGAGTCCGAGTGAGAAACTTCATATTGCAGGAGGAGCTTCTGGAAACCTTCGACTTGATGCAGGAGGAACCTACTACGGTACAAATATTCAAGCAATCAGTGCAGCTGGGATGAAGATTGGAAATGATGACTTCTCTGGATATGCATTCTTTGCTGATGACGGATACGTCGGTATCGGGACGACGAGTCCAGACAGCACATTAAATATTGTTCAAACTCAAACAACAGGAAAAGGTTTTAATTTATATAGAGATTTAGATAGTGGTTCAACAGATAGTCGTCTTATGGAGGTTAGACAAGACAATTCTGGAGATGACCAAAATTTAGTTAAATTTCAACAAGATGGAACAGGTGATAATGTCTTTATAGACCAAAATGGAAACGGCAGAGCTTTATTTGTAGATAGTGCTGCAACTTCTAGAACAGCGTTAGAAGTTCAAGGTTCAGGAATTTATACTGGTTCAGGTGCTGCCGCATTAGTCCAGCTTGATATGGCAAATGCTGGTTCTTCTGGAGATGTTTTAAATATTGATAATGAAGGAAGTGGAACAACTTTATATTTAGATACTAATGGAGCTGGTTATGGATTAATTGTAGATGGTGGCAACGTCGGTATCGGGACGACGAGTCCTGACGCTAATTTAACTATCGGGGCTGGAGGAACTTATAATTCTGTAAGAGTAATTACTCAAGGGGGAGGTTATAGTGACCCAGGAACTCCCAGCAATAGGGTTGATGGAGATAAAATTTCATTTTTTGATGGAGATGGTTGGAAAACTGGAATGGGAACTAATGGAAATAATGGAATGTGGTTCCAAGCACATAATCCAGCCACTACCCAAAAAGCATTTTCTTTTTGGACTGGTGCTCAAAGTGGTGCTCCAACGGAAAAGGTCACAATTTTAAACGGTGGCAACGTCGGCATCGGAACGACGAGTCCTACTTCCTTATTATCGTTGTATTCAGGAACTAACTCCAGAATAGAAATGAAAGGAAGTTCTGAAAGTGATGCAGCTTTAGATTTATTAGAAGTTACTGATGTATCCCAAGTTTTCGGAACAGATGCTTATGGGTTTAGATGGATTTATGATGGTGCAGATAATAAAATATATTTAAAATCTGGAAATCAAGCCACAGTTACTACAAGAATGACTATTGAAAGAGATACAGGCAACGTCGGCATCGGAGACACTTCTCCTGATGCACTGCTGGACGTCGCGGGAACGATGAACGTCACACAAATCTGTGACGAGAACGGAGCCAACTGTAAAGATGTCTCTGCCAATGACTGGAGTAATGATTCTGGAATCTTCGTTGGAGTCTCTGCCACCTCTACAGGAGATGCCGCACACGACGCAGTAGTCGGATACCAAGCCGCGAACGATCTCTGTAACACAGCCGTCACGGGATCTCACGTCTGTTCGGTAGAAGAAATGACCACGACTATCTCAACTGTTTCAGATCTAACAACATTATCAGGCTGGTCAGTTGGAGGAACAACTCAAGTCTGGGTCACTTCCGGAGGAGCTAAATACGCACCAGCCGCCATCCCCGCAAATGACTGTGTTGGATGGACCGATAATTCTGTCTTGGCCTTCGGAAACTTCTGGAAACTTAATTCTACTGGAGGTGGACGAGGAGGGGTCGGATACTGTGCGACCTCTAAGGCGTTCGCATGTTGTAAATAAAAACTCCCCCCTTAGTCCCCCCTCCATGAGGGGGGAAGATTTTCTGAATGACAGAAAATCGGGGGGAGCAAAAATCCCCGATTCAAAGATTGAACACATTTTTTGTTCAATAGATAAGTCTTGGTGGAGGCGGGGGGAATCGAACCCCTAAGGAGAAATTAACAAGAAAAAGAGCTTTCTTTATAATAACTACGAAATTGACAAGATTTCCAGAGTACATCTACTCTGCTCGAACCCCAAGCCTTGTTGCTCGGGGTTTTTTGTTCAACAAATATTAAGAAAATATAAAATCCCCGTCATCAAGGCCTGCCTACCGAACGATATTCTCTCTCCCTCTGGGAGAGAGCTAGAGAGAGGGAATGTTCTTTTCACTCCCCGCTCCAATCGGAATGATATATATCCCCCTCCAACGCAAGGGTTTCTCGAAAAAGAAAACCGATTACTACCTCACAGACGTGCTTTCTTTGTTGTGCGAATCCCCCTTGATTTAAAGGGGAAGAATGCCTTTTGAATTTAATATTTAACATTTTGAAAAGAATAATGACGTTCTCTCTCCCTCTGGGAGAGAGTTAGAGAGAGGGAATGTTCTTTTCACTCCCCGCTCCAATCGGAATGATATGTATCCCCCTCCAACGCAAGGGTTTCTCGAAAAAGAAAACCGATTACTACCTCACAGACGTGCTTTCTTTGTTGTGCGAATCCCCCTTGAATCAAGGGAGAAGGATGCCTTTTGAATTTAATATTTAACATTTTGAAAAGAATAATGACGTTCTCTCTCCCTCTGGGAGAGAGTTAGAGAGAGGGAATGTTCTTTTCACTCCCCGCTCCAATCGGAATGATATGTATCCCCCTCCAACGCAAGGGTTTCTCGAAAAAGAAAACCGATTACTACCTCACAGACGTGCTTTCTTTGTTGTGCGAATCCCCCTTGAATCAAGGGAGAAGGATGCCTTTTGAATTTAATATTTAACATTTTGAAAAGAATAATGACGTTCTCTCTCCCTCTGGGAGAGAGTTAGAGAGAGGGAATGTTCTTTTCACTCCCCACTCCACTCCAACAAAAAAAGGATTTGTTGTTTTTATAATTTTTTCACATTTTCTATTTAGAATTTATTGTTTTCCCCCTTCCCCCTTGATTTAAAGGGGAAGAATGCCTTTTGAATTTAATATTTAACATTTTGAAAAGAATAATGACGTTCTCTCTCCCTCTGGGAGAGAGTTAGAGAGAGGGAATGTTCTTTTCACTCCCCACTCCACTCCAACAAAAAAAGGATTTGTTGTTTTTATAATTTTTTCACATTTTCTATTTAGAATTTATTGTTTTCCCCCTTCCCCCTTGATTCAAGGGGGATACCTGGACGGGAAAAGAGTTTTTTTAAAGTATTTGAAAAATGTATTGAAAAAAAGAAAGATGAAGTGGAGGGGGATATTAAAAATAATTCCTTACACACTCTCCAAAAATGAAACACGGAATACTTCAAAATTCAGAACAATTGCAGAAAAGAAAAACTTTGAGAAAAAATCAAACAATTCACGAAACCCTTTTGTGGAGTCGTTTAAGTGGAAAAAAATTGAATGGATACAAATTCATAAGACAATACAGTGTTGGGAAATATATTTTAGATTTTTATTGTCCGAAATATCAATTGGGAATTGAAGTTGATGGTGGACAACACGATGAAGAAAAAGCTCGGAGATATGATCAAAAACGAACACAATTTATTACTTCACAAGACATTAGGATAATTCGATTTTGGAATAATGAGATTTGTAATCAGATGGATGAAGTTTGTGATGAAATTTTAGAAACATTAAAAACTCAAGATCCAAAATTTTAATCGGAATGATATGTATCCCCCTCCAACGCAAGGGTTTCTCGAAAAAGAAAACCGATTACTACCTCACAGACGTGCTTTCTTTGTTGTGCGAATCCCCCTTGATTTAAAGGGGAAGGATGCCTTTTGAATTTAATATTTAACATTTTGAAAAGAATAATGACGTTCTCTCTCCCTCTGGGAGAGAGTTAGAGAGAGGGAATGTTCTTTTCGCTCCCCTCTCTTTTCAAAGAGAGGGGTTGGGGGTGAGTTCAGAATTCCCCCCGGATCCGGATCCCAATTTACCCTACTTCACCACAAATCCCCTCTACCGCAACCCAATCTTTTTATTAATAGGTGTATTTTTTGCGATTTCCGCCTTTTTCTGGGACAATTTATGATAGAAAAAATATCATTTTCATCAGTCTATGACCAACAGAAAATCCATTGCTTTCTTTGCAAGAGGACTCATCCTTGGGATAGGGTTCCTATACGCTATGACAGGGTTCGCCGTCACTGGATGGACGACCGACCCGGCGAACTGTGATACTTCGTATCTCACGATTGATTGTCCCGAGGGACAAACGATCTGTGCGTATCAAAGTAATCAGCTCAAATGTGCAGTCCCCGCAACCGTAACGGCGGCACTCCCCTCTTCGGCTGGAACAGCAGACAATAAACTCGCGTCAGGCACAGGAGGGTATCAGGTCAACTGTACCAAAGATGCCAGTATCTGTACGCCGTACGCTGGACTCTGGGAATGTAAAGCCAGCACGACTTGTGCGGCCAAGAATCTCAAAACCAACTGTGCGGGATCTGCTCACACCGCTACTTGTGGAACCTGTCTCACGAATTATCTCGACTGTGATGGAGTGGGAACAGGCGTCGACGCCAATGGATGTGAAATCCAAGTCGGTGGAGCTTGTACTCTCGGAAGTGTCGCCGGAGTCTATGCCGCCACCTGTGAGGGATCGAGTCCTCCAACGTGTATCACGCCAACCGTGGCGTTCCAGACCGGAACCTTAGCCGAACAATCCTCATCCGATCCCCTGCTCTGGGGAAAGCAATACGGATCAGGTGATCTTTTGAATTTAAGTAAAAACGGCGGGAATAGTGTGGTGATTAAAAATGATGGGAAGGTCGGTATCGGGACGACAAGTCCAAGTAGTCCTTTGGTTGTTAATGCAGGTGCAAATGATAAAGGTTTTTTATTGGAAAATTCTGGAGGGACAGATTTAGCTTGGCTACATCAACAATCTACTGATGCAGCTACTTTTAGAATGTATGATGGGGGCGTTTTGAATACTTTGATTAGTTCTAATGTCAATGCTAATAGTTATTTTAATTCAGGTGGCAATGTCGGCATCGGGACGACGAGTCCAAGCGCTAAATTGGAAGTTGCTGGAGATATTAAAGTTGGTGCAACAGAGAAAATTTATTTTAATACAGAACATACAGGTATTCGTTCAGATGTTGTGAATGAATTGAAAGTTAGAGGGTATGGAGGAGTTATCATTGAAACATTAAATACAGGAACTGCTCTTGGGGGAGATATCATTCTTAACCCTGTATCTGGAGGCAACGTCGGCATCGGGACTACTAGTCCAGAATTTGATTTACACATTGCATCTGGAGCTACAGCTAGACCAGTCTTATTTTTAGAAAATACTGTAAGTGGAACTGCAGACCCGAGAGTTTTATTCGGAGATAGTGTGGAAGATTATTCTTATTCTGTGGGGTTAGATGATACTAGTAATAAATTCGCCATTTCTTATGGCTCTACATATAATAATGCACAAGCAGGAACAAATGATAGGCTTGTTATTACTGAAGCTGGGAATGTTGGGATTGGGACTACTGGTCCTGGGGCTAAGTTGGAGATAGAAAATGACCAACCAGTAGGATTATATATTGATAGTAGTTATGGTTCAGATCATTGGTTATTGAAATTAGATTCTATTGCCGCAAATCCTTCAGGATTTTGGGAAGCAAGTGATAATATTAATTTTTTGTTAAGAAATAGTTCTGGAGATGTGGGGGTATATTTGAAATCAAGCGGGGATTCTTATTTTAATGGAGGGAATGTTGGGATTGGTACTGATAGTCCTAATTATAAGTTAGATGTGGGTGATTTTTCAAATGGAAATGAAGTAATAAGATTAGCAGTTCCAGGTAGTAGTGATGCTAGTATTAGGTTTATGGAAGGAAGTGATGTTAATGGAATGTCTTTATTCTTTGATGGTGGAGACAATAATTTGTATATTAAAAGACATAGTAATAGTGAGGCAGGAACTCCTGTTATGACTTTTCAAAGAGATTCTGGGAATGTTGGGATTGGGACGACGAGTCCTGGGGCGAAGTTAGAGGTCTTTAATTCAGGAGCCGTAAATTCAAAACTTACTGCTTCTGGGGGAGGAGCTGCTACTTTTATAATTGATGGTAATGGAGATTCTGCTTTAAGTTTCCATAGAGCATTAGGTGGAGAGCGTTATAAAATTTATCGTCCTTCTGGAACAAGTGATTTAAGATTTAATAATGCTACTACAGATATTATGTCTTTAACAAGCACAGGCAACGTCGGCATCGGGACGGATAGTCCAAATTATAAACTTCATGTTAATGGAGCTATGATGGTAACAGATAATTTATATATAAGTACGGATGGTAGTACTACAAGTGCACCTAGAACAATAGGTATGTCTGATTTTTCAACAACAGAAGCTGCTAGATTTCAATTTGGAGATTATTTTAATTCAGTACAATCAAAGCATGGGGGTAGGTTGCAAATGCAGAGTTATTGGGGTATAGAACTTTCAGGTTCAAGGCGAGGTAGTTTATTAGATTTTGTTACTGGTACTACTTCTGATGCTTCTGTTTTAATAACTGGGACTACTGCAACATCAAAAGTATTAGTTGTTAAAGGGGCTGTTTCTCAAAGTGGAAATTTATTTGAATGGCAAAATAGTAGTAGTGTAGGATTGGGAGCAATAGACAGCACAGGCAACGTCGGTATCGGAACAACCGATCCAACGGGAATCCTCTCTGTCACCCCACCACAGTACAGCACCGGAACGGCTTCACAAGCAACCACGGCTATTACCGGTGTCGGTACGACATTTACCAGTGCGATGGTCGGTTCACAATTCGTATTCGCCAATGGCACCAGTGCCGGAACGATCACCGCCTTCACGGACGCCACACATCTTACGGTTTCTGAATCTCAAACCGTTACCGCTCAAGCGTATCAAATTGCGTACACGGGACTGCAAGTTGATAGTACGGGGAATGTTGGTATTGGGACTTCGAGTCCAACGGCGAAGTTGGATGTTAATGGTTTTGTAAAAATAGACGCGGGAGATTCTACTACTATACTTGAGTTGAGAAATGATGCGGCAGATGGGGCTGCAGCTTATCCAATTAGATTTCAAGGAATATCTGATCGAACATATAAATTAGTTGGGAGTAGTAGTTCGGCTGATTATAATTTAACATTAGAGAATCCTGGAACTGGAGAATTTGATTTTAATGTTTTAGGGAATGTCGGAATTGGGACTGGTAGTCCAACTGCTAAGTTGGATGTTAATGATAGTACTGACTTAAAGTACGCTTTAAAAATTAAGCAAAATAGTTATGAAGGATATGGATTGTTGATTGATTCAAATTCAGACCAAATAGATGAGCCAGCTTTAAGAGTTACTTCAAATAATGGTGGAAGAGAATTGATATATGCAGCAGGCTCTGGAAACGTCGGAATCGGAACGACGAGTCCTGGGGTAGCATTGGATGTTGTTGGAAGTGCAAGGGTAACAAGCACATTATATGGCTCTACAGCTCAGATAAACAATATTCAAACAAATTCACAAAACCTTAGTATTAAAGGAACTGGTGGAACTACATATATCACAATGTTAAAAGATTCAGGCAACGTCGGCATCGGGACGACGAGTCCGACAAATACATTAGATATTAATTCAACAGCAAGTGGAACCCCTGCAGACTATCCTTTAGTTTGGAGAAATCCAAATGGTATTTTAGGATATCTAGGTCCTGACGCTTCAAATTATAATTCTGGGGGATTACATTTATTTAAAAATGGAGCAGCTAATTCAGTAATTAGTGCAAGTGGAAATTCATATTTGATGGGCGGCAACGTCGGAATCGGGACGACGAGTCCAGTTAATCTACTAAGCTTATACAGAGATTCTTCTTCTACAACTCCCTTATTGAAAATAGCAGAGGATGGAACAGGAGATGCCTCAATGACGTTTTCTCTTACAGGAGTAGCTGGGTTTTCTATAGGGTTAGATAACAGCAATGGTGATGTTTTCAACATAGCTGGTAGTGGAACTGATGTGGGAAGTAATCCATATTTATCTATTACTAGTTCTGGTCCAAGTGCAGGCAACGTCGGGATCGGTGACGCCACCCCATCAACTAAACTTGAAGTAGCGGGAACGGTTACCGCAACCGCATTTGTGGGAGATGGAACCGGACTGACAGGAATTGATACAACAGAAGCCGACACCCTCGCCTCTGTCACCGGTCGAGGAGCAACAACGACAAGTTCAATTACAACAGGAGGACTCACTGTTGATACCACGACACTTCATGTCGATGCCACGAATAATCGAGTTGGAATCGGAACGACTAATCCTTCTTCAAATTTACATGTTAAAAGGGATATAACTACTTTTGCAATAGCTTTAGCAAATACAGCAACAAGAGCAGGATTATTAATAGATTCTTCAAATAATGAAGATGCTATTTTAAGTTTTAGTTTTGGAGCTTCAGGAATACAACTAATACAAGGGATAAATGATGCTGGAAGTGTAGCTAAAGATATTGCCTTAAATCCATTTGGAGGGAGTGTCGGAATTGGGACTACGAGTCCAGCACCAGCAGCAGAGTTACATGTAAAAGCTGGGACTGGAAATGGTGCAGGAGTAGTTATTGTGGATACAACAGATAATTCTTATTCTATGTACAAGATATATCGACAAGGTGCTGAGAAATGGGCAATGTATGCAGACAGTACTGATAAATTAAATTTTAGAGATTCAGGTACAAATATTCGTATGACAATTGATGATTCGACAGGCAACGTCGGTATCGGCACCACTGCCCCAACTGCGCAACTTCACACAAAGGGCGGATTATCAACTGCCCTCACGGGAACGGTTACAGTCACTGCCGCCGCCAGCGCGGTTGTGGGAACCAGTACCCTCTTTACAACAGAATTAACTGTCGGAGACGCGATTAAAATTGGAACAGAAACATTCACAGTCTCTGCCATTGCGGATGCAACTCATCTTACGATTGATTCCAACCACGTCGCGGGTGCCAGCGGTGCCACGGCCTACGCTGATCCTGATCTCTTGAAACTTGATACTGGAGACGGCGTGAACACATTTATTGTTCAATCAGATGGGAAAGTGGGAGTTGGGACGGATAGTCCAAATTCTTCTTTGCATATTCTCGGTCCAAGTAGTTCTGGACGAGATGATGTCCTAACTATTGGAAGAGCAGATAATGCTGTAAGGATGAGTTTAGGATATGATTTAGCCCCTACAAATCAAATGTTTTTAGGAACGATTACTAACAATGATTTATATTTCCAAACTAATGAGGTGGAGAGAATGAGAATTGATAATGGGGGGAAGGTTGGGATAGGAACTGATAGTCCTTTAGGGAAATTACAAGTTGGAGATAATTCAGCTTCTGACCAGTTTTTAACTTTCCAAACAGACAATATTAAAGAAAGAGGAATAAATTATTATTTGACTGATGGAACTACTATAAGAGGATATATGAAATGGGATGGAGATGAAGACTTAAGACTAAAAGGTGATTATATTAGATTTGATGTAGGGGGCAAAGATGATGCAATGGTTGTTGAATATGCTACAGGGAATGTAGGAATTGGGCAAGTTTCTCCTGATGAAAGACTAGATATAACTCACGGAGGAGATACAACATCTGTTCGTTATGGGCTAAAATTAGGAAATAATGTTGGGAGTGCCGTTGCAACAACTGGAATATTATTTGATATTCAAAGGGAAGCTGCTGCTGGGAGGGGTAAAGGTGCTTTAATTTATGAAGGAGATAATTCAGGTTGGAATAGAGGAGATTTTCATTTCTTACAAGATAGTGCTGCTGATTCAGGAACTCCATTAATAACAGAAGCTGTTATGACAATTAAAAACGATGGCAACGTCGGCATCGGGACGACGAGTCCAGTAACTAATTTGCATCTTAATAGTGCTGGAAGTACTGGAATTAGATTAACTAATGATGATACTGGAGCAACTTCAAGTGATGGAATGGGGATTGAATTAGATGCTGGAGAAGCTATGGTAATTAGACAAAGAGAAGATAACCATATTTATTTTAAAACCAATGATGTTGAAGCTATGAGAATTTTATCGGGAGGCAACGTCGGCATCGGGACTAGTGATCCAGATGATTTACTTCATGTTTATGGTGGAGATAGTGGAGGAAGTTCTAATGCTCAAGCAAAATTAACTGTTGAAGGAAGTGATGTAACTGTTTTACAGATGTTAGCACCAAGTGGTTCTGAAACAAATATTTATTTTGGAGATGATGCAAACGCTGCTATTGGAAGGTTAAGGTATGACCATAGTGCAAATTCTATGGATTTCTTCACTGCAGATAATGAAAGGATGATGATTGATTCCTCAGGCAACGTCGGTATCGGGACGACTAGCCCGAGTAGCCCATTACATATTAATTCAGCAGAAAACCAAATAGCTTTGTTTGAATCAACAGATGACACTTCTTATATCACTATTGCAGATAATAACGATGCAGGATATTTCTTAGTTAAGGATGACTACACTTCTATTGGAGGAACTGCAAGTTTAAGTGCAGATAATTTAAATATACAACATAGTACGGGGAATGTTGGGATTGGGACTGATAGTCCTGATGAATTATTAGATGTAGATGGTAATATACACATTACTGCAGGTAGTTTATTAAAATCCAATATAGATTATCCAAATTCAATTGAAGTATATGATGCTGCTACTTCAGATATGATTTTTAATACATATTATGCAAGTGATTCTTTAGGTGCATATAGATTTAAAATAGCAAATGGTGCTACAGAAGCAATGACTATATTAGGAAACGGCAACGTCGGTATCGGGACGACGAGTCCTGATTCAATATTAGATATTAAAGGAACTGCATTTAATAGTTCAGTAATAAGCCACACAGGACTTTTAATTAATAGTGAGAGTGTTACAGCAGGAGATGGAAATTTTGGAGTAGGAATTGAGTTTACTAAATTGGGAGGGGCAAATATTTGGGATAAAAAGGCAGCGATTACTCCAGTTCAAAATGGAGCAGATGAAGACCAATTAGGTCTTGCTTTCTTTGTTGCTAATAGTGTTACTGCAAATTCAGACCCAGTTGAAGCAATGCGTATAGATTATGGCGGCAACGTCGGCATCGGGACGACGAGTCCTGATAATATGTTGGAAATTGTTGGTCCTGGAAATGATACAGATCCATTAAAAATTACTAAAGGAACTGGGACTGGAGGAATAAAGTTTGTTTTTGATGGAGCAGATAATTATGAAAGTTATATTAGAACATATGAGGCAGGTAGTGGAGCAGGATATATGGCTTTCGGTGTAAATAGTGCACTTACAACGACTCAAGAGGTTATGAGGTTAATGGGTTCTGGCAACGTCGGCATCGGGACGACGAGTCCTTCAGATATGCTTCATGTTGAGGGAGGAGATATTAGAATAAAACAAGCTTCAAACGGAGCTTCAAATGGATTAATAATAGTCGGATCTGGAGGAAGTGATTATTTGAATCTTTATTCTAATAATGATGATGTGGGAATTATTCAGTCAGCAGATGGAACTGATTATAGAGATATTTCTTTGAATCCTCTTGGAGGAAACATCGGTATTGGGACGACGAGTCCTTCTCAATTATTAACTTTGGGTAATGGAATATTACAGTTCCAAACATCTGATTATGTTCTTAATACAACTGGTTCTAGGGTAATGATAGGGTTGGGAGCTTCTACTGGAAATACTTATGCAAAAATACAATCAACTGATATTGGTGGAACGAGTGCTTCAAACTTAGTTTTGCAAACTGATAGTGGAAACGTCGGGATTGGCGACGCCACCCCATCAACAAAACTCGAAGTTGCGGGAACGGTCACCGCCACCGCGTTCGTCGGAGATGGAGCAGGTCTCACGAATCTTAATATTGCCGCAGAATCAGATACGCTTGCCACCGTCACCGGACGAGGTGCGACGACTGCCACGCCAATCACACTGAGCGAAACACCAGGGGTTCATGCCGCCACACCGACATTAGCCTTTGGAGATGGAGACACGGGGTTCTATGAAAGTTCGGATGATATATTACGAGTTAGTCTTTCAGGTGCACAAAGATTCTTTTTCTCAGGAACAACATTTGGTGGTAATTCTTCGGGAGCAGCCTCGGTCCTTGATGAAACAGCAACAGCAACAAATCCAACTCTTCTTTCAAATAGAGCTGATTTAGATTCTGGTATCGGTTCTGCCGCCGCCGACCAACTCTCTCTCATCGCCGGAGGCACGGAAATGCTCCGACTCGTGGAAGGCACGAGTGACTACATCCAAGTGCCAAATAATGTTTGGATTGCAGGTCTTGACAGTAGCGGAACGAGTACGGTGAATATGTTTAAGGTGAACGCCAATGATGAAATTGAAATCGGAGGCAACCTTAATATCGGAACGCTCGGACTCACCGAGGATAGTGGCGCGGTAACGCTTGTGAACATGCCAGTGTCCT
>Ga0257125_1002231_pt1 | contig 16490 bp, 12 predicted proteins | sample SI106_200metaG_FD_190183 | JGI IMG/M metagenome (GOLD analysis project Ga0257125, IMG submission 190183) | Marine microbial communities from Saanich Inlet, British Columbia, Canada - SI106_200 | ecosystem: Environmental > Aquatic > Marine > Inlet | place: Canada: British Columbia | collected...
GATTTCTCGGTGCCTTTTGATCTGAAAAAATTCCCTTTTGATACCCAAATACTACAAATTGTGGTCGGAAATATTGATTACGGCGCCGGGGAATTGATATTTGAGGTCGATGAGGCCCGGACGGGAATGGGGGAGTCATTAACGCCCGACTGGGAAATTCATTCGCCCACAGCCCGAGTTGAGATTGGCAAATACCGGTTAGATGGTCTTAAGCGTTCTATGTTCCTCTATGAAGCAAAGGCCCACCGTGATCCCAACTTCTACATCTGGAAAGTGTTCTTTCCCATGATGCTCATTGTGTTCATGTCCTGGGCAGTGTTCTGGATCAACCCCGAGCCGATCGCCCCTAGAATAAGTCTGTCTCTTATATCGATGCTCAACATCATAGCCTACAATTTTGCGATCTCCATGTTCATACCCCGGATCTCGTACCTCACGCTCGCTGACAAATACATCTTGGGATGCCTGGTCATCGTTTTTTTTACACTGGTGGTAGGGATCAGCAGCAGCATTCTGGCCACTCGTGGTAATAAGGCTCTGGCAAAACGGATTGACAAGATATCGCGATGGGCAGCGCCTGCAATCTTCCTGCTGCTAACGGGATTTGCCGCCATGGCTTAGAGGGTCGAGAGAAATAATGATATTTAACAATCATTTGTGTCCTTTCGGTAAGCTTGCATAAACGAAAATTAATCATTAGGGGGGTAGTTGGAAACTGGAATGGGCAAAGGCCGAAACAGGATATTGCGGTTAACTTTGAGCGCCAACTTCCTCTTGGCGCTGATTTTCCTCCATTTCCTTCGGGTTTTCTTCACCCGCGCCTTCCATCCACCGCGTCAGTCCAACCGGATCATCGGTTTTTCCCTTATCCTAATGGTCTTGCTCATGAGTTATGCTCATGCGGATGAGGTGATCATGAAAAACGGCGATCGGCTTAAAGGCGAAGTTGTCTCCATGGAGGCGGGCAAGCTGATCTTCAAGACCCCATACGCGAACAGAAATGTCATTCCCTGGGATCAGGTGAAACGCCTTACTTCCGAAAAGACCCTGGAGATCTCTCTTCCCGACAAAGAGACCCTCAAGGGAAAAGCCATTATTGCGGAGGACGGCGCTTTGATCTTGAAGCCTGAAACCGGTCCCGCCGCTCCGCCCATACCCATGGGACAGGTAATCGCCATGGCTCGGCCAAAGCCTCCTGATGAATGGAAATTCACTACCCGAATCAGCGCTGGGCTTAATATAGAGCACGGAAACACCGAGAAACAAACTTTTCAAGGAGATCTTAATCTGGAGTTGTCAAAATATCCCTACAGGATCAAGTTTTACGGTGAGCTTAACCGTGAAAAAGCGGGTGATCCTCCAGTAGATACTGAGAATAACGGTCTCATGAACCTTGATTTTAATCGTTTTATATCCAAGAAGTGGTACCTCTTCGGCAATAACCAGGCCCAACAGGATAAATTCGAGGATTTGAATCTGCTCTGGTCTGTAGCTGCCGGTGCGGGTTACCAGGTCTGGGAGTCCAAGAGGAAGAACTTCACCCTAAAAATAGGCCCAAGCTATGTGAGTGAGCGTTACACCAAACCGATGGTAAGCATGGACAACAAGGACTACCGAAAATATGCCGCGGGATTTTGGGCCATTGACTTTGACATGTGGTTTTTCGAGCGGTTTCTGCAGGTGTTTCACCATGATGACGGTTATTTAAGCTTTGAAGACACCCATGTATGGCGGCTGCGCACACGAACCGGGATCCGCATTCCGATCACACATGGATTTTTCACGTCCCTGCAGTACAATTACAACTGGGTCAACGCCCCGGCAGACGGGAAGCTCCGTTATGACTCAGGGATCCTGTTCAAGTTGGGATGGGGATTATAGCTCGGGCGGCGGCGTAGAATTCATACGGCACTGGGCCGAGCGCGTTGACAGGATTTCGCCTGTGGCATAAACTGAGGTCTGCCGCGGTTTAAAGGGCCGGCGGGAATAATATTAAGGGCCTCGAAAAAAATGATCACGCAATCTCAGAACGGTTTCATTCAGCGTCTATTCTATTCCATATTCCCAAAGATACTGCGGGAGGGCAAGGACCAAAACCGTTATCGCGGTTATTTGAACACGTTCATCCTGCACTTTCGGCCCCGCAATGTCCCGGAACGGACCCTCCGGTTCACCCTGACCTGGGGACTCGGGGGCATGGCTTTTGTCCTGGTGACGCTCCTGATCGGGACAGGATTGCTGTTGAAGTTTTTTTATCTACCCTCTCCGGAAAAAGCCTACGAGTCGGTTCTTTACCTTCAAAATACCGTGCTTTTCGGCCAACTCATCCGGAACATCCACCACTGGAGCGCCAATCTGGCTCTGGTGGTGGTCTTTCTGCATTTCATCCGGGTGTTCTTGACAGGGGCCTTTCAGCCGCCGCGCCAGCTCAATTGGGTCGTGGGTTTAGGCCTTCTTATTCTTGTGCTGTTGTCTAATTTTACCGGCTATCTTCTGCCGTGGGACCAACTTTCCTTTTGGGCAATCACCATCAGTATGGGTATGCTGGAGTACATGCCGGTGGGAGGTATTTGGCTCCAGGAACTGATCCAGGGCGGAACGGAAGTGGGGCCGGCCACCCTGTCCAATTTCTATGCCATTCACACGGCCGTACTGCCTGTTTTGCTCATCTTTTTTCTATTGTTCCATTTCTGGCGTGTGCGAAAAGCAGGTGGTGTTGTGGTTCCTCGCGGTCCTGATGAAGAGATGGGAAACCGGGGGGAAACTGTTCCCACAATCCCCAATCTGTTGCTGCGTGAATTGACCGTCGCCCTGGTACTGCTTGCATTCATTCTGATTTTATCTGTCCTGTTCAATGCGCCCCTGGAAAGCAAGGCGAATCCCGGTTTGAGTCTCAATCCCACAAAGGCCCCCTGGTATTTCATGGGCATTCAGGAATTGCTGCTCCATTTTCATCCCCTGTTTTCCCTGTTTGTTATTCCGCTTTGCATGGGGATCGGTCTTGCCATGCTCCCCTATTTAAAGTACCCGTCCAACCCCGCGGGAATCTGGATGACCTCTCTTAAGGGTCGAAAAATGGCACTGACGGCTGTTTTTTTCGCTGTTGGCGCCACCATCGGGGGTGTCCTGCTAGATGAGTACGTCATCCGTTGCCCTTCCTGGATGTCGGATGTCCCGGTATATCTCACCGCCGGACTGATCCCGTTCATGGTCATTCTGGCGGTGATTCTGGGGTTCTATGTGAAAACGAAACAGTACTACGCCGCTAACCGCAATGAAGCCGTTCAAACGCTATTGATACTTCTTTTGACCGCATTTGTGGTTCTGACGGTAATCGGCATAGGGTTCAGGGGACCCGGGATGAAACTGGTTTGGCCGTAGAGAGGGAGGGAAGAATGAAGAAGGTAAAGGGTCCGGTTCAAGAAGAACCTCAAACAGAGACGTCAAGGCGGTCTTTCCTGAACAAGCTCTGGATGGGCTTAGGTCTCCTGGCAATGGTGGAATTTATTGCCCTGGTGGCTACGTTCCTGTGGCCAAGAAGCAAACTGGCGAAGGGTGAGGCGGCAGATCTGATCATCACAGCCGGTCCGGTTGACAAATTCAAAGTGGATTCCGTGACGGCGTTTGTAAGGGGAAAATTTTATCTGGCCCGGCTGGCGGACGGCGGTTTCCTGGCCCTGTCGCGCAAATGTACCCATCTGGGGTGTACCGTCCCCTGGCTTCCCAAAGAAGGGATGTTTGAATGCCCCTGTCATGCCTCGGCATTTGATATCCGGGGTGAAGTGATCAGACCGCCGGCGCCTCGCGCCCTTGATATCTACCATCTGTTTATTGAAAACAATGTGGTCAAAGTGGATACGAGCCGGGTGATCAAGCGAGGGCGCTTTGATGTTTCACAGGTGGTGTATTCTTGAATAAAACCATGCTCCATTGGAAACTGACCGGCATTGTCGCCACCCTGGTGATCATCCTTTCCATACCGTTGTATCTGTTTATGGAAAAAAACATTGTTTCCGTCGGAGAAAATCTCCAGGCCGAACCCCATAGTACCTTTGTGGGCAGCCTGAAATGTATGGATTGCCACAAAAATGAATTCGACAAATGGCAGGGATCCCACCACGACCATGCCATGCACGTGGCGGATGACCTGACCGTTTTGGGTGATTTCAATGATGCGGTATTTGAAAACCACGGGATTCGTTCCCGATTCTATGGAAAGGGCGGAAAATTTTTTGTTAAGACCTTGGGTCCTGACGGAAAAATGGGGGAGTTTGAGATCACCCACACCTTCGGATGGTTTCCGCTGCAACAGTACCTGGTTCCTTTCCCGGGCGGTCGCCTCCAGTGCCTCCCCATCGCATGGGATGAGCGTGATAAAAAATGGTACCACCTCTATCCCGATCTGTCGGATCCGAAAGACTGGCTCTATTGGACAAACGCCGGGCAAAACTGGAACGGCATGTGCGCGGAGTGTCACTCCACGAATTTGAAGAAGAATTATGATCCCGTAACGGACACCTATAATACCACCTGGTCTGATATCAATGTGGGCTGTGAGGCCTGTCATGGCCCGGGATCAAGCCATGTGGCATGGGCTGAGACGCCTGACATGGGACGACCCCGGGTCGATAATTTTGATCTGGCGGTGAAAACCTCCGGATTGAATTCCAGGGGGATGGTGGAACTCTGCGCGCCATGTCATTCCAGGCGTGCTGCCCTGGGAGATTATACCCATTCAGAATCCGATCTGCTGGACAGTCTTTTGCCCAGCCGGCTGAACGAAGGGCTGTATTACCCCGACGGCCAGATCCTGGAAGAGGTGTATGTGTATGGATCCTTTACCCAGAGCAAGATGTACCATTCCGATGTGGATTGCAGTGATTGCCACGATGTGCACAGCCTCAAGCTTGTAAAAGAGGGTAACGAACTTTGCCTGCAATGCCACCGCGCAGCGGAATACGACACCAAAGCCCATCACTTCCACAAGCAAACAGGGGAAGTAGGCGAACCGATCCGGTCCAAAGACGGTACCGTCTCCTTTGAAGTGGGCACCGGCGCCCAGTGCATCTTATGCCACATGCCGGGCCGCACCTATATGGGCATCGACTATCGGCCGGACCACAGCCTTCGGATTCCGAGGCCGGATCTCAGCAGCAGTATCCAAGTCCCCAATGCCTGCAACCGCTGTCATTTCCATAAAACAAATGCCTGGTCCCATGAGACCATGACCAAATGGTATGGGCCGGGTCGCAGGCCCCATTATGGAACCGTGTTGGAGGACGGCCGAAAGGGATCACCCCAGGCTGAAAAAGCCTTGCTGAAAATGGCCGCCGACCCCCTTTATCCGGTCATCGTAAGGGCCACGGCGCTTTCCCTTCTGACCGCCTACCCCGGTGAAAGCACTCGGCGCACCTTTGAACTCGCCCTCATGGATGAAGAAGCATTGATCCGCCAGGCCGCGGTGAGCGGCCTGCAGGCGAAGAGTGAAAAAAAATTGGCCGAACTTCTTACACCACTCCTTTACGATCCGGTCAAAGCGGTACGCATTGAAGCGGCCCGGAAGCTTGCGGGAAAACCTGGTGCACATCTGAACGAAGAGGACCGAAAGGTCTTTAACCGCGTACTGGTGGAATTTGAAAAGGCAATGATCTATGCCGCCGATTTCGCCTATGCCCGATTCAACCTGGCCAATCTTGATATGGCTCTTGACCGGCCTGAGTCAGCCATTCAAAATTACAAAGCGGCCATTGCCATTGATGACCTGTTCTATCCGGCCAAAGTCAATCTGGCCATGCTGTACAATGGCATGGGGGAAAAAGACCAGGCCGAAGATCTCCTCCGTCAGGTTGTGGCAGCCCATCCACAGCAATACCAGACGGCCTATTCCCTGGGGCTTCTCCTGGCCGAAAAGAAGAGGTACGGGGAAGCCGCTCAATATCTGGCCGCAGCCGCCCATGGAATGCCCGACCATGCCCGGGTCCATTATAATCTGGGCGTTCTTCTGGACTATCTCGGAAAGGATTTGGAAGCAGAAAAGGCGCTGTTGCGGACACTTGAAATAGAACCTGAAAACATCAGCTTCCTGACCGCTGCGGCGCAGTATTACATAAAACGCAGGCAATATGAAAAAGCAGAAGTTTTGACTGAAAGAATTGCCACCTTGAAAACCAAAGCACATTGAGGGATTCAGTGAAGGGTTTCAGATGGGACGAAGCGCTCTGTCTCATCCATGGAACGGCCCAAATCAGAGCACGAATTGAAACCTTATCTGAAAAATGTTGGCATTTCCCCCATCGATGGGAGGATCATCGCGATCCATCGCCCGGGCGTGGACATAATTGAACATGATACGGGTGTTCCCATTCAGGTACCAGTTGAGACCGGCGGTCAGATCGATCTCCTTACCCCCCTGAATGCCTTTGCTGTTGAGATCCACATAGGAGAGGCGGAAGGCCGTCTCCAGAGCCCCCCATCCACCTCCCTTGAACTGGAAGGCACTCGTGGGCGTCACACCCTTGAAAATGCCCTTAGACTGGTCATATGGCCGATGTTCACCGGTCAAAAAATAGCTCCCATACACGTAAAAGCCCCAGAATCCCGGATCCCCCACCGATTCCGCGTTAGCGAACTGCTGAAACAGTTCGCCTTGAACCGACAAAGGCCCTCGAACCATGGCCGCCTCATAACCGAAAAGGTCCGCCGCCTCAGTGAAGAATTCCCCCGTATTTACAAAAGTGTCATTGGTAAGGCGCGATTCGGGATGGGCCCGCACTTTCAACTGCGACTCTGCCCGGGTATCGTCCCGAAACTGGTGGCTGTATGAAAAACCCACATGGAGGAGATTCTTACCGTCATCTTCATAGCGGGGAAGACCGGTCACCCTGAAGTTCACGGCGGAACCAAAGGCCTCGCTCAAATAGTCGGTGGCACCAGTCACATCACTGAAACTTCCGGAAATCAGAAAATAGCCGGCGGCCCAGGTCATGCGCCCATTGAGGACCGCATTCTGGCACAGGATGCCGAGGTTTCGACCCGGGAAAAACGCTTCCACCGGAAGGGCGTTTTCCATGAAGGTACGGTTTGAATTGCTCATGAATCCTTCCAGGGAAAAAGGCACCTTCGTATGACCGGCCTTGGCCTCCCCCAGGAAAGGGATTTTCCCGTAGCTGAGCCAGATGTCCCTGATCTGGCGCACATTGGCAAAGTCCATATCAAACTGGAATTTCCAGTCTTCATACAAACTCCCCGACAGGCGAAGTTTCAACTCCCGAAAATTCCCTTTCCATCCCGGAAGGTCTGTGAATGCGCTCTTGAGTATTTCATTGGCACCGATATATCCCCCATCGAGCCTCATTTCTCCGCCGATTTTGGTCTTGAGATGTCCGTCGGGGCTTGTTGACCGAAAACCGTCCCTGAAATAATAATGAAAACCGAACGGATCATCAAAGCCCGTTTCCAAACGCTTCATAAGCCTATCCCCTAAGGGAATATAAGGTTCGGGGGCCGGGCTTTCGGCAAAAAGCGGCCCCGCGGGGAACAGCAGGAGGCAAAGAAACGCAAGGACGATTCCCAGTCGTTCAATCCGTCTTCTGAAAATTTCTTTTATCAACGCAGGCCCTGAGGTTTAAAAATTCTATTTTGTGACAATAATACTCAAAAGCGTTTACATGTACCATCATAATCGGTGCTGGCTTGCATTTTTAATCATGGTGTTTTCATATTTTTCAGGTGAATTTCTGTTTCCGAAATGATTTTGACGATGTATAATTCTTTAATGGGTTACAATCAGTAGATAGTTAAAAGCCAACTGATGAAGGAAGGTGGAGAAATGGAAAAAGAATCGAAGTTCTTCAGCTGTGCATTGTTATTCGTGTTCACGGCACTGAGCGTTTTTCTTTGCGGACAGTATGATGGTCAGAGAAGAACCGACATCGGATTTGTAAAAAATGCGTATGCCGCCGGTGGAGATGAGTACAGCTCAAATGTAAAGAGTCCCACGGGGACAATGAGCCCCCGCTCCATGTATTTCCCGGGAACTGAAAAACTCGCCCCGAATGAAATGCGAATCATTTCTTGTGGCACGGGCATGCCGGCAGCACGCCGAAGTCAGGCTGCGACCTGCTGGCTGCTCGAGCTTGGCAATGGGGATAAGTTCCTTTTCGATATCGGCACAGGTTCCGGGGCCAATATCGGAAGTCTGAATATCCCTTACGATTATCTTGACAAGGTCTTCGTTAGCCATCTTCACTCTGATCACGTTGGGGATATGGACAGCCTTTGGATCGGTGGCTGGACCGGCGGAAGGCACGGGGCGCTCAATGTCTGGGGGCCGAGTGGCGCGAAACCGGAGTTGGGAACCAAACATTTCGTGGAAAAATTAAAGGACACCTTTAGCTGGGATTACGCAGGACGACTTGGAATCATCCCCACGGGTGGCGGCGATATCAAAGTTACTGAATTCGATTACCGTCAGGTAAACAAAGTGGTGTATGAAAAAAACGGGGTAACCATCCGTTCCTGGCCGGCAATACACGCCATCGACGGCTCGGTCAGCTACGGTGTGGAATGGAATGGGCTCAAATTCGTATTCGGTGGCGACACCATCCCGAACAAATGGTACGCTAAATTCGCGAAGAATGCTGATATTGCCATTCACGAATGCTTTATGCCCCCTAACCTGATGATGGAGAAATACGGGTTCAGCGCGGCAGCAGCACTTAATGTCGCTGTAGGCGTTCACACGCCCCCCGCATCATTCGGCAAAGTGATGAGCGACATCAAGCCGCGTCTGGCAATTGCCTATCATTTCTTTAATGATTTTGACACGCGCTATCCCATTCAGGAGGGCATCCGAAGGACCTATGACGGCCCGTTGACCATGGCCACTGACCTGCTGGTGTGGAATGTGACGAAGGACGATATACGTGTCCGGCAAGTCATCGTGGACGATGAATCATGGCCAGCTAAATCGCCCACAAAACCAGGGCAACCGGATGCTTCAGCCAGAGTTGCGTTCTCCCCCTTCATAAAGGACGGCGAACTGGATATGAGTAAAACCCTTGATCCACTCATCGAAAAGTTCAAAAAGGAGAACGATCTGAAGTAACGGTCATCGTGGGACCCCTTCATTTGATTCCAAATGCAATATGGCGGTATCGGATCACCTGAAAGCGGGCTTGAGATTATCAACGTTTTGCTGCATGACCGTAAGAAAGTCCCCGTAACCCGGCACATTTCCGCAGGGATCGAACACCAGGCTTGCAACCCCAAGGGATTTGAGGCCATCTACGGATGTCTTCATGGGGTTGCCTTCCCAAATCATCCATTTCGCAGGATGACTCTTCAGGATGTTTTCCAGCTGGATCCACTGCCCATCATTTGGCACTTCATCCGGTTCCCAGTGAACGCTCTTCATGTTCAGGCCATAGCGTCTTGACAGATAGTCGTAAACGGGATGGGAGGCCAACAACGGAAGTGTAGGGTTTTTTGATACAACTGCTTTAATTTCCCCATCAAGGGCCATGAGGTCCTTTTCAAGTGCTGCATAATTTTCCTGAAACATACCGTGCAGATTCGGCTTTTTCCGGCTCAGAGCCTTTGTTATGGCCTGGGCTTGTTTGGCCGCAAAGTCAAAATCAAGCCATGTGGTAAAGGCAAGGGATTCATGGGCGTGTGCCCCTTTTGCGCCGTGGCTGTGTGTTAGGGCTTCCTCGGCAGTGATGTACCGGTCCTTGAATTTGGCTGAGGTGTCGACCATCCTCGATCGCGGCAAAGAGGCTTTTCTGACCCACTTGGCATAATTGGCGCCGTTTAACAGAATAAGATCGGCCTTTTGATATGCTCCGATTGTTTTGACATCAGGTATCCAGTAGGCCGGATCGCAATCCGGCGGAGCCGGGAAGACCACTTCTGCGTGATCGCCGGCAATGCGCTCGGCAAAATATTTCAGGGGGTAGTTCACCACATATATTGTGATTTTCCCCGAATTATCACCGCCTGCCCCTGCAATCACTGGCAAGAAGGTAATGACAAACCAGAAGACGCCAAATAAAATGAACCTTTTAGCAAAACAAATATGTACCCGATTTTGCATATGAAACCTTTCTCTCTTCAACTCATCACTACGACATTCCATGACTCCAAACCCCTATCGTATAAACAGCGTTCGTACCAGGTTGTTTGAAAATTGATCCACCAGAAGGACCATGCCCGTGCACAGAAAGCCGCTGGCGACAACGATCATCAGAATTTCCGAAGCCACAAGCCGTGCCATGGTCATGCGGCTGCAGCCTAATTTGAAGACCGTTTCCATTTCCCGTTGCCGCAGCCTGATCGACAGGGCAAAAACCAGGACAATGGCCATGACCGTTGCCAGAGCCACGACCGATATAACAGCGTCCAGTACATTTTTGATCCTGAAGATGTTTTGCAGCAGCCCATCTATGACCTCTTCCGGTTCGACGATCTGATGGCGTTCCTCCTTGGAAAGATACCGTCCCTGCAGGATTGCCCCTGACTTTGCATCATAGGGGGCCGCAATCACGGCGGTTACGGGATAGCCGGTCATATGGCCGTGAAAATGAAACGAATCTATATTTTCATCCGTTATTTCCATATAGTGATACAGTTTGGCGGTGGCGGCCACATTGTCTTCGGTCCGTTTTAGAACCAGCGTGGGGTCTTTTAGCACCGTAACATCCTGGTGTCCGTGTCCCAGCCCCTGGATAACCCAGGTGGTTTTCAGATCCACAAATACGGCCAGGTCGTCTGACGTATGGGATTTTTGCAGCACACCGGTCACTTTCATCTTCAAAGGGTAAACACCGGCCAGATCAAACATGTTTTCCGGGGAAGAAACCAGTTCATCTCCCGGTTTCAATCCCAGCTTCTCTGCGGCTCCGGCCCCGACCACACAATCTCCCAGCACGGCCATCTGTTGGCCTTCCGCCACTTTCAAACCCCTAAATTCAAAGTAGTCCAGGGTGGTGCCAACAATGGGATGGCCCCTTGCGCGAAAACGGACATAGACGGGAATGGGCAAGGCCAGATCGGTTTCCATCACCCGATCCGATGCCGCCATGGTGATCAATTCCGGGACTTCATCTCCAAAATATAGGGTATTCATGACCAGATCCAGAGAGCTGCCCCTGACGCCCACAACCAGAGGAGTGGTCGCGGCACGGGACATGAGCTGCTGCTCGCTTTCATCCAGCAGCAGTTCCAGGGACACCGGCAAGAACCCTATGAGCGTAATACAGGCAATGAGCGTAACAGTCCTGGCCTTGTTGAAACAGATGTATTTCCAGGCTATGTAAAGACTATCGATCATGAAGCGTCCATGCCCTGAAATTTCCCAAAATCAACAACCCGGTCAAAACGCTTGAGCAGTTCATGGTCGTGGGTTACGGCCAGAAGCGTCGCATCATGCTCCTCAACCGCCCGAAAGAGCGAGTCCAGAATGAGACCCTTATTGTCCGGGTCTAGATTGCCCGTTGCCTCGTCCGCAAGGATCAACTTTGGTTGCGGCAGGAGTGCCCGACAGATGGCGGCACGCTGCTTCTCACCCTGAGAGAGTTTATTGGCCATTCGCCTGAGCTTATCGCCGATGCCCATCTCTTTGGCCAGTGTCGTTGCTCGCTGCCTCACAACCCGATCCATTTTAAGAGCCGACGTAATCCTGTAAGGATGCAGAATATTGTCCAACACATTGAGATAATCCAAAAGTTCAAAGTCCTGGAACACAAAGCCGATGTTGGAAATGCGAAAAACCCTTCTTTCGGTATCGCCGAGTTTATTAACCTTGATGTTGTCCACGTTTAGCGTCCCTTTCACCGGTGTCGTAATACCGGAAATAAGATTCAACAACGTGGTTTTTCCGGATCCGCTGGGCCCGATAACCGCCATCTTTTCACCGCGCGCAACGGTAAATTCGGGGATTTCAAGTCGGAATTCCCCGGAAGGATAATGGAAAATCAATGATTCAATATGGATCATGCTCATGTTATTCTACACATACTCGCAAGAAATTCAGGTTAAGGGTTTTCAACAGCATACTTAATCCTGTTTCTCGTTGAGTCCATACTTCTTGTTGACCTCGTCATATGTGGGCTGAATCACTTCCTTCATGTCGTATTTACCGCCCACTATAAATTTCGAATAAGGAACCCTGAGTTTTGGATCGGGCACCTGCGGCTTCTCGGTGGCCGGAGGTGGCCAGACATCTTCATCAACAATCGCCATCCGCACACGAATATCGTCCTTGGTGATGTTCCACACCATGTAGTCTTCGGCGAGACTCAACGGGCCGTCGTAGGTTGTACGGATGCGATCATTGATCGGCCCTGCGGTGTCGAAGTCTTTGAAGAAGTGATAGGCCACGGCCATTCGCGGGTTGACAATCGACATCATTTTGCCAAACGCTTCCGGTGCGGTGTGGATCTGGGTGCCCACCGCTAAAGCGCCTTGTGGTGTAAATTTAAACTTGGTGATCATGTCCGGCACGGCGACAAAGCACTCATGAATTGCCAGATCGGCATCCTTTGCATATTTCGCATACCACTTGTTCGGATAGGTATCACCTCCGAACACGAACTTGAGGCCGTTCCACTCGACGATGAAACTCACCGGACCGTCCAGGGAGTGGATGGCCGGGATGGAGCGGATCGTCACACCGTTCTCCTGGTAGATGATCTTATTCACGCCCTTGTAGTCAAACTCGGTAACCTCGAACGGTTGGTATCCGCGTGGGTCGGTTATTCCCGCGCGGCCGTCGATGTCCCAGGTAAGCGCTTTGAACAAGTGATCCAGCGCGTACTTCGTGCCTCTCTCCGGTGTATCGCCCTTCGGACCCCAAACGCGTAACGGTTTCTGGCGGCCAGCCAGCGCGCCACCCACAAACAACGCATCCAGATCACCAAAGTGATCGGTATGCAGGTGGCTCAGGAAGACCTTGTCGAGATAATTGTAGGGGATCTGCATGGCGGCAATACGCTCTGCCGATCCGGTTCCCACATCGAAGAGAAACTTGTCGCCGTTTCCCAGTTCGAGCAACCAGCACGAAGCCGCTTGTTTCGGACGCGCCGTGGGCATGCCCGTACCACAGGCAATCAACCGCATTTCGTTCGGCCCGAGGTCCTCGCTGTTGGGTGCGTAGAAATCACGAGCGCGCGCCTTGACCGGGGAATACCCCTTATCTTCCGCGGCTTCAGCTTCACTTATGATCGATAATCCTTTGTCTGGTTCACCATCATAAACACCCCGCCCATAGATGGCTGCTGCAACGAATGCAACGACAATCATAATTTCAAAAAATCTAACTTTTCCTTTCATGATAAATCTCCTTTCTCATTTTGGATTTTTGATTTCGTAATTATCTTTCTTTGCGTCTGCGGCTGATTATCAGGTTTTCGGTTTGGCATAGGGATCGATGCGTTTTTCTTCCAGGAGTTCCAGATCGGTGATCTTCCAGGCGCCGTCTACCGGTTCCACGGTGATGTTGGCCTCATATCGGTTCTTGCGCGTGTGCGTATGGCCCCAGTGGCCCACTGTTCCCATGGCGGTCCATTTGGAATGAAACAACAGCGCCAGGGGACGGTCATCAAGGTGCTTCACCGAAACATCCTGGATTTCAATCTCCTTTACCTTTGCCCGGGCACCACCCGCCTGGGTGACGACCATCGATTTTCTATTCTGCAAATAGATATCCGTGAGCAGATCACCGGTTGCGCTGGTTGCCAACCGATCATAGACATCCTCTTCCTCGCGGAAGTCAAAAGAACGATAAATGTTTTTGAGAAGATCCTCAAGGATAACCACCGCCTCCTTGTGGGTTATCTTGGGGGCCATGACCGACGGCCGTGCCACGGACACGTGAAAATAGGGGAGTAAAAGGACTCCGCCAACCACAAGAAGACAAACCGCGATCAGATGACTGCGGATCGATTTGTTCTGTTGCTTTTGTTTCCTGATGATAAAAGCAAAGGGTATCAGGATAACCAGGATCAGCAGACTGCCCATGGGCAAGCCCATCTGTGTCAGCGAATTATCCACCACCACCTTGGCAACCGTCGGCATCCGGTATTTTTTCAAGAAATTTTCCCAGATGAGCACATTGTCTTCGGGCGTGACAAAAGAGGGAAACGGCCCCGCGGGATCAGTGGCCATGGTCGGCACTTTTTGAATTCTATCTGAAAACAGGTCCCAATCCACGGTGACTTCCTGGGGTATACCTTTGGTTGGATAGGTAACAATAGCCCCTATCATAGCGGTGTTCAGGGGCATCCGTTCAGGCTGGTCAATGAAAAAGGTGCGCGTCATGGTGTATTTGACAAAGCTGGTTCGGTCCAGGATGGGGCGAATTTTTTTCCCGTCGATTGTGACCTTGCTGTGCTTCAGCAAGAATTCGCCCACCCGCTTTTTCAGCGGTTCGAATTCATCGACTTCAATGAATTCGTCTCCCCGCAGCCCCAGATCCATCCAGGCTTCCAGGTCTTTTACCCGTACCAGGGTTTCGTGGCGGACTTCATAAGGTTCGATGTAAAGAAACGTCAGCAACCCCGACTGCTGCCAGCGTTTAAACGCCTTGCTTTCAAAGCGGCTGTACCAGGGGTCGTCCCAGTCCAGGCGCATTCGAGCAGCTTCCGAAAGATAGCGGTAATCCAACACCGGCACCCCCTTGTGATAGCTCATAAAACCGATGGATGCTGTGGGGAGCCCTCCTTTTCCGTGGGGTGGAATGATGGTCAGCGATTTGGGTTTGGATGTAAACGGGTAGATCAGCTCCGCATACAGGACGCGCTTGTCTTCGGGTGCTCCGGGAACCGGTTGCCGGGTGATGGGATTGAGCATGCCGGCAAAGGGATTGGGACGATCCGTGCGCGTGCGCGGCTCCACCAGCTTCCGCTCTGCCAAAAGCTGGGTATTGTCGTCCGCCACGATCTGAAACGTTTCGTTCGAAAATCGCCGCATGCGCTCTTCAATGGGCGGTGGTTCCTCACCCGCCTCCCGGAGCCAGGCGTCAGGGAGCAAGTCGACAAACTTGTCCATATCTCGGACATAAATCTCCAGAACAACCCGGACATGGTCATCGTTGACGTGGATTTCGGCGATATTCGGTGCGCTCTGGGCGCCGCTGAGGTTGATCCAGTCGGCCCTTGTGGAAGACACAAAGACAAAGGTGGATACAAACAAGAAAAATACGACGGCGAAAAGCTTGTTCATTCTGGTGGCCCTATGGTTGTTTTTGATGTGTGGGTGAAATTATTTCAGCCCTCATCACACAACGAAATAGAAAATCACCTGATAATTTAAAGTTCTTCGTTTGATTTTTTTCAACGATGCGTGCCAATTATACACCTCATCTAAGTGTTTCCTAGCCCCTATTTTCCTTACGTTCAGCCGGCCTCTGAAACAAAACGGGGCAGCAGCGATACAGCGTAAAGGGGCAGATTGCAGATTTTCCCATCCATCTTGAAATTAAGCAGATTCGTGCGCATGAGCCGAGCCGGTTGGAACTGTAAATCATAGGACTTCAAGCTTTTGCTTCTTGGATTAATCCCGGCTTTAACCTCCAGCGGACAGATCCGATCCACAAATTCACAAAGAAAGTCAAGCTCGGCCTTTCCGCCTTTACTTCGCCAGTAGTAGAGGTCCTGCTGGAAATACGAGACCAGTTGCTGGGCAACGTAATTTTCGACAAAAGCACCCTCATACTCATTGAAGAGCCGCCCTCCTTGTGCCAGCAGCTCAACAGGAGATCCGGCCAGAGCCCCTAACAATCCAACATCCAGGGCATATATTTTGAAACAACTCACATCTACATAATGTTTGAGTGGATGTTTACAGGTCTCAACTGCATTTGCTCTGTGGATAAGACCGGCATCTTCAAGCCAGGTCAGCGCATTTTCATAGGCCCGGGCCCTGGCCCCTTTTCTGACAGCAGAAAACACGAATTTCTTGTTCTCTCTTCCTAAATGCTTTGGGATAGAGTCCCAGAGCTGAGTAAGTTTCGGTATGTCGGTTGACGGAGCATGTTTGGCGAAATCCAGAACATATGACTTAATAATTTCTTCCTGAATCTCTCTGGTTTCGCGTCCGTTGCCTGTTTCGGCAAAATGTTTGACAGATTCCGGCATGCCGCCGACAAAATAATAGCGTTTGAGCAGATCGATAAGAGTTGAATGAAATGCGTCGTTTATGGGAACAAGCCGATCAATTGTTTCAATCATCTTTCTATATCTGGACTCCCCCATGGCATCGAGAAACTCCAGGAATGTCATGGGATAGAGATGGAGAAAATTCACTTTCCCCACCGGAAAAGATCCTGGGCTGGAGAGTTTCACCCCGAGAAGAGAGCCTGCAGCCGCCATAGGGTGTAAATCACGGCTGTTGGAGAGAATGAGAAAATCAGAGAAAGTACGGGACATTTGGTTCACCTTATGTTAGAGCAAAATATGCAACTCTAACTTAAGGAGATTACGATGGAAAAAGAC
>Ga0257125_1002232_pt1 | contig 16485 bp, 17 predicted proteins | sample SI106_200metaG_FD_190183 | JGI IMG/M metagenome (GOLD analysis project Ga0257125, IMG submission 190183) | Marine microbial communities from Saanich Inlet, British Columbia, Canada - SI106_200 | ecosystem: Environmental > Aquatic > Marine > Inlet | place: Canada: British Columbia | collected...
ATTAAAGCTCCTGCTTATGATACTAAAGCAAACAAAGAGATTATTAAGTTTATTTCTAAGACAATAGGTTATAGGGTAAGAATTAAATCTGGGTTAAGAAGTAAAGAAAAGATGATTGAAATTATCTAAATTTGTCTTTTTTATAGTGATGGGGGTCTGGATGTCTTCCATAATTATCAGGATATTTTGGTTCTGGATGTATTTTAAAGATCTCTGGATTATACCAATAATATACAATAAGTGCTATAAATGCTGTTAGTCCTATTATTGATAAGGTATTCATAATTATTTATTGGTGGTAAGATTATTTAAATCTTCTGGAAATTATGGATTGTTTTTTCTATGTTTTGTATTACAACAAAGTTTTTAAAGAAATGTGATGAATTAATAAGTTAAGGTGATGGGGTTGAAAGGAAAACTAATTGTTATATATGGAATTAATAATATTGGAAAGACTGTTCAATCAAAGAAACTTATTTCTTATTTGAAATTTAAAAAATTTAAAGTTCATTATTTTAAGATTCCTGTTTATAATTTAAGTCCTACTGGTCCTTTGATTGATAGGATTTTGAGAAGGGGTAAAAAACAAGAGATATCAGAAGAAGAATTTCAAAGAATGTATGCTAAAAATAGAAAAGATTACCAACCAATTATCAAGAAAAAATTAGAAAAAGGATATATTGTTGTTGCTGAAGATTATGTAGGTACTGGATTAGCGTGGGGATCTGTAAAAGGTGCTAGTATGGATTATCTTAAAAAAATAAATAAAGGTATAATAAAAGAAAATTTAGCAATTTTATTAGATGGTGAGAGATTTACAAAAGCTAAAGAGAAAAAACATATACATGAAAACTGTTCTAATAAGATAATTGGTAAGGTTAGAAGCCAACATATTAAATTGGCTAGAGAATATGATTGGAAAATTGTTAATGCTAATCAAGATAAAGAAAAAGTTTTTGAAGATATAAGAAAAAAAGTTGATAAATTAATTTTTTAGATTTTTATTATTCTAAATATTCATCTTGAGTATAATCGAGGTTGTTTTTTAGTGCAAGTTCTGCCCTTTGGAGTTCTGCTCCAAGATATAATGCATGATAAAAATTAATTAATGATCCTGCTCTTGTTATTTGCTTTCTCAATTCTTGTGCTGTTGTTGCTTCATATTGTTCAATCTCATTTCCATTTTCTGAGTCTATTAATTTTACTATTATTTTCCCATCTTTTATTTCTATCAAATAATTTCCACGTGGATCTTTAAAAGATACTTGTTTTTCTTTATGTTTATCAAGCATATCTTCTACTTGTTGATAATAATGATCGTATATTTGAGCGCTTCCTGAAATTATTGTTAAAATTCCAGAAGGTGTATTGATTGCATCTGCAATTTCTTTTTGGATTGCCGCCATACCATAAGCGTTTTCAGGCCATCCTTGAGTCATATCATGACTTCTGAAGAAAACAGTTAAATTTAATTTTTCATCCTGAACCATTGCTTGTACAAGGGCTAGACAAGGACTACTTTTATGTTTTCTCATTAATTCATCCCCTACATGCCATGTCATAGCAATACATGCTTTTGAATAAGGATCACGCTTTAAAACATCTATAATATCTTTTATTTGATTAATTTCGCAGATATTTTCTTTATATATTACATTTGCATCTACATGAGGACCTTTTCCAAACTCAAAATCTTTGTAATCTTCACTATTTACCAAATCTTTAATCTCTTTTGGAGATGGGTGAGTGTATGCTCTTAATTTGTTCCCATAAGTGTAAGCTTTTCCTTCAGGTAATAAAGGAGAAAGAATTTCTTTTTGATATGCTTCTATCTTCTCTTTTGTTAAAGGTACTAAAAAAGGATTTAGTGTTAAGTCCATATTTTGAGGATCATGAATAACAGCGACGATATTGTTTATCTCTTTTACCCATCTGTCTGTATCTGCATTCATAAGATTTTTTCTACCATATCTATAAATATTATCTATAACATTAACCCAGGTTCTTGGTATTGTAGAACCATGAACAGTTATTGGACCCCCCTCATAAGGGAATGATTCTGAAGATTCTTCATATTCAAAAGTGTAAGGTTTGTCTAAGAAAGGTTGTTTTTTCTCTAGGGTTTTTAATAACTTATTTGCTTCTTGAACTTTTTCATCAAAAGAAGCGTCTGGCATTTTTTTATTTAAATCTATTAATTCTATGTTTTCTCTTACTTTATTTATTAGTTCTGTTGGAATGTTTTTATCAAAATGAACGGCGGTCTCAAATCCTGGAATTTTTCTTTCCTGGTTTATTCCTTTTTCAAAAAAAGCTCTTAAAGCGTTTGCACTTGTTAAATCCGATATTTTATCATCTTTAGATCTTGAAGAATATTCTTCTCCTAATAATATAAGATATCTTATGTAAGGATTGGCTAATGTATTTCTTATCATGCCTGTTAAACCAGCAGGAGTGTAAAAGTTTGTTGCTATTGCTAAATTTTCTTTTTCTAATTTGGGAATTATTGCATCCCTCATAGTCCACATAAAAGTTACAGCAACATTTGATTCTGTTATAGAAGGATTATTTTCAGAAGGAAAAGAAATTCTATCTCTTACCGCAACCGGCCATCCTTTTTTTCCGTTTGATCCAATTTGATCTTTGATTAAGTCTAACATTCTCCCCAATAATGTTAATTAGATTGCATATTTAAATTATTTGTTTGTAGAAATTAAAGATTTTTTCTTTTTGCTTCTTCTTCATCTTCTTCGTTTACTTTGAAAAAAGATCCTAATCTTGTATTTTTTTTGATTGTATTATAGCTCACTGGTTTAACATCGTTTTTTTTCAACACCATCACCTCGTTTTCCCAAACAAGTTATTTTAAGAACTCCTAGTATATAAATAAAGTTAAACTCCATAATATACTTCCTAGAAAATTATTGTAGGATATATAGTTGTGATAATGTGAATCAGACAACTTGGGAGTACTAAATTATTTGTTGTTATTAACGAGAAATTTATTAATTTTAAGATGCTTTTCCTTTGAATTGCATCATGGGTGTTATTTCGTGACTGATTATTTTTTTATTGATTGCATCTATCTTTATGTTTAAAGTGTTGAAAGTTATTGTGATGTAACTAATATTATAGATTAAATTATTTGCAATGTTTTGAAGTATAGCCATTGTTTTTGCAGGATCATTTCCTTTATATTGTTCTTTTTGAAAATCGCTTGCTATTTCTAAAGCTTCATCTAAATCAAATTGAATTTTATCTATTTCTAATTCTTTTACCTTTTTTTTCTCTTTCTGAAATATTTCCTGGTTTGGAAGAATTTGTATTTCTTTGTTATTTATTATAAAAGTTGTTACTGTTCCATCTGGATTATAATAACCTATTTGCCAAATATCCTTATTTGTGTCGTCTATTATTTTAAAGATGTGGGCTAAGTGACTTTGTTTATTTTTGTTTTTCCACACTTTGAATTCAGAATCTTGTTCTAAGGTTTTGAGTATTTCTTTTACTTGCATATTAAATGAAAAGTTATTTAAGGTTTAATAAAGTTTTGTTTTGATATGCTATCTGAGATTAAGAAGAAAGATTTAGAAAAACAAGGGTATAGATTGGTTGGGAATCATTCAGCTATTAAAATTTGTTCTTGGACTAAAAAATCCTTAAGGGATGATGATGTATGTTATAAAGAGAAATTTTATGATACTAAATGTCATTTGTGTGTGCAGATGACTCCTGCTTTGAATACATGCAGCCATAGGTGTGTTTGGTGTTGGAGGGATATTGATTTCACAGATGCTAAATTTAAAGGAAAGGTAGATGATCCTAAATTTATTATTGATGGTTGTATTAAAGAATTTGTTAAATACCTTGAGGGTTATCATGGTTATAAAAAAGTTAATGTTTCTAAATTAAAAGAAATTTCTAAGCCTCAACAGTTTGCTATTTCACTTTCTGGTGAGCCTAGTTTATATCCTAAACTACCTGAGCTTATTTTAGAATTGAAGAAGAGAAAGATAAATTCTTTTTTGGTTACAAATGGCACTAACCCTAAAATGCTTAGTTTGATGTTGAAGAAAAAAGCAGAACCAACTCAATTGTATATTACATTACCTGCTCCTAATGAAGAAACTTATACTAAAGTTTGTAGTCCTATTATTAAAAATGGATGGAAGAAAATAATTAAAAGTTTAGAGTTGGTTTCTAAGTTTAAGAGAAATGTTTTTAGATTAACATTAGCAAAAGATGTTAATATGAATGATATTTCTGATTATGCTTTGCTTATTAAAAAATATAAACCTAAAAAAATAGAATGTAAAGCTTATATGTGGGTTGGTCATTCTAAGGAAAGATTAAATATTGAAAATATGCCCTATCATGATGATATTAAGAAGTTTGCTAAAGAACTGTGTAAATTAACTAGTTATAAAATAATTGATGAGAAAGAAGAATCAAGAGTCATCTTGTTGAGTAACTGATTGTTCTGCTAATTGTTCTAAGGTTATTGAATTATAATCTATTCCTTCTGGTGTTTGTTCTTTTCTAAATATATATTGATCTTGTTGTGTTGTTGGTAAATGAGTTGTTGCAAAATCTCTTATTTCATCTGGGTGATTAAAGCCTTGGAATAATTCAATACTTCCACCTTCTAAACGAACTAAATAAAAATCTAAACAGCCTGTTTCTTGTATTTGTGGTATAATTTCTTTATTAAAATAAGGTAAGCCCTCTTCTGTAAGTTTTTTTTCAGTTAAATAATCCAGGGTATCTGTAGGGGGTTGTGGTTCTGGGTCTGGTTTTGCTGCAAGGGTTGCCCTTCTAGGATCTTTAAGTGTATGAGAATGTGTTGTTTTTGAGGGGCTTTGTTGAGATCCAAGAGGGTGTGGTTGAGAAAGTAATGTTTCATCTGTTGGTGATCTTCTTTGTTTCTGATCGTGTTCCCTCATTCTTTTTTTGTATGGTCTTGCTACCTCTTTAAATGTATCAGAAGCAGCTACAAGCCTATCATATGCAGGACTTAAGTTTCTATGAATTATACTATAACCTTTGTGTCTCCTCTTTGCTTCTTGATATGCTAGAGTGATTTGGTGACCATGTTCCCCTATAATTCCGAGTTGTTTATTAGCCACTTCAGTAATTCCAGAAGCTGCTCCAATCACAGTAGTTGCATCAGATAAAACATCAATTAAGAAATCTAGTTGGTTTAATCTACATTTCATATCCTTATATGTCTTTGTTGCCCTTGGATTTGCACCATGTCCATTTGCTCTTGATGGGTTGGTTCTAGCCATTATAATAAAAGAAATAAGAGTTATTATATAAATATTATGAAAAATCCATTATAAAGTGGTAACTAAATGTTAATTATTCTTCCGTATGGCCCAGGGTTTATAACTGTTGATTTGTTTATTTTGTCTTGTTGATTATTGTTTTCATGTAAATGCCCTGAGAAGGATAAATCTATTTTATTTTCTTTGATAAATGTCCTTATTGATTTATTTCCGTGATGTTCTTTGAAAATCATATCTAGTTTTGTTTTGTAAGGTGGTGCATGAGTTATAAGAACAATTGCTTTTTCCTTGTGTTTTTCCATTAATTTTTTGAGTTTTTTAGAGTGTTTTTCAAATTCCTTATCTGTTTGAGAAAATCCTCCTCCACCCCAACCTAAAAATAAGATGTCTTCCTGTACAAAATGGTTTTTATGAAGGAAAAATATGTTTTTATATTCTTCACATGCTCGTCTTAATAACCCTTCTTCTTCATGATTTCCATGAATCATTAAAACTGGTTTTTTAAGTTTATTAAAAGCAGAAAGAAAGTGTTCTATGCCTTGTTCAAAGATAGTGAAGTCTCCGGCACATAGTATAATATCTACATTTTTTGCTTTTTGTTTTAATTTTTTTAAAACAGAGAGACTTCCGTGCATATCTACAAAAGATAATATCTTCATTTTTCTTGTATAAATAGGGTAAAAACAAACCTTTTTAAATGTTTTTCGAATTAGGCTTTTTATGGTCGAGCTGATAATATGTGAAAAGCCAAATGCAGCAAAAAAGATAGCTGATGCTTTAGCAGATGGTAAACCTATAAAAAATTCTATTAATAAAGTTCCTTATTATGAAGTTACTCATGGTAATACAGATATCCTTGTAGGGTGTGCTGTAGGTCATTTATATGGGTTAAAACAAAAACAAAAGAAAGTTACATTACCTATATTTGATATTGAATGGATACCTACTTCTGATATTAATAAATCAAGTGCTTTTTCTAAAAAATACTTAAATGTTTTAAAGAAATTGAGTAAGAAAGCAGATTCTTTTACTGTTGCAACTGATTATGATATTGAAGGAGAAGTTATTGGACTTAATGTTGTTAGGTTTGTTTGTAAACAAAAAGATGCTAAGAGAATGAAATTCTCTACTTTAACAAAAGAAGAATTGGTTAAGTCTTATGAAAATGCACAAGATCATTTAGATTGGGGTCAAGCGAATGCTGGAGAAACAAGGCATATGTTAGATTGGTTTTATGGTATTAATATTTCAAGAGCTTTAACAAAAGCTGTTAGTACAACTGGGGGCTTTAAATTAATGTCAACAGGACGTGTCCAGGGACCTTCTTTAAAATTAGTAGTGGATAAAGAAAAAGAGATTAAGGCTTTTGTTCCTGATCCTTATTGGATGGTTTCTTTTAATGGAGAAATTAATAAGGGTGCTGTTGAAGGATGGCATGAAAAAGATAAAATTTTTGATAAAAAAGAAGTTGATAAAATTTTTGAGAATGTTAAAGGATCTAAAGAGGGGAAAGTTAAAGATATTGTAACTAAGAAATTTAATCAAACACCACCTAATCCTTTTGATTTAACATCATTGCAAATAGAAGCTCATAAATGTCTAAGGGTTAGTCCTAAAAGAACACTTGAAATTGCTCAAGAACTTTATACTGGTGGTTATATTTCTTATCCAAGAACATCTTCACAACAATTACCCCCTTCAATTGGTTATAAAAAGATCTTAAATGGACTTGGAAAGTCTACTTTGTATAAAGAGGGTGTTACTTTCTTATTAAAGAAGAAAAGTTTGGTTCCTAATAATGGGAAGAAGGTAGATCCTGCCCACCCTGCTATTTATCCTACTGGAATTGTTCCAAAACTAGAAGATCAAAAAATGAAATTGTATGATTTAATTGCTAGAAGATTTTTAGCTACATTTGGAGATATGGCTGTTAGACAAACAATCCAAGCTAAGATTGATATTAAAGAAGAAATTTTTATTGTAAAAGGAACAACAACTGTTGAACAAGGATGGCATATATTATATGGACCTTATGCTAAATTTAAAGAAGAAGAACTACCTTCTATGGAAATAGGTGATAATGTTTTAATTAATAAATTAATAAAACATGATAAAGAAACAACACCTCCAAAAAGATATACTGAATCTTCTATTATTAAAGAATTAGAGAAAAGAAATTTAGGAACAAAAGCTACGCGTGCTTCTATTATAGATACATTATTTCAAAGAGGATATATAGATGGAAAAGCAATATTGGCTACTGAATTAGGTATAAGAACTTCTGACACTTTAACAAAATATTGTGAAAGGGTTGTTGATGAGGCCTTAACAAGACACTTTGAAGAAGAAATGGACCAAATTAGAGAAGGTAAGAAGAAGAAAGAAGAGGTTATTGAAGAAAGTAAGAAAATTGTTTCTGATATTATTAATACTTTTAAGAAAAAAGAAAAATCAATTGGTAAAGAATTGTTAGCTGCTAATAGAGAAACTATCAATGTTATGACCCATATTGGAAAATGTCCTAAATGTAAAGAAGGGTCTTTGTCTATAAGAAAGGGTAGATTTGGTAAGTTTATTGCTTGTGATAAATATCCTGATTGTAAAACTATTTTTGGGATTCCTCAGGGATTAGTAAAACCCACTAAGAATATATGTGAAACTTGTAATTTACCTAAAGTTTTGATTATTAAAAAGAGAAAAAGACCTCAAGAGGTTTGTATTAATTCTAAATGTTCTGCAAAAATGGAAGGGCATACTAAAGAACAACTAAAAGAGATGGATGATATTGAGAGTGGAAAATTAGAAAAGAAATGTCCTAAGTGTGCTGATGGTAACTTAGTTGTTCGTAAATCTATTTATGGTGCTTTTTTAGGTTGTAATGGATATCCTAAGTGTAGACATACTGAAAAGTATGAGAAAGAAGAACCAGTAGAAGATCCTAAAAAGAATAAATAAATAATAGTTCTTAAAAACAATATTCGTGTTATATTTTTAAAAAGATATTCTAAATTATGTTGTTTTAAAAAAGGTTTCCAAAACATTTATATATAATAGTACTAAATAAGTATTATATATTAATTAAATAGTATATTATACATACTATATTAGTACTATATATAGTGGTGGATTATTAAATGTCAAAAGTTGTTGTAAATAACGGTCAATATAAGATAACGATTCCAAAAGAGCTGGCCCTATCTAAATCATGGACTTCTAAGACAAGATTAATGTTTATTGAAGATAAAGAAGGCAATATTATGTTAAAAGAGGTTAAAATTAAATGAAACAAAGACCTGATAAAAGAAAAGAGAGAACTATATTTTTCTTTACTTTAGTTTTCTTAGCAATGGTTGGTGTTTTGTTTGATCCTGGTATAAACAAAGGTGTTTTTGAAGAAAAAGTTGATATGATCAAATCTTCTAAAGATAATGGTATTTTAGGAGAAGAATTTTTTTCACCAAGACCACTGGGTAATCAAATTAGTTTGATTACAATGATATCTAGTGTGATCATAATTTTAATATCGATTTTTGCGTTTGAAGGGAAATTAACTTTAAAGGGTTTTAATAAATTTTTGAAAAGGTTTGAGGGTGTTTTCATAAAATTGTTTAGATCTATTCAAAAAAAGATTGATAATATTGAAGGTGTTGATGTTAAGAAAGGTCTTAATAAAATTTCTAAGGCGAGACCCCATAAAAAGGTGAAAGAACATTATTATGCTAAGATACATCCTAAAGTCCATAAGGAATTGAGAGGGACTAAAGAATTATTTGGAGATAATTATAGAAGGGAATATACTGATCAGTTTATTGCTTTATTATTTATTGTTGCTGTTGTAGGAATGTCTTTATTCTCAATGATGCCTAGTTTTAATCATGGGCTAATTGTAGATGAAAATATAGCAGAAATTGAACAACTACCTTCAATATTAGATGTATCTTTATCTAGTGAGATGTTTTCACCTGAACCTTATTTTAAAGGAGGGGTATTTTTATTAGCAATTTGTATTATGGTTGTTGCTTCTATAATTAGTTTAAAAAAAGAAACTTATTTAAGAAAATGAGAATGAAAAAAATATTTATTTTAATTGTTGTTTTGTTGATAGTTCCATTAGTTTTTGGAAAAGAATATCAAATTCCTTTATTGGCTGTTAAAGATACCCCTGAGGGTTTTAAGGGTTCTACTGCAAAGATGTTTTTAGAAGTTCAAGGTGGAAAAGGGAGGGTGTTTTTAGATACTTATCCCCTTACTAAGCTAGATACTCAGATGGCCACTAGGTTTGCTAAAGAAGTTGCTTGTTCAGAGTCTAGTTTTGGATGTGATAAATATGATTTTATTTATACAATCAAATCAAGTTCTGTGATTGTTGGTGGACCATCTGCAGGAGCAGCCACAGCCTTATTGACCTTTGCGGCTTTGGAAAATTTAGAGATAGAAAAAGGAGTTAGTATAACTGGAACTATTAATTCTGGTGGTTTGATTGGTACAGTAGGTGGGCTAAAAGAAAAGATTAGTGCTGCTTCTGATCTTGGATTAAAAAAAGTTTTAATACCTCATGGAGAAAAGATTGGTGAAATTAAAGGGGTTGTTTTAGAAAATTATACTATTAATGTTTCTACTGATAATGTTTCTACTATTGATTTGATCAAATATGGGGAAAGTTTAGGTATTGAAGTAATAGAGGTGTTTACTATTGAAGAAGCACTTTATCATGCTACAGGTAAACAAATTTTAAGATGGAATAAAAGTTTGAAAATTGATGAAGAATATGAGAAAACAATGAGAATTGTTACTCAAGAATTATGTGATGATACTTTAAAATTTAAAAAAGATTTAGAAAAATATGAATTTGAAGGTGAGGATAAAGTAATTTTTGATATTGCTCTTAATTTGACAGAGAAACATGAAAAATCTTTATCGAATAAAAAATATTATTCTGCTGCTTCTTTTTGTTTTGGTGCTAATACTAAGTTTGCTTATTTAACTCTTAAGAAGAAAGGGTGGAATAATAATCATTTGTTGACAAAAGCTACTGAGTTGAAGACTCAAATAAAAGAGGTTGAAGAAATTATAGAGGGTAAGGAGATAAAAACAATAACTGATCTAGAAACTTATATGATTGTAAAAGAAAGATTGTTAGAAGCTGAAGAAAGTGTTGGAAAGGTTATAAAATCTAATAATAAAACTGAAAAATTGAATTATATGGCTTATAGTATAGAGAGATTGAAATCTGCCATATCTTGGTCTAGTTTTTTTGATAAAGGTGGGAAAGAGTTTATTATGAATAAAGAGGAATTGAAGAATTCTTGTGTTGATAAAATTAATGAAGCTGAAGAGCGTTATAGTTATCTTGTTTTGATGACTTCTACAAGTTTTGAGAGTACTAAATTAGAGATTGAGTTAGCTAAAAAGGACTTAGAAAATGAGAATTATGAGCTTTGTTTGTTTAAAGCTTCAAAAGCAAAAGCTAATTCAGATGTTATATTAAATACGGTTGGGATTGAAGAGTCTCAATTAAGTGATGTTAATAAGAAAAGATTAGATGTGATTGAACAGATTATAATAAAAGAACAAGAAAAAGGTATATTTCCAGTTGTAGGCTATTCATATTATGAATATGCTAATGAATTGAAGGAAGATGATCTTTTTTCAAGTATGCTTTTTGCAGAATATGCTCTTGAATTGTCCAATTTAGATATTTATTTTAAAGAAGAAGTGTATAATTTTGATTTGAGAATAGAGGATAATCTGATTATTAGCTTTAGTCTTATATTTATTATAGGTATATTTATTGGAATTTTTATAGGTAGAAGTAATAATAAAAAAGTTAAGATAAGACATGGAAAGGTAATTATAAAACCCAGAAGGCCTCCGAAGAGACGCTCTGGGAAAAAGAGGTGATTAGTACTACTACAGAATAGTATAGCTCATATATAAAGGTTTCGTTTTTGTTACATTTGAGAGTAGTAACAAATAATTAATATATTAAGTCATTTATAACATTTTCTATGGAAAAATCAGGTTTTTGTAAAAGGATAGAGAAAAGGGTAAGAAGAGATATTCGTATTAATAAATTGTTTAGTAAAGACGACAAAATCTATGTTAAAGACAAATTAAGTCGGTTTTTAATTGATAAAATTATTGGAACATTGCCTAAGAAATTTGTTAGTAGTGCTAAAAAAGCCAATAAAGTTGTTATTAAGTATACTTTAGATGATGCATGTAATGGATTTCTTGAGAATCTTTTTTATAATAAAAAAAAGGTAAAAGTTAAAGGTGTTATGTTGCTGAGATCTGTTACTGATAAAGAAGCTATATTGTTTGCTAAGTATAATGATATTAAGTTTGTTCCTAATAAGAAGAATAAGAAAATAAAAGAGATATTGGATGAATTAGAAAGATCTTATCCTCAAACAAGGTTTAGTTTGAGTAAAAGTATAAGTGATTTGAAATGAAATTAAAGGTTGTTTTATTTTTGGTTGTTGTTTTTTTAATTAGTTGTTCTTTTGAGGTGTTGGAAACTGAGTTAGTTAAAGAAGATGTAAATAGTCCTGTTGTTTATTTTTGCCCTTCTGATGATTGTGAAGGTGTTTTTTTAAAATATATTAATAATGCTGAAGAGAGTATTCATTGTGCTTTATTTGATTTAGATTTAGAATGGGTTTTGAGTTCATTGTCTAAGAAAAGTGAAGAAATTGATGTTAAAATTGTAGTGGATGATAATAATTGGAATGAAAATTTTAGTGGAAAGGGGATTATTAAAGATAGTTCTTCTCAATTAAGTCATAATAAATTTTGTGTGTTTGATAGAAAGATTTTATGGACAGGTAGTTTTAATCCTACGTTTAATGGGGCTTATAAAAATAATAATAATATCATTGTTATTGAATCTTTGAATTTAGCAAATAATTATGAATTAGAATTTGAAGAATTATGGAATTATAATTTTGGAAAAGGTCGTGAGACTGTTGAACCAATTGTTTATTTGAATGAGAAAAAATATGCTAGTTATTTCTGTCCTGAAGATAATTGTAAATATAAAGTTGTTGAAGAGTTAAAATTAAGTGAGAAAAGTATTTATTTTATGGTTTTTTCTTTTACTGATTTTGATATTGCAGATTTACTTATTGTTAAAAATAAAGAAGTTGAAATTAAAGGTGTTCTGGAATCGAAAAGAGTAAATATGCAGTATAATCAGTATAAAAAATTGGTTGAAAATGATGTTAATGTTAGAAAAGATTCTAATAGTTTTATAATGCATCATAAAGTGTTTATTATCGATAATAACACAGTTATTACTGGAAGTTATAATCCTACAAAAGCAGGTAATACAAAAAATGATGAGAATATCCTGATTATAAAAGATAAAAAAGTTGTTTCTAGATATTTAAAAGAGTTTGAAAGTGTTTTTGTGAGTTCTCTCGAGTAGTTACAATAGAAAGATTTATATATTAGTGGTTTTGGATTTATAATATGAGTAATAAATTGTTAAAGGTTTTTGATGATCAAAGTAGACCTAGATGGATTTCACATGATAGAAAAAATACTTTCCCTTTAGGAGAGGGTGATCCTACTTTAGATAATTATCCTTTTAAAGGGGGTGAACCTGATTGGGATAGATTAAGAGAGATGTATGGTGATGCTGTTTATATTAATAATGGAACCCCTTTAGAATGGAGAGAAGTTGTTTTGACTGTTCCTAATGCAGATCTTGAAAGTAATTTAGACCGTTTTTTAGGAAAAGAATTGATATTACCTAGTTATAAAACAGATTCTTTTACAATTCAAGCACAAAGAAAAGGTGTTGTGAGGTGTGATGATTTTTTAGAAACAGGTGTTTATGGTTTTACTAAAACAGATGGCAGTACTAACTTGATTATTGGAACAAGGGGTGGAAGTGAGTCTGTTGGTCAATTGATTATTGTTCCTGGTGGTGCTGTTGGTTATGATGATGGAATTGATGCTGCTTTAATTAGAGAAGCAAATGAAGAAGCAGGTATTGTGTGGAAAGATATTGATGAAAGATATTTAATGGGTGCATTTAGACAAATGCAAGATAGTTGTGCTCCATCTAATGTTTTTGTTTATGGAATTGATTTAAAAGATAATGTTCCTGGTGAAGAAATCTTAGAAAGGCATCTTAGAGCAATGGAAGTTTATCATAGTGTTAAAGCGCTTTATGAGGGTAATGATTTTGAAAAAGAGTTAGCTGCGCGTGTTATACTTAAGGCTAGAGGGGCGATATATCAAGAAGAGCTTCCTTTGGATGTTATGGGTGGTAATAAATTTCCAGTAGATGCTTGGGAAAACCAAAGATTAGAGTTAATAGCAAATGATCCTGAAGTTATAATGCAAAGAGCTAGAGATGTAATTGTAGATGGAGATGGATTAAAACATGGAATGTATGCTGGATTGTTTGTTTATTTTATGAGTGAGTTTGGACAAGATTATGCTGAAAAGTTGTTAGAATTACCAGGATTTAGAGATAATTTAGATTTGAGGGGTGTAGAATGAAAAAATATGATGTTTTTGGGATTGGAAATGCTCTAATGGATACGATGGTTAGTGTTGATGAATTTGATATAAATGATTTAAAATTAAAAAAAGGAAATATGCATTTAGTTGATGATGTTAATGTTGAGTTTATTATGAGTTTTTTACAAGATAAACCTATCAAAAAACAAGCAGGTGGTTCTGTATCTAATACTGTTGCGGGTGTTGCTAACTTAGGTGGTAAGGGTTTCTTTGCTGGTAAGATAGGCAGAGATAAAGTTGGTTTTGATTATGAAATGATGATGTTGAGACAAGGTGTTAAATGTGATCTTAAAAAAGATTCGGTGGGTACTGGAAATGTTGTTGTACTTGTTACAAAAGATGGAGAGAGAACATTTGCTACTTATTTAGGAAGTGCTGTAAAATTTAATAAAAAAGATGTTAATAAAAAAGAATTGTTAAAAAGTAAAATTTTACATTTAGAAGGATATATGTTAGAAGATCCTGTTCTTAAAAAAGCTTCTTTGCATGCAATGAAAATTGCAAAAAGAAATAAAATAATTGTTTCTGTTGATTTATCAGATCCTTCACTTATTGAAAGAAATCTTATTGAATTTAGAAAAATAGTTGAAAAGTACGTTAATATTTTATTTTTGAATGAAGATGAATCAAGAGTTTTTTCAGGGTGTAAAGATGAAAAAGAAGCTTTGTTAAAAGTTTCAAAAATGGTTAAATTAGCAATTGTAAAATTAGGAAAAGATGGTTCTATGATGAAAAAAGGAGATAAAATTTTGAAGTTTGAAGCTGTTAAACCTCAAAAAGTTGTAGATACAAATGGAGCAGGAGATATGTATGCTGCTGGTGTATTATATGCAATTGCTAATGAATTAAATTTAGAACAAGCTGGAAGAATTGGTTCTTATGCTGCAACCAAAGTTGTTGAACAAAGTGGTGCTAGATTAGATTATGAATTAAAAAATGTTATTAAAGATATTTTTTAAGTATCTTTTATCCATTCTTTTACTAAATCAATAAATACTGTATTTGTTTTTTCATCAATACATTTAACAAAATGGGTTACGTCATTTGATGATAGATCGTTCCCTAAATTTAATTTAGAAATTGCTGAAGTACAGTCTGGAATTAACTCATACATATCTAAATCTTTGATATAAGCATACCCTTTATTGATTTGTTCTGTTCCATCTATGCCCCATATATCAGTAAAATCAAAATCATATCCTTGTAAATTACTTTGTAATTTAAGACGAGTTGTTGAATCTCCCCCACCACAATGATTGTGGGTTGTACCTGAAGACTGTGTATCCCATAGTGTATTTGAACATATTCCCCTTCCAAAATTCCAACCAACAAATCCATGAACTTGTGAAGAACCTGATACTAATCCTGTGGAATATGAAGTCTTGATTCTGCCTTCATAATTATAACCTATTAATCCACCCACATAGGTTCCACCATAAACATTACTTAAAGAATAACAATTTTCTATATCTACATAAACAGTGTTATATCCTGTTAATCCCCCTATATTATATCCTGTTCCTGTGATATCTCCTTTAGAATAACTCTTAAAGATATCTGCTTTATTATAACCTACTAACCCCCCTATATTATCATCCCCATTTACTCGTGCTATTGAGTATGAATTATAAATAGTTCCTGTTTCTTCTTGATAACCCGCCAAGCCCCCTACTGAATCTGTCCCAGTTATGTTTCCTTCTGAGTAAGACCTATTAATTATTTTTGAAGAAACTCCTGCTATGCCTCCGACGTTTTGGATACCATTTACAATAACGTTTGCACTTGCTTCTTTGATTAGAATGTCTCTTGAATCTGGTCCTATTTCTCCAAAAATACCACCCACTTTATTATTACCAGTTATATTTCCAGATACATAAACATTGGTTGTATTAGATTTAATATATCCTGCTACTGCACCAACCCTATCCCTCCCAATTATATTAGCATCTTCTAATCTAATATTTTTTAATTCAGTATTCTCAAAAACACCCCTTATGTTTGTACCAACAAGAACTTGTTCAAAAAGACCAACAAGATCTTCTGAAGATCGATTTATATATAAATTTTTTATAGAATAAATTCCCCCATCAAAGTTCCCATTAAAATATTGAATTGGATTAAATCCTTCTCCTGTATTGTAGGGTGCAACATTACAATTGATATTATTAGCTAAATAATAATCATGATAAAAAACTATATTTTGTAAATCTTCACAATCATATATTGCAATTGGTTCTTTTTCACAAGTTGAACTACATCCATTGTTATTATTGAAAACAGGTGTACATGCTATCCCTGGAAGACAACCACCATCACATTCCTCATCTAAATCTACAACACCATCTCCGCAATTATCAAGTGCATCTCTATAAGTTATTTCGAGTGAATGGGGTTTTGGTGTTCCTATTGCCTGAATATCTAACCAAGTAGAAACTTCATGAGGTGCTATATTCAATATAAGTTCATTGTTTGTTCTTGAAGTTTGCCAATCTTTTATAGTAGGAGATATATCTATAAATAAATCATGAACAACGGTTGTTAAATAAACTGGCCCACTACTTGGAATTATTTTTTGACAACCATTACAGTTAGACTCATATATCCCTACACTACCATGATGGAATGCGTCCCTACTATCTGAAGGAACCCAAGAAAAAATAAT
>Ga0257125_1002234_pt1 | contig 16480 bp, 15 predicted proteins | sample SI106_200metaG_FD_190183 | JGI IMG/M metagenome (GOLD analysis project Ga0257125, IMG submission 190183) | Marine microbial communities from Saanich Inlet, British Columbia, Canada - SI106_200 | ecosystem: Environmental > Aquatic > Marine > Inlet | place: Canada: British Columbia | collected...
GTGGGCAGTGGCGCTGTCGGTGCCGGCGCTGGTGCTGGCCTTTTTTACCCGCTTCCTGGTGGAGTGGAGTCTGGCATTGGCCGCCTTCTGGACGACGCGGGTAAATGCACTGAATCAGGTCTACTTCGCGGCGATGCTCTTTCTGGCTGGACGCATCGCACCGCTGGAACTGATGCCGGGGTGGGTGCAGACGCTGGCGAATGTGCTGCCGTTTCGCTGGATGCTGGCCTTTCCGGTGGAGCTGTTCCTGGGTCGGCTGACGGTGGAGGAGGCGGTGCACGGGCTGTGTATGCAGGCGGTGGGTCTGACGCTGGCGCTGATTCTGATCTCTCTGGTGTGGGGCCGGGGGGCGAAGCGATACTCGGCGGTGGGATCGTGAATCTGGCGCGCCTGCTGTGGGTCTTTTTCCGGGTCGGCCTGATGAACGAGCTGGCGTACCGGGCGAACTTCTACGTGCAGTTCGTGCAGAGTCTGCTGGATCTGGGCGTGGCGCTGGGCAGTCTGGGGGTGGTGTTTGCGCACACGGACAATCTCAACGGCTGGCTGCCGGCCGAACTGGTGGCGCTGCTGGGGGTGTATTTTTTGATGAGCGGTTTGATCGGCACGCTGATCCAGCCGAGCATGCAGCGGTTTATGGAGGACGTGCGCCAGGGGACGCTCGACTTCACGCTGACCAAGCCGGAGGATGCGCAGGTGCTGGTGAGTATCAGCGAGGTGCGGATCTGGCGGCTGGTGGACGTGTTGCAGGGAGGTATCGTGCTGCTGCTGGCGCTGATGCAGATCGGGACGCGGACCGGACTGGGCGAGGTGCTGATTTTTGGGGTGGCGCTGATCGCCGGGGGAACGATCGTGTACAGCTTTTGGCTGATTCTGGCGACGTTCTCCTTCTGGTTCGTGCGGGTGGAGAACATCCTGGTGATCTTCCAGAGCATGTACGAGGCGGGCCGCTGGCCGATCGGGATCTACCCGCGCTGGCTGAAGATGGCGCTGACTTTCCTGGTACCGATCGCCTTTGCGGTGACGGTGCCCGCCGAGGCGCTGGTAGGGCGGTTGACCGGGGAGGTGCTGGTGGGAGCTATCGGCCTGGCGGTGGGAATGTTGGCGGTGGCGCGGCTGTTCTGGAAATGGGGGGTGAAGCAGTATTCGGGGGCGTCGGCGTGAGGCGCGGGGTGTCGAGTGACGGGGTGAGTGCGGGTATGGGTGAATTCGGCGGCGTGCTGTCGTGTACAATCGAAAGCTGCTTTTTCCGTTCAGAGAGGAGAGAGCGGTGAAGGTTCAGTTAGGTGATGGAAAATCGAATTACGTAGGCGATGCGATGCGATCGGGGATAGGTGCTGCCGTTTTTGTGCTTCTCCATCTGTGCCGCTGTGCAGCCGGTGGAGAGCCGATGACCGGCGAGGAGGAGGGGCGGACGGTAGGAGCGGATACTGTCTACGTCATGGACCCGGTAGAGGTGACCGACGAGCGCTGGCGGGATGTGATGGCGGCCCCGGCGCAGGAGTCTCCGGGACTCGAACTGTCGATTACGACGGTGGACAGAGAGGCTATCGGGCGGCGGGGGGCCGCGACCGTCATCGAGGCGCTGGAGCAGGTGCCGGGTGCCTGGGTGGAGACCCGGGGGCGGAAGGTGAAGCAGTTCTTTTCGGTGCGCGGTCAGAAGTATCCCTATCCGGAATACTCGGTGGACGGGGCCTGGCAGCGGGAGTTTCACGAGCTGCCCTATTTCTTCTCTGCCGCCGAAGTGGAGCGGATAAAGGTGGTGCGCTCGAGCGCTGCCCTCCTCAAGGGCTTGTCGGGTCTGGCTGGCGTCGTCGATATCGTTCCCAGGGAGTACGGAGCGCCGGAGACGTCCGCAGAGGTGGAGTACGGCACCTTTGGCGGCTATCGCCTGCGCCTGGGTCACGGTGCCGGGCGGGAGCAGTTCTCCTACGCGTTTGGAGCGCAGCGTAGCGGCACGGAGGGCCCGACCGGTCGGCACGCGGCCGAGGAGATGACCGGTCTGCGCGGCAGCGTGGGCTGGCGACCGACGGAGCGGCTGGCGATGCGGGCGCATCTGTTCTATCTGGACGGGAAGCGGGAGCTGGCCCGGGCGGAAGAGCCGGCGGTGGCCCGGCTGCACGGACGCTGGAGGAGTTCGATCCTCTGCGGGCGGCCCTGGCCGTTTTCAGAGCGAACTACCGACACAGCGAGAGGAGTTCGGCGGAGTTCGTCTGGTCGTACGCGGACCGGCACAGCATCTTCTCGGATGTCGGTAGAGAGCCGCCTGTGCGCTCGGTCGAGGACGATCGGGAGTGGACGGCCGGTTCGACCTTTTCCCGAGCAATATCGGACTGCCACGTGCTTCGGATCGGAGGATTGTACAATCACTGGGTGGCCCCGAATGGCAAGCGGTTTTACGTGGGGCGCAGAGCGGATGTGGAGACGTTTTCGGCGGTGGTGGTGGACGAGCAGCGCTGGGGGGTGACTATCGTGGACGTGGGTCTGCGCTGGGCGAAGACCCGGCTCAACGAGTATGGCGGATTCAATATCGACGGCAGCGCAAAGGGTTTCGGGCAGGTGCCTGCGGTGGTGGATCAGTGGGAGCCGGCGGTCTGGAGTGGGACGCTGGGGGCGGCGCACTACCTTTCGGAAAATCTGTCGCTGCACTTCAACCTGGCCGCCGGCCGCGTGCGGCCTCGCCGGGGGTCGTTGGATGTGGATCTGACCGAGCCGCAGGACGAGCGACAGATCAAGCTGGACGTGGGTCTGCGTCCGGTCATTCCGGGTTTTGGGAGGCTGGCGATTATCGGGTTTTTCGTGGGGCAGAGGGATGCGATTGTGCTCAGCGGTAAGACGGCGGAGGTGGGCGGGCGGGTGATGGAGCTCTACCTGAATCGGGATCAGATCCAATTGGGTATTGAGTTAGAGGGGCGTTCGGCGCCGCTGCTGGGGGGGCCGGTAAGTCTGATGTTCAATCTGGTGGCGATGCATTCGCGGGCGGGATTAGACGGCGAGATGCGGCGCAACCGGGAGCTGCCTATAGTGATCGCCAGTGCAGGGGTGCATGTGGAGAAGTTGGGGTTCGATCTCAACCTCTTCTGGAAACAGATCTCTCCTTACGAGAGCACCCGCTTTGCCGCTGGGGTCGGGGGGGAGTCGCCGTTGCCGCAGCCTCTGGGGGATTATGCAACCTTGGGCGGAACCGGGGGCTGGTTTCTGGGGCCGCAGGGGGAAACCAGGCTGTATGTGAGGGCGGAGAATCTGACGGGTCGGCGGTTTTCGACGGTGGTCGGGTATCCAGACTTCGGCAGGCGGTTTACTGTGGGGTTGCGGCGGCTTTTTTGAAGATTAGAAGCCTGCCGAGATTCGCATTCTTCAGTTAGCCGATTTTATTCCCTAAAAATCGAGGAGTTCCAGTCCTCTGATGTACGCCATTTCGGGATATCTCGGGAATAGTACGAACTTTTTCGTTGACAAACTACGAAGAGGTTCGTAATATGAAAATGAAACCTTTGAGAAAGGAATTCTATCTATGGCGGCAAGGTTACCATCCAAACCCACTGAAGGAGAACTGGCCATTCTGAGCATTTTGTGGAGCCAGGGCCCGTGCACGGTGGGGCAGGTGCAGGAGGCACTCAACAAGGAACGCGATACTGGCTACACGACGGCGCTCAAGCTCCTGCAGATCATGACTGAAAAAGGGCTGGTGATGCGGGACGAGTCGAAGCGGGCGCACGTGTACCGGGCGAAGTTCACCGAGGAGCAGACCCAGCAGCAACTGGTGGGGGATCTGCTGGAGAGGGCCTTCGGAGGATCGGCAACCAGGCTGGTGGTGCAGGCGCTGTCGTCCCGCAGGGCTTCGAAGAAGGAACTGGGGCAGATCAGGAATCTGCTCGACGAACTGGAAGGAGATTCCTGATGAAGTCGTTGGAGGCGCTTTTGGGGCAGCCACTGATGGAGACGCTGGGCTGGACGCTGATGCACTTCGTCTGGCAGGGGGCGCTGGTGGCGCTGTTACTGGGCGCGACACTCTTCTTGCTGAGACGCGGAGATCCCCGAATGCGATACGGTGTGCTGTGCGCGGGGATGCTGGCGCTGGTGGCGGCGCCGGTAGTGACGGGGGTGGCGATTCACTCTCCTTCAGGACCGGCTCTGCCGGCGATCTCAGAGGTAGCGGTTCCAGAAGCGACTCCTGCTGTGGAGGAAACAGTGATCCCGGCGGTTCCGACCCCCGTCTGGTCGGGATGGGCGAAAGTGATTGAGGCGTTTCTGCCCCAGCTGTTACTGATCTGGTTCGGGGGCGTCTGTCTACTCTCGGCACGATTGATGGGTGGGTGGCTGTATCTCGTGCGGTTGAAGCAGAGGGCGCAGCGGCTCGGTCACATGTGGCAGGAGACGGGAGAGAGATTGTGCGCCCGGCTCGATCTCGGTCGGCGGGTGCGTCTGTTGGAGTCGAGTTGGGTCGAGGTGCCGATGGTGGTCGGCTGGCTGCGGCCGGCGGTGCTGATGCCGGTGGGGGCGCTGGCCGGACTGACGCCGGGTCAGGTGGAGGCGATCCTGCTGCACGAGTTGGCGCACATAAGGAGATACGACTATCTGGTCAACGCCGTGCAGGCGGTCGTGGAGACGCTGTTTTTCTACCATCCGGTGGTCTGGTGGATATCGCACCGGATGCGGGTGGAGCGGGAGTACTGCTGCGACGATATGGCGGTAAGGGTTGGCGGCAATGCGGTGGGGTACGCGCGGGCGTTGGCACGGTTGGAGGAGTTGAGAGGGGCGGAAGGGGCGCTGGTGCTGGCGGCCAGTGGGGGGTCGCTGCTGGGGCGAATCCGGCGGCTGGTGGTGCCGGGGATGCAGGTCTCTTCGGGGGTGGGGGGATTCGCGGGGAGCGCGGTGCTGGTGCTGACGCTGCTGGTGGGGGTGCTGGTGGGAGTGTATCCGGGGCATTCGGTGCCGGCGGCTGGAGGAGGACGCGGGATGGGGGAGAACGTGGAGATGCCCCTGCAGGTGGGTGAGAAGATGGTCGTGCTGCGGATGTTCGAGGACGGGGGGATGGCGGCGGTGGATTCCGTGATGGAGAATGGCGAGGAGCGGCGGACGGAGGTGCGCTTTGAGGAGCTGGAAGAGAAGCTGGGAGAGTGGAGGAAGGAGAAGAGGGACACCCGGCTGCTGGATTATCTGGGCGGAGCCGGAGGTGGGACAGGGGATGATAGGGCGCGTTCTGGATATCGCCCGCAGGGATGGATTGACCGATCATGTGGTCAACTGGGGAACGAGTTCGGAGGTGCAGACGGAACTGCCGTTTAGATTCCCGGTGGAGTTGGAGGAGCGGGGGCAGGTGGTGATCGAGATAAAGGGGCCGAGGGGTTCGGTGAACACGCTCATGGCTAAGGAGGAAGAGGCGGGAAAATACGAATACACCTGGGATGGAAAAGGTGCAGGCATGTGGAGGAATAAGGAGGTGGAGGAAGGAGAGTATGTAGCCCACGTGAATGCGGGACGTCTGTTCAGGAAGCACAGGCTGATTCTCAAATGGCCGGAAAGAGTGTTTTTGAGTGTGTTGAAGGAGAAACTCTGGCTGCGGGAGGGTGGGGAGTTGAAGGGAATAACCGTCGAAAGGTTGCGGGATTACATCGAGGAGAGAAAGAGGGAAAATCCCGACAGGGATATGGCCATCTGGTTCCGAGGGGCAGAGGGAGACAGGTTGGTCGCCGAGATCGAGAGGGTGGGACGCGAGGCTGGTGTGCAGGTGGTGCGGGAGCGGGGAGTGGTGGATGAGGTTTTCCTCAGGTGGGTTCAGGAGCGGAATGAAGAGCTTTTCCAAAGAGGGCTGCATCGCGCCTCTACCCTCGTCCATGTGGGCGAGGGAGGTAGATTTCTCTACCCGATCGATGTGACAGATCTCGAGGAATTGGAAGGGTACCTGCGAGGACTCGATCGGGGAACGGGGGTGCTGATACGGGCCTATTCAGAGCGTGAAAACGGGATGGTCGAACAGGTGCGCCTGGTGGTGGAAAAGGTTGGGGGAAAAGTGAGCGAAGTTCGCTACGATAGTCATATCGAGGTGCGAGTCGAGCCGGAGGGATGGCTGAGTGTCAGGGATGTGGAGATGGAGTCGGAGCGCGAGGAGCCGATGATAAAAAAGGTGCGAAAGATAGTTGAGGACGCGGGGCACGAGGTCTCCAGGATTCACTACTCCAATCACATCGAAGTGCGAATCGACGCAAGGGGAGAGATGTTCGTCAGGGGAGTGAAGATGGGGTTGGACGGTTTGGAGGAGGTTTTGAAACGGAAAAAGGTGAAGGGAGCGGAAGAGCCGGTGCTGGTGGTGAGCGGCCACCTGGAGCACGAGGAGTTGATCGAGCAGATCCGAAATGTGGCGAAGGAGAACGGAGTTCAGGTGCGGGGACTGCGCATTCAGGCTGCACCGGAAGAGACACGCATTGACACGGTGGGGATCGACGACGCGAGAGCGGAGCGCATCAGGGAAATAGAGGAGGAGTTTATCCGAGTGCAGCAGCAGTTAAAGGCGTTGAGGGATGGGGCCACCACTCTCACCGTTTCCGCCGATGGCAAGATGGCCCTGGGGAATTCGGCGGGGGGTAAACTGGAGGTGGATATGGAGGATCTGGGCTCGGTCCTGTCGGCCTGGATTTCGGAGAGGGGAGAGCAGGGGCGGCTGTTGGTTAAGGCGGCACCGGAGACGAAGGCAACGCTGATTGCCCAGGTGATGGATACGGCTCACCGGGTCGGATGGGTGGATCAGGTGATCGAGGGGGTGGGGAAAAGCGCACCCTGGCCGATGTCGCTGTGGGAAACCGCCGTCGATGATACGTTGCATCTGAGCGTTTTCAACGGGGGTTTGTGGCGTCGGCAGGGCAATGTGGTGGAAAAGGTGGTGGATGGGGAATTGTTGGGCCTGCTGCAGGATGGGAAGGACGAGAAAACGTTTGGGAGAAAAGTCGTATCGCTTAGCAAAGTCGTATCGCTTAGCGGGGATATGCAAGGAGAAATCATTTTTATAAAAGGAGATGAAAGATCGGTACTGGCCGAGGATGGCCTGATTCCGTTTACGGCGCGTCCGGAGAGAATCGCCGTAAAGGTGAGCGACGATGGAATGCTGCTGGAAGAAAAATGGATGACGCTGTCCGAACTGGAGCGTTCGTTGCAGGCACTGAGCAAAAGCATGGAAAAGAATGCGTCGCTCTCTATTATTGTCGATGCGGGGAGCGCGGATTTCGATGTTTTGTTCAAGCAGGTGTCGGAAGTTCGCAAGGTGGCGCACGAGGTGGGGATTGAGGAGCACAGGGTGGCTTTTGAGTAGATGTTGGCTCTGATCGTCGGGGAGCCATCCCCCCAGCATCTATTCATACCGCAGCGCATCGACCGGATTGGATAGAGCCGTTTTGATTGCTTTGCCCCCCACCGTGACCAGTGCGATTATCAAGGTCAGCACTCCACACACGACAAAGGTCCAACTTCCCAGATCGATGCGATAGGCGAAGCGCTGTAGCCACTCTTGCAATATCCAGTAGGCAATCGGCCAGGAGAGCAGGTTGGCGATTAGCACCAGTTTCAAAAAGTCTCCCGATAGTAGACGGACGATATTGGCAACGGAAGCGCCCAACACTTTGCGGATGCCGATCTCCTTGGTTCGTTGCTCAGCAGAAAACGATGCCAGGCCAAAAAGGCCGAGGCAGGCGACCAGGATCGCCAGGATAGAGAAGAAACCAAAAACTTGTATTTGCCTATCGACGGCGTGGTACGCGCGGGCGAAATCCTCATTGAGGAAGTAGTAATCAAAGGGGAAGAGCGATGTTTTTTCCTCCCATTTCCCTTTCATAAAATCGAGTATCTCTCGAGTATTCTCAGGTCTTATCTTAACCAGGATATATTCGACCGTATTTACATTGAATGGAGATCCCCCGTAAGACGATCTACTCAAAATGTGGGGACGCAGGATGAGGGGTTCGATCTCTTGATAGAGGGATTCGAGGTGAAAATCCCGGACTATTCCCACGATAGCGGCCTCAACTTGCGGGATAGCGAGAGACCCACGGGTTTTTAGTCGCGCGTCGAGAGGTGGCGTTACTCCTAAGAGCTGCGCCGCTTTTTCGTTGACTATGAAGCCATTTCTCACCGGATCAGGGGCGTCATCCCAGAAGTTGCGGCCGGCGACCAACTCGATTTTGAGGAGGTCGATGAAACCGCTATCGATGTACAGAGTGGCGATTTGCACCTGCTCATTTTCCGCCCCATCCCCAGGATAAAAAACCCACGTTTTACTCGGCGAAGTCCCAGGTACTCGGCTGCATCCGGAGACTGCCAAAACCTTGGGATTCTCGCGCAAGTCGCGCTTCAGGCTATTCTCCGGAGACCGCCATACTGAACCACTTCCCCCGTTTTTCAAAGGGAGGACGACGACCTGCTCTTCGTTAAATCCCAAGTCCTTGTTCGTTGCGAATTCCAGCTGGCGGTGCATGGTTGCCGTGATGGCGATCAGACCGACGGAGATGCTGAACTGGACGATCACGAGTACTCTGCGAAAAAGCACACTCTTCTTTCCATCTCTCACGGTGCCTTTCAGTGCTTCAACCGGCTGAAAGGCGGAGAGGAAGAATGCGGGGAAGATTCCAGCAAGCCCTCCGATCAATAGGGCGACTCCCAGCATACCTGGAAGAAGGAATTCGTTCCCGGTAAAGTCCAGGTGCAATTCTCTCCCCAGGAATTGGCCATACGTGGGCAGGAATAGCTCAACGCAGATCAGGGCCAACAGGAGCGCCATGAGGGAAACCATGAGGGTTTCCCCCAGGAATTGTCGAATTAATCTGGAGCGCGGTGCACCCATCACCTTCCTGATCCCCACCTCTTTAGAGCGGCGAGCAGATTGGGCCGTAGCCAGGTTCACGTAATTGACGCAGGCGATGAAAAGGATCAGGGCGGCGATAGCGGCGAAGAGATAGATCGTATCCGCATCTTCATTGGGGGACAGCTCGTATTTCAGATGAGAGTGCAAGTGGATATCTGTCAACGGCTGCAGATAAGGTTCAAAACGGAACGTTTCCTTATACAGATCCTTGAATACCTGGGCACCGGCATAAGACTGGATGAAACTCTCCCATTTCCGTTCTACGTCAGCCGCACGGACATTCTCTCCTAGCAATACGTAGGTATATACAGGGAATTCATGCGCTCCATTTTCTCCCACATTTCTAACCCAAAAAGGAACGAGTGCGTCAAATTGGAGGTGGGAGTTGTGCGGAATGTCTTCCACGATCCCGGTGATCTTATAGGCCGTTTTGTGTTGATGGAGCGTTTGCCCCATAGGGTTTTCATCGCCGAAGTACTTCTTCCCCAGCTCTTGCGTAATCACAATTGAGCCGGGTTCCTGGAGGGCGGTCTCAGGATTCCCCTGGAGAAGGGGAAAGTCGAAGAATTCAAGGAAGTTGGGATCGACGTTGAGAAAGCCGTCTTCGTAGAAACTCTTTCCCTGGTGGGAAATGACGTAATCACGATCGAACATTCCATCGATTCGGGTCGCCTGGATGACCTCGGGAAGAGCCTCAATCAGAGCGGGTCCCATAGAGGCGGGAGATAACGGGAAATTTTCAATCTGTCTGCCCCAATTGCGCTCGATGGCGATTCGGTAGATACGATCCGCATTCGTATGGAACCGGTCGTAGCTCAACGCATCCTGGACAAAAAGGAGGATCAGCAGGCAGCAGGCCATACTGATTGCCAATCCCAGAACATTGATCAGCGAATACAGCTTATGGTGGACAATGTTGCGCCAGGCGATGACGAGGTAGTTCCTCAGCATATGGGAGTTCCTATAGATAGCCTGATGGGAGAAAGCGGATTCAGCGCTAAATACACCACGCCAGTTTGAAATATCGCAAATCGTGTGCCATAGATAGCAGGTGGATATTTTATAATGACTTAGAGGAATTTTGCGTGGGGATCATGCCTAATAACTGTCCGCTGGTGATACAGCTATGTTCGCTGGCGTACACTTTCCCATTGGTCGTACGAGGAGTTTCTGTCCAGTTATAGCGAATCGATTTTCGGGTGTCCTACTGTTCGGCGATTTCCCTTTGGGAATTCCGGTAACATCCGGGCATCTGTTTAGCAATCCGGTATTACTGCTGGTTTGCGGGGGGGGCCTACTCGCGGAACGGCTGATAGGCGGCCGGCTGTTCTGGATTGAAGGGGAGGGCGCGGCGAGCCGATCGGATATGGAGGTGTATTCAGACGAATTCCAGCGGGTCGATCCTTTCAATCCGGTCGATTTCGTCGAAGTCTCGATCGACGGAGAGGATCTTGTCGATCCCGTTGTTCCGCATGACGGCAGCGTGCAGGAGATCCCTGGGTTTCGTCTCCGGGTATTGTCGCGCGAGTGCCTCGACCAGAAAGATGTCCTTCGGGAGAACGGAGAGAATCGAATCGACCACTAGCTTGAAATCAGTGAAAATCTGGCGGCCCAGTTCCATCTGTCGGATGTGGAAGTAGCGATACAGGATCTCCTGAAACACCTCCGTATCGGTGACCGCATCCAGTTCTCCCACCGCGATTTTGGCCAGGATCTGCTTACACCTGTCTTTGTAGATGCTCGGTTTTCCCGCAGCATACATGGGGATGTTCGTGTCGATGAAGATCCTCATTCGAGGGCACCTTCGATAATCTCGCGCTCCATTTCATCCCATTCGCCTACCGGTGCTTCCAGGGCGCAAAGACGTTCCACGGCCTCCAGTTTTTCCGTCTGCGAGGATGCGACATATTTTTCGGCTACCGCATCGCGAATGAGAGTGCCGACAGAGCATTTTTCGCGCTCGGCTATTTGTTTGAGATAATCGGCCAGATCTTCGGGAAAGAGGATCTCGAGCCGTCTGGTGAGCCGGGTCATGTTTTTTCTCCTGATTATCACACACACATACGGAACCGTATACGGAACATAAATCAATCCGGAAATTTTATCAAGTAGAATTAGGAGAAAATTCGGCTTGATTGATATTCATTGACTTAGTTAAGGACTTAGTCTACTCTTTTTAAGAAAAGGAGAAATCGATGTCTTTTCAGGTCAACGTCCACGAAGCCAAGACGCATTTTTCCCGCCTGCTCGACCGGGTCAGCGGCGGGGAAGAGGTGATCATCGCCCGGGCCGGAGAGCCGGTCGCGCGTCTGGTGCCGGTGGAGAAGCCACCGCAAGAGCGACTGCCCGGGAGCGCGAAGGGTGAGATCGAGATCGCCGACGATTTCGACGCGTTGCTGCCGGAGGAGGTGCTGCAGGAGTTCGAGGGATGAGGTATTTGCTGGATACCCACGCTTTTCTGTGGTGGATAGATGACTCGCCCAGGTTGTCGGCGGAGGCGCGCAGGATAATCGGGGACGGTCGGAACCAGATCTTCTTCAGCGCGGCGTCTGGATGGGAGATCGCCGTGAAGTGCCGGCTGGGCAAGCTCGTGCTGCCGAGAGTGCCGGGGAAGTACATCCCCGAACAGGTGCGTCTCAACGATTTTCAGGTGATGCCGGTCGAACTCAGCCACGCTCTCCACGTGCACTCCCTGCCTCTGCACCACCGGGATCCGTTCGACCACGTGCTGATCGCGCAGAGTGCGTTGGAGGGGATGCCGATCATCACCCGGGATGGGCAGTTCGCGGCCTATGAGGTCATCACCTGCTGGTAGTTTTCTCCTCTTCCGGGAATCATCCGTCCCAATTAGATGGCTATCTCCAGAAAACGCCGGCGTCCCGAAGGATGTCGGCGCTTCTGGAGTTGCTCATCAGTGGTTCAAACGGCCTTCTTCTCAACCCCTAAATAGCGGACGATGCCGTGCGGAACGTCTTTGTAAGGCAACCAGTAATTATGTAAGGCTAAATCCTCACTCTCGCTCGCGCTGGCTCCGGTTCGCTTGATTTCATGCCGATTGCCGTCATCGTCGAAGCCGACAGCTCGCCAATTCGGTTCTATATGATCGGCGCGTACGGCAAAGCTGACATATAGCGCACTATCCTCGGCGTGATTTTGGTAATGCATCATACCGCTGCTGCCGCTGCTGCCTATCGGATGATCGAGATTCGGGCCGATAAGCCATTCCCAACCGGGCTCGTTGGCAAAATGCTTTTCGGGAACGAACAGCATTTCGGTCATCTTTGCCCAGTTATCATAGCCGTATTCCCGCGCCACAACCAATTGGGCATCGATTAGGCCCAGATCGGTCTGCTTGATCTGCTCGAGCGAAGATTCGCCTAAGCGTGGGTGCAACGCCTTTATGCGCTGGCAGGCTTCGTTCTTGCTCGCCCGGTGGGCATGCAGGAGCTGTTTGGCCTGGTTTTTGAGACTTTTCAGACTGGGATTGGGGGGCAGCGTTTGAGTCGCCATATACGCCTCCTTAGTAGAGTCGCCTGATGTCCGCTGAGACAGGCCGTAAGAAGGTTATATGGGATCACGGAGTAAAGCAGGTGACCATTATGGTCTTTCCGCGGACGGGTGGCTCCCTTGTGAGCACAGGTAGAATATACCTGCCGGAGATATGTAGTTCAAGTGGAATTTGGCGCGCTGCTACGAGGAGCCGATATGGAAGATCGGGGTTTCCGGAAGCTGCCCAGAATATGCTGGCCGATCCCCGTCTCTCCCCTATCGTCGTACTTAGCCTCCCTGGGGAACAAATCCCCATGGGATATTTCTCCGATTCGAACTAGGCGAATTCGATCTGGTCGAAGTCGCCCACAGGGCGGTAGCCGATTTTCTGGTAGACGCTGTTGGAGATCGGATTGTCCAGGTCGGCGAAGAGAGCGCAGAAGATGTGTCCCCGGTCGAGCTGGTGCTGGCTCAGGGCGGCGACGCAGGCGGTGGCATAGCCGCGACTGCGGAACTCGGGTGGGGTATAGACCTCGTTGATGGCGGTGCCGTGGGATGTGGGCCGGGAGTAGGCGGCCATGGAGACGGGTTTGCCGTCCTCCCAGATGAAGAGGTTGCCGGCGGCGATGCGGTTGAGGACGGCGGGGGTGATCTCTTCCAGGTTGCCGCGGGGCTCGTCGATGGCCAGGCCGAAATCGCGCGACCATCCGGTGAGCAGGTCGACGTCCACTGGCGTGGCGGCGCGGAAATGGCCGGGCGCTGAACCGCGATGTTCGACAGAGGTGAGCTGGTACACGCGCAGCCGCGTTTTGATGCGGCTGGTGCGATCGGTCGCCTCTTCCCAGGCGCGGGCGAAGCGTCCGGCCAGGTCGGCGGGTCCGAGGATGCCGGGCACGGTCCAGGTCGATGGGACGAGATGGTGGACGAGTTCGGAGAGTCCGGGGTCGGACCGGTCGCTGTAGAGGATCAGGTTGTGGGGCGGGGTCATGAGGGCGGCGAGGACGAGGCCGTCGTCGTCCGCGGCGGTGAGGTAGAGAGGGGGTGGATCCACACTCTCCTGATCGCGCAGGCGGCAGGCGAGGCCGAGTGGAAGGTTGTTGAGGGCTTCGTCCTTCTCCAGGTAGTTCTGCGCGACGTCCAGAAAGGAGCCGGCGTCGGGGTAGGTGGCGATGCGCATATCTTTCATTCCCGTTTCAGCGGCGATCAATCAGAAGAGAGGGGCCGTCGATGTGGAGCTGATGCGGCGATTCGGGTTGTTCGACCGCGCCCCGATTCAGGTGGTAGAGGTGGATATCGGGGGCGAGGAATTCTTCCGGCAATGCGAGCGATTCCTCCGGGAGGAGCAGGGAGATGGAGACCGCTGCGGAAGCGAGCTGCAGAATGCGGAGCTGGTCTATCTCCCGTTCGGTCGGAGCGAGGTCGGTATTTCTGAATTCGTGGAGAAGCGGATTCAGACAGCGGAGTGCGTGGAAGATCGGCCGCGGATTGCACAGGGTGTCGAGCAGGCCGTGGCGCACGTCCATGGTGCGGTCCAGGTCGATCAGGGGATCGAGATAGAGGCGGGCGCCGGGAGTGAGAGTGACGGCGAAGAGCGCTTCGGCGGCCAGCAGCCCGTTGCGTCGGTCGTCCTCGCCGGGCAGGGTCAGCAACCAGTCGATGCGGCCGATGTGGCTCAAGGATGTGGCTGCGCTGAGGTCGCGGGCGGTCTCCCAGGGGCCGTCGTCTCCGTCCAGGCGGCAGAGGACGGCGTCGACGGATGTAGCGGCTTCCCCGAGACGGCGGTCGAGCTCGGGCAGCTCATCCGGACGGTAGCCGATGCGGGTGCGCGGGTGCTGCTTACCGGAGACGCGCTCCCCGGGGATGATGGTGGACAGGGCCAGGGGGGTGCGGCGGCCGCAGTCGCGGAACTGCTCCAGGTGGTGGTTGGTCGGCCAGGGAGAGCCGGGGAGCTGGAGCTCCCAGGCGTCGGCGCAGGCGGGGTGGGCGTCGAGCAGGTGGTGCAGGTCGAGCTCGTCCGGGGCGGGGCCGAACGCCTGGATCTGCAGCCCTTCGGCGCGCAGCATGGAGAGGCGACGGAGCTGCAGCGGTTGCTCGAAGTCGGTCCAGGGGACGCGCACACCAGTGGCGCCCAACTCCAGGAGGGAGAGGAAGGGGTAGTCGTTGCGCACCGGCTGGCGGATGGTCGAGGGCCAGGCCAGGGGGATTTCGGTCGAGGGGGCGAGAGGATGGAGCAGGGTGATGCCGAGAGGGGCATTTGGGAAGGCAGCCGGTGTGGGCGTGAGCAGACGGGTGGTCGAGTCGAGCTCGGTGGCATCGGAGGTGCGGATGAGGTGCAGGTCGACGCGGTCGTCGAGCACCCGGCAGAGATAGAAGCCGAGTTTGGGGGCGTCGTCGCGACCCTGTTCAGGGGGCGGAGCCGAGGTGAAGAGGTGGCCGAAGCCGGGACGGGTGAAGGAGGTGGAGGGGAGGATGACCTGACGGGTGCCGGCGACCTGGTCGTAGAAGGGGAAGTGGACGTGGCCGGCAAAGAGCATCTCCACCCGATGCCGGCGGACCTGGTCCAGGAGCCAGGTGCGGGCGGGCTCTCCCAGGTTGTCGTAGTGGCCCAGGTGCGGCTCGTCGGGATGCCACAGAAAGGGGGGCATGTGGAGGAAGAGGAAGAGACGGCGGCCGGCGTGGTTGCTCAGGTCTTCCTCCAGCCAGCTTTGCTGCTCGTCCTCCTGAATGAGACCGGTGTTCATGATCTGGGAGTTGATGACGACGAAGTGGAGGTCGTCCCGGTCGAAGCTGTACCAGGAGGGGCCAAAGCGGCTGTGGTAGAGGTCCAGGGCGCGTGCGTCGACCGGGTGCGTGGGCATGGTGGTGTCGGGCTTGTCGCCCACGTCGTGGTTGCCGGCCACGTGGCGCACGGGCAAAGAGCTGGCGCGCAGCTGCTCCAGCGCCTGGTCGAGGGCAGTGGCGAAGTCGGGGGTGTCGGGGTATTCCTGCACCAAATCGCCCAGATGCACGGCGAAGTCGGGCTCCAGGGCGGCGGCCAGCGCGAAGGCGACGCCGGCGCGTCTGCTCTGCTGGCGACGGGACTCGAATTCGAGGGGGCGATCCCCCACGTCGAGCATGTAGTGGGTGTCGCTGAGGAGGAGAAATTCGCAGCGGGCCGGGGGCAGCAGTGAACGGTCGAACAGACTGTGTTTCATGGGCTCGAGGGGGATATCTTGCAGACAGGCGCTCAGGACTGAATACAGAACAACTCGGCCAGTTTGAACATCTTTAGCCTTCAGAATTCTTCCGTATTGACGGAGTTATTGTATTTTTAGTCCTTTAGGCGTTATCATGTCTGAGAAGTGGAAGGGAATTGCGGCTCGGTTATCGGCACGAAGATAGACAAATACCCGACACCTTTCAATCGGAGGAATCCGCCATGGACTGGGTAATCAAAAAGCGGGGATGCGTCACCTACTACACCAAGAAGACGAACAAGCACTTCTCGGATCTGGTGGTCGAAGAGCTGGAGAACGGGAATTTGAAGTTCCGTTTCGTGGGGATGACCGGGGCGCATGCCGGCACCAACGAGCTGAAGCTGGACGATCTGGCATCGATGGACCCGGCGCGGGAAATCCCGCGGGTTTTCGATACCTGGGACATGTACGTGCGCGAGACGGGCCTTTGCAACGGTCTGGCCGATCTGGATTTTTTGGAAGTCCACTCTTTTGGCGCAGCGCCCAAATCTCCGGACCCCCGCATAGATCCGGAGGGATATATCGCCGAGAAGAAGCGAATTCGCCAGGCGTACGGCCAGGCGTATGCCGAATACTGGGCGGAGAAGATGCCCGATAATGGTCTGCCGACCCGGTTTACGGTGTATCTGGAGGAGTTGCCCGATGTGGAGGCCAGCTACGAGCTGTGCGCCACGGCGCTCTACCAGAAGTCGGGGCGCTGAGATCTTCGGACGAGTTGGATACTATCGTGGCCGGCAGCGGAGACGCGCGGAAATGAACGAACCTGAGGGATCGTCCAGGAACAACGTCCCGGTTGCCGCTGAATCCCTTTGGAATTGGCGATCTTCGGCTGTGCGCGGCTGCGCAGTAGCCTGGCTGCTGATGGTCGCAGTGTTGCTGTCGGGGGAACCGATCCGTGCGCAGGGGG
>Ga0257125_1002236_pt1 | contig 16475 bp, 14 predicted proteins | sample SI106_200metaG_FD_190183 | JGI IMG/M metagenome (GOLD analysis project Ga0257125, IMG submission 190183) | Marine microbial communities from Saanich Inlet, British Columbia, Canada - SI106_200 | ecosystem: Environmental > Aquatic > Marine > Inlet | place: Canada: British Columbia | collected...
CTTGCATGTGTTAAGCACGCCGCCAGCGTTCATTCTGAGCCAGGATCAAACTCTCCAGTTATAATCCTTTTTCTTACTAAACTCTTTAAAGTCTTGTTTAAGACTTAGCTCTTAAAATTTCTCACTGACCAATTTTCAAAGACCAAAAAACTCATGTTCTTTTCTTGCAGAGAACCCAGCAAAGATATCTGAATTTTATATTTTTGTCAACTACTTTTTCATTTATTTAAATAAAAATTTTTCATTATCTTAAAACTATTCCCGGAGGCAGTTTTTCTCCAAACTGCACATTTTTTTCTTTTATTGCCATATTCACTTTTTCATTAATCATTCTGATAATAGATCCTTTTGCATTTCTTAGTTCAAGCCATTGCGTAATTTTTATGATGTCATCCGGCTCCATATCCCTTGTCCTATCTCCTGTCTTCCTTGCGATCTGAGCAACCATGGCATCCACCGGGTCATTGTTCTGCCATTTCTTTTTCATTACCTGATTAATCCACTTTATGGCCTGTTTAGCCGGCACCACCCTGTCAACTGATCCATATAATAATTGTCTTGCACCAAACCGAGAAAGTGTCCAGAACATGTTTTCCTGTTTTTTCCCGGGCTTGAGAAGAACGATAAGAGATTTTGCCAGCACCACCTTGTCCTTGACCAGAAGTCGTTCCATATTTCCCAATGCCATCCATAATTCAACCTGCTCCTGGGGAGAAATTTTACTACGGATATTTTTACCCTTTATTAATATGGGAGACATATCCTGAAACAATAGGCGCTGCTGACCTGCCCCTAATCCTGCAGCTACTCTTCTAATAAAGACCAGCCATTCAAGCCTGTTTTGGATTATTTTTTCAAACTTTAAACCGCTAAGATAAATCTTCCATATTTTTTTTGTACGCTCTTTATCAAAAGCATCTCCAAATCCAGGGCGCATACAGAAACCTGTAAGGTTGAGCCATCTTGCCTCATGGGCAGCAGAATATGTTCTTGTGGCTTCAAGTTCTATCAATTTGTCTGCAATGCTGCGCAAAAAGGATAAAGGCCAGTTTAATTTTTTCTGTGCCATTATCTCTTCTATGCGTTTAACAATGCTTTTAAGGGCATCATCCTCGTCAGATTCATCTGTAAACAAGCTATGTACCCTGTGGCAGGCATCTGTTATAAGTTGATCATCATAAACTTCTGTTTCTTTGCACCCGATCTGTGTTTGCTGATCTCTCAACTGGAACTGCAATTTCCATTTATGGTCACTTACCCCAGAATTGCAATACATGGAAAGTGTTCCCATTTCCGTATATTCCGCCCCGATTGTCACGGGAATAATTTTACTTTGGCCACTTTTCCCGAACCGAATAATGGTCTGGATCGGGGCCATTGAAGAAAAAGAATCATCAATGTTAACTACACTGCCTGCAGTATCGCCTGATCGATAACTTGAATGATAGATATCAAAGCTGACCGGTTCATTTGTTCTAACTTCATATTTCATCTGGGCAAGGTCAATGACTGTGCCTTCATCCAAACCTCTTTCCACCACACATACGGCTTTTAAAGTTTTTTCTTCTTTAATAGAAACGCCTATATAATAGCTTCGGGGACTGCCGCTGCCCACTCGAACTCCTTGTCCCTGTTTTACAAGGCCATAATATGAGGCGCCAAGTCCGACAGCCAGTTCAGGATCCAGGTTTTCGAGAATTTGGGGTAATTCAGAATCGCTTGACCCAAACCACTTTCCAATGGCTTTGCGTATTCTTTCCCGGGCAATAACGGGTTTAAGCGTTCCACCATTAAATAAAATAAAATCAGGCATGGGGTCTTTTGAAAGATTTTTTTGGACATTTTCTCTATGATGTTCCAGAAACCTGATAATATGCCGGGTAACAGCAGACTCTCGTTCAAAGGGAAGACCAAAATCCGTGATCTCTTTGCCTTTGTCTATCGCCAAGCTCTCCATGGATTCAACATATGGGTAGAAGTTATCCAGCAGTATGGATTCAACATCCTGCTTTGTTAAATCTGCAGCAAGGGTGCCGGCTATCAAAGACCGGCCTTCACCTTTAATAGTTATCCTGACAGAGGGTTCTTTATTATCCAGTATTTTTTCTTTTGCTTCCCTGCAACGGTGGCACAAAGTCTTCCATTTATCCGAAGTTAATTGAGTTCCTGCCTTAAACTTTGAGGCGACTTTTTTTGCCAAAGCCAGATCAATATTGTCCCCGCCAAGGATTAAATGATCTCCCACAGCAATTCTTTCAAATCGGGGCGTTCCGTCTGACGCTTTAAGAACAATTAAACTAAAATCAGTCGTACCCCCGCCAACATCACACACCAGTATCAGATCATCCGATTTTACATGTTGTTGCCAATCGTCTTCATGATTAATCAACCAGCTGTAAAATGCTGCCAAAGGTTCTTCAAGAAGGACGATAGAAGAGGAGAATCCTGCTTTTTTAACAGCCTCCATGGTTAAGTCCCTTGCCGCTTCATTAAAGGATGCCGGAACTGTGATCACCACAAATTGATTTTCAAGAAATTTATCCTCATCTTTTACAAAATGATTCCACGCATTTCTGATATGAAGAAGATATTCTGATGTGGCTGTGACAGGGGATACTTTTTCAAAACCTTCAGATCCCCAGGGCAGTATTTTAGCCCGTCTGTCAGCCTGATCATTGCACAGCCAGCTTTTTGCCGAAGACACAAGCCTGGAAGGTATTTTGGACCCATGATCCCGGGCAAAGCCACCGGCAAAAAGATCCTGTCTTTTTTTCCACGGGTGTTTCAATCCTTCTTTTGAAATATCATATTTACCGGGAATATATAAAAACGAAGGCAAAACCGAAATCTTTGTAAACTCTCCATGCCCTGTTAGCTGGGGGACATTAAAGACTTTAACCCGGCTCTTTTTTTCAACCTGTTTTTTCCCCGTTGATTTGTCATCTTTTAAAGCTGCGACATCCACATAGGAAACAGCAGAATTTGTTGTTCCCAGATCGATTCCAATAACATATTGTTTATCTTGAAAATCCAATGGTTCTCCTTAATTTCATACGGGGTCAGTTCATACGGGGTCAGGCCTGCATAGTTGGCTTTATTGATCTGGCAGATGGGGTCAGGCTTGCATAGTTGCGTTACTATCAGAAATCGCAACTATGCGGGCGACCTACCCATGATCACACTCAATTTTGTATTTCAACTTCTGCAGGAATGATAATCCCTGAATCCTGGATGTCGGACAATTTAGGAATTTCTTTTTTCCCGGCTTTCCATCCCCGATGTTTCAAAACACCCTCAAAGGGTGGCTCTCCTGAAACATTGCCAACAAGCTTTATAGCATCAATATCAAAACCGGGTTCAATCTTTATCGTTTCACCTTCTTCAGCATCCAGCACTGGTTTTACATCAATATATTTTTTTATGGTCTTTTTGCAGTCTTCCTGGATGCTTCGAACTGTAGCTCCAATTTGTTCATCATTATAAAGACTCAAATCTTCATCAAAAAAATCTAAAAGCCTGCCATCCCGCTGCAGTATAGATAAACTATGCAGGAACAAACGCCTTTTCCGGTCCTGTTCTATTTTTTGATCCACAAAATCTTTTTTGGATTTTCCTTTAGATGATGCACTCTTAGTTTTATCATGAACCTGAACAAGCGTTTTTCCCATTGAAAATTTTAAAACAATCCATAACAACCACCCGCACAATAAAAAAGCCCCTGTTACTGCTGGCAAAACCCAGATATAAAAATTTTGGGATATCAATTCTAAATGATTCAGTCCCCAGGATATGGTTTTACCTCCCATTTCATTTCCAACATCTTTCGAAAGATATTCAGACAGCCGGTCAATGCCAAAATAAAGTCCAGCATTTATACCCATACTGGGCAACAACACAAACAGGGTAATAATACCAAACGATTTTCTTGAATATATTTTAAAGACTTCCAAAGCCCGTTTCTCCTTATTAAAATCCATGACCATAAAAAAACCATGCTGTGCATTACAGCATGGTTCAGATAATAATACTAAAATACCCTATATCAAGCAACTGCTTTTTAATGATTTTATTAAAGATTGAGAATCAGGGGGATTCTCACTGAGTCTTGATTTTTATTCATCTTTAACAGTTATCAATTGCTTGTTGGCATCAAAAACCTTTTGCCCAATTCCTTTTACTTTCATAATATCTTCAGGCTTCTCAAATGGATGGGCTTTTCGATATTCTATGATTCTGTCAGCAATTTTATCACCAACATGTTTAAATGTTATAAGTTCTTTTTTTGTTCCTGTGTTAATATTTATTTTTCCACTGCTCGCCATCATTGGCTGGCAAAAACTTAAAAATAATAAACTAATCAATAATACAATAGAAAATCTGTTAATTTTTTTCATTTTCCCCTCCTTAATTAAATTTGCTTAAAAAGGCCCCCTGATTCCCAAGATCTTTCTTAGGCGATACAAAATTATATAAAATTAGAAATCTACGCAGAAAAATTTGAATTAGAGAGAAGAGATTCAATACAATGGATAGGACTATATATATAAAGATTGAGAAATTCAATTAGGGTAAACCCTGAGTTTTGAAAAAAAATGAAATAAATTTTTATATTTCGTGATAATTTATTACTTTTTTTCTACAAAAAAAGCTTATTCTAAATTTTTCAGGTTGAGCGAATAATTTTCACGTTAGTAAATCACGATATTAATAAAAAATTAAAACTTACTAAAAAAAACATTGTTTTTCGTCAAAATTAAGGGTTTACCCTAATTGACGACATCTTTTTTTTGCGATAATAATTAAACCACACTCGGAAAATCATGAATTCCTAAGGAACTCTGCTGAACTACTAAATCCTGATCACAGTCACTGGAATGGACATCATATTACCTTTTGCGAATGAACTGTAGACGTATTAGCAACTCTTAATTTGGAATTGTTAGGGTATTGACACAATTTATAATTGTTTGAGGAATGGTTCACTTCAAAAAATCGGTTGGGAGTCATGCAATGGGTGCTTCACCGCCATGGAGATTGTAGCTACTGCCTTGAGTGTAGAAAATGATGTTATTCATCCAACCTCAAGCTATCAAAACCCTGATCCTGAATTTGATCTTGATTATGTTCCTGGAAAAGCCAGAGTAAAAACAATAACCCATGCCATATCGAATTCATTTGGATTTGGTGGCAGTAATGCAGTTTTAGTGATGAAAAATGGAAAACTTAAAAAAAACAATTATTAAAATAATCGCAAAAGAACTTGATGTGCCACAAGGATCTATCAAAGATGACACATCAATTCAGGAGGACTTAGGTGCTGATTCTCTGGATTTTATCAATATTGTGATGGCCATTGAAAATAATTTCAATATTGAAATCGATGAGGATATGCTGATGGAATTCAATACTGTGACCAACATTGTTGATGCACTGGCAACAGTTCTTGAGCCTGAAAGAATATAGCCCATGCATAAAAAAATTGATATATTGCAAACTAATGATAATAAATTAAAGATAGTATTAGTTCCCAAATTAACCAATCCTTTTGTATGCAGATTTTTTAATCCCCGATATTCATTTGATACTGGGGTATTGGCTCTTGGATCATATATCAAGAACAGCGCAGATGTTAAAATTAAAAGTATCTTTGGTCATTTAGGAAAGAAATCTTTAAGCGAAACTGATTTGATAAAGATTTCAGACAAAAACTATTTGCGTGAATATGTAAATTATATTTTAGATGAAGTGCCTGATATAGTTGGCCTGAGCTGTCTTGATACATCACTTTTAAATACCGTGGTTCTTTCAAAGGCCATTAAAAAGAAAAATAAAAATGTTAAAATTATTTTAGGCGGACCCGGTATTTTTTACAATTATTCAGAATTAATGGATAATTTTATCTTTATTGATTATTGCATTATTGGTGAAGGCGAAATCGCTCTGGAAAAATTAATTGATTATTTGAATGGAAAAATCTCTATTGGTAGTGTCCCAAGTCTTGTATACAGAAATGGATCACACATTTTAGCCAATAAACCTGCAAAATGTGTGGACATTAACGCGCTGCCTTATCTTTGTTTTGATCTGTATGATATTCAGCCTGCTTCACTTCAATCCATCAATTGTGAAACAGGGCGCGGATGTCCATACAAATGTACCTTTTGCTCTACCACGACTTTTTGGGGAAACCAGTTCAGAGTTAAAGACCCTGAACGAATAGCTGAAGAGATCCAGTATTATTGCAGTCTCTATAAAAAGATATCCCACTTTGATTTTCACTCCCACGACAATTTTTTAACCAGTAAACACTACATTAAACAATTATTAAACGCGTTTGAAAAATGCAATTTGAAAATATCCTGGAACTGTAGTTCCAGGATAGATCAACTGGATGATGAGTTTATTGAAATCCTGAAACAAAGCGGATGTAATTACATAGACTGTGGCCCTGAAAGCGGGTCTTTGCGGATAAGAAAATTGATCAACAAAGATATAAACTATGAAAACACTATTAAAAATATTAAAAAATTGATCCACAATAATATCGGCATTGCAGTCAACTTTATGTTCGGGTTTCCCACAGAGACCCTTGAGGAAATTGAAGAGACTTTTGAACAGGCCTGTAAGTGTGTGGGTTTAAATGCAGACATTGTGTTTTGTTTTTTATCTCCCATTAAAGGGACAAAAATTTATGAACAATTTGAATATTTACTGATCAACAAAGCTGAAGAACACATTCATGATTTTACAGATACACGGGCAAATTATCTCTTTGGAACCGATGGGCTGCGTAAAAAACATCCATACTTTAAAAACCAGATCAAAATGTTCAGCAATTGCAAAGAATATGATGCAATTGTAGAAAAAATCCGTAGATCAGACTCAGTTCATATTTTTAACCACTTAAGCAAATTATTGTTGGCCCTTAAGCAGAATTATAAAATTGATATCTATAAAACCAAAGCTGCCCTGAGTACATTCCCTTATTCAGAAGACCTGTTCAGGTTTGCATTAAAACAGGCCAAAAAAAGTTCAATCAGCCATCAGTCTATGGCAATAGTACTGTATGAAGCAATTTTAGAACAGAGAAAAACTAACTTCAAAAACCAGTTCGAAGATATAACTTTATTTATCTTGATGGATCAAATGGTTAAACAGGATAATATTTATTTGCTTCAATGGGATTGTTTCCAACAAAATGCATATAAAGGATTTTTTAAGGAATTTACAGGCCCGGATATTTATCCCGAACTATTCGTAATAGAAAATTTTCAATTATGCTCAGCATTCAAAATAAAAACTTTAAAAATACTTTTTATGAGATTTTATAACACTAATTCACTGGAAAATATTTTAACAGGTATCACCCTGGACAAAAACCAAGACATGATCCAGGGTAAGAAGCTGCTCTATTATAAAAAACAAGTGGATGACAAAGAGATCGGGTTATTAAAAAGTCTTGAAAAAATTATAGTGGGAGAAATTCATGCTTGATGGAAAATTAGTATCCTTAAGGGAATTAGAAGCTCATGATCTGGACCAACTTTTTTTGTGGGATGAAAAAGAAGACATGTATTTATTTAAAGGCAGATATAGATTTGCCTCACAAGAAGACTTAAAGGATAATTTTATCGGTTATTCTTTTTCACAGAAAATATTTATAATTAGCAGTAACCAGACTCCCATAGGGCTTGCTTCTTACTGGGATGAAAACCATAAGAACAGAACATGTGAATTCTATGCTAGAGTTTATGACAAGAGTGTTGATCCACAGCTTTATTTGACAGAATCCTTGAATCTGTTAATAAAATTTCTTTTCACCAGTGAAAATTTATCAAAGATCTATACCCATATTTCAGATCCGCTTGACGCAATCAAGCAGGTTTTGGAAAAACTAGGATTTATAAAAGAGGGAACGCTTCGTGAACACAGGTTTGTTAAGGGGCAATATGTGGATACACAGGTGTATGGTCAACTTGTCAGTAAAAATAACCGGGTAAAGGCTTAAAAAATAAATAAAGGAGAAAATCTTGATAAATGGGAGATCAGTAAACTTAAAAAAATTGGAATCAGATTATTTACCCCATATATATAAATGGCGCAATGATCCGGAATTGATGCGATTTTATGGCTTATATCCCATACTGTCACTCGATAAAGTGCAAGAAGAAATAAAAACAAACAAGAACTTAAAAAATCGTCTTGATTTTATTGTTTTAAGCAAAAACAGGGATCCAATAGGAATGGTATGGTTAAGGCGGATTGACTGGATAAACTCAAATTGTGAGCTAAATTGCATGATCGGTGAAAAAAACTTTAGGTCAAAAGTGTTTGGGGCAGAGGCAATATTCCTTTTACTCTTGTTTTGTATGAATGAATTAAACCTGCATAAAGTGCATGCAAAAATTATAGAATTCGCCCATGAGAGTCATGCTCTTGTATCTAATGCAGGTTTTAAAAAGGAAGCTGTTTTAAAAAAAATGGTGTTTCAGGATGGAAAATACCGGGATTTGATTGTTTATGGACTTTTGCGCAAGGAATTTGAAGCGTTTACCAGGAGCACCCAGGGGCAAAAATACCTTTTGTTTTCAAGACAGATATAACCTGAAGGTCACACGTAACCTGAAGGTCACACGGGAAAAGAGACAAGCAAACATGAATTTAATACCAAATCAAATTTTTAATGAATTGCACAATGTTCGTTTTCACGTGTCCAATGTATGCAATCATAAATGTAAATATTGCCATGTATTTAAGGAGCCAGTTTCGGATAATGCCCGGCTTATGAAATTTGATGTCATTAAATCAACCCTGGATTTTTATGCAAAATTGAATGAAACACATTCAAACCATAATTTTAAATTCAGCTTTTATGGTGGAGAACCTCTTTTTAACTGGAAAGTGATTAAAAAAACACTTTCTTATGGGAACAGAATCATTCCGGGTAGAATTGAATGGGTATTGAATACAAATGGGACAATCATTACTCAGGATAAGGCAAAAACTCTTTTCAAAGAAGACGTGGATGTCCATGTCAGTATTGACGGGCCTGATGAAAAAACAAATAAAAATCGGCTTTTTAAAAGTGGTAGACCCGTATTAAAAAAAGTATTAAATTCCCTTAAAATACTTATCCAGCATAATTGCAAAGTTCAATTTGATTCCTGCCTTACAATGGAGAACATTGATGCACTTGAACCTTTGATTGATCTTGCTTCGCAAAACCAAGTGGACAGAATCTATCTGGCATTAACAGATGAAGCAGGCATGAAAGGCAAAGATTTTTTTAATGCTGAAGATACTGCAGATTTATTAATCAAGGCATTGGAATATGCCGGGACGAAGAAAGTTGTACTTGGCGGTCCCTGGAAATGTTTTTTTCCGTTGTTTTTGCCACAATCAAATGCAGTGGTTAAACATCATCCTCATTTAATAGTTGATACATCAGGCAACCTATCCTTTCCATCATTTCCCGAGCTTAAATTAGGAAATGTGGAACAAATTGAAACCATTTCAGAAACAAAAGCATATCAGGATGCATTAAAAAGAACAGCAAATATGACAAAGCCCTGCAAAGACTGCGGCCTGGAAAGCGTTTGTTCCGGTTATTTAAAAGGCATGGTTAAATATCATACCGGAACATTGCAAGGATATGAAAGAGAATGTGAGTTGGCAAAAGCAGTATGTAATAAATATTCTCAATGTATGGCCGATATTCAGGCAGAGAAGAACACTATAAATATTTCAATTATTGATATAAATATACTTGAAAAGCCTTTAATCCATTCCAGACATTTAAAGATACAGCCACAGGGGAATAATTATAAGCTTGTTCATGGGTTGAGTGGCTTTGCAATTCAAACATCAGAAGATATGCTTGAATTTATCGATTCGTTTAAACAACCGCAAACACCTCTTGACGTTTTAAACAAATATCACATTCCAAATATCACGCAAATCACAGCAACATTGGTAAAAAATAATATATTGCTTGAATTATCAAAAGATGAAGAGCTTGAATACCTTGAAGAAAGAATGTCAAATTTCCCAAAAAACAGGATTGACACCTTAAACTGTATCTGCCTTTTTCCTTTAAAAAACAATGAATCAGCCAAAAAATTCATTCAATCCATTGAACTGCTGTATATGAATCTGAGCATAAAACTTAAACCCCTGCGCCAGAAAATGCTCATTTATCTTTGCCAGGATAAAAAAGAATTAACCGGATTCTGGTTTGAACCCCTGATCCCTCCCTGGATAAAGGCGTTTGTCACTTGCCGCCGCATCCTGGTTGCAGATATCAATGAATTCAAAATTATTGATGACCCGGGGTTCAAACAGGGTATGTCCCATGAGTTAACACATATTCTTTTGAGCGATTTTAATGTGAGACTTCCTATATGGCTGGAAGAAGGTATATGTGAATATTTTTCAAAACAGAATCCTACAGAAAAACTTCTGGATCTGATGAAACAAAAACCGCTTCTGTCATTTAAAGAGTTGGAATCAAGGACCAATCATACTCTGCTTGATATCGACAACTCAAGGACACAGGAAAATATTTGCTATCATCAGTCCCATAGTTTTGTGTCTTTCTTTTGTCAGATGTTTGGTGAGAGAAAAATTCTAAAATGTTTAAAAAACATGGGGCTGAAAAAAGATTTTTCACAGGCATTTTATGAAAATACAGATAAAAACCTGATCGAAATGGAGAAGCAATGGCTGAAAAAACTTTTGAACTAAAAGTATCAAAGAATACAAGAGTTATCCAACAAGGGGAAAAAGCCCTTGTATACAATGCATTTTTTGGCACTGGGGTGATCTGTCATACTGATATGCTCAAAGTTATTGACCATACAAAACAGGGAAAACCAATCCATGAATTACAAGAGCAATATAACCAGCTGAATTTAGAGACCAAAATATCTGAATTAATGAAAAAAGGGCTTATTGTTGACAAGGATCTTCTAGAAACAAATGAACCCTATCGCATCTATAGAAATGAGGAAATTGTAAGCGGCAGCCTTGTCAATAAGCTTCGCCTGAATGTCAGCCAGGCCTGTAATATGAGATGTGCGTATTGTTATGTTGATGAAAAAGATGCCACCAATTTTGATGCAATAATGACATGGAACACGGCAAAGACCACAATCAATAAATTTTTCAGTCTTTTAAAACAGAACAATCACAAATTTTGTATCATCCGGTTTTTTGGTGGAGAGCCTCTTTTAAACTGGCCGGTTATCAAACGCAGCCTGGAGCTTATACAAAAAGAAAAACAATCAATATCGGTCAGTTTTATTTTGAATACAAACGGAACAATCTTTTCACAAGAAATAGCCAAAACCCTTTCTGAACGTAAGGTAGGACTTGCAGTCAGTTTAGATGGTACTAACAAAGAACATGATCCTGTAAGGCGATTCAAATCAGGTAAGCCAAGCTATGAAGTGATTGTTCTTCATATTGATAATTTTTTAAAGGCCGGCTGTATACTGGGCATTGGAACAACCATCGGTAACCATAATATTTTTGGATTTAAAGGTCTGATCGATCAAATCGCCTTGTGGAATGACATTTATAAGATCAGTATTCCGCTTTCATTTCAGCATCTGGCAATCGTGGATAAAACAAAAATAGATACCATACCCGTAAAAGAAAAAACAAAGAGGATAATTGCTTTGATTGAATATACCAGCCAAAAGAATGTCAGAGCAGATACAGGCATGATTCATTTCTCAATCAATGCGCTTAAGGGGCAAAGGAATACCGGCAGATATTGCAGGGCCATGGGTGGAGAAATATGTGTTTATCCAGATGGAACCATATATCCCTGTGGAGCGCTTAAAATTAAACTCGGTACCATAAATGATTTAAAATCTGTTTTTAAATCCAAAGGCTATAAGAATTTGGCAAATAGAACTGTAGGTAGTATTCCTGAGTGCAGAGGATGCGAAATAGAAGCCTTTTGTGCAGGAGGTTGTACTGCCGATGCATTTGCAGCAAATGGTTCTGTGAATACCCCAACAGCAAATTGCGAGCTTGAAAGAAAGATTTTTAAGGAGCTGGTGAAAAGAGATATTTTAGCTTCTGCTAATTTATCATAGAAAAAAGGAGGTGGTGCTTATGGATGCAGTGGTTTGATAACAGTATCTTAAATTTAGGAATATTTTTATTTTTAAAGGAGAATGGAAAGATGACGCTTGTCTACCCGAATCTGATTTTGATGCAATTAATTCTGAAATAGATGATGCTACAGGAGGAGGAGGAGGAGCAGGTAAATAATAATTTTCTCAGGCAGTTTAGATGGTACAAACAAAGAACATGATCTTGTAAGACAATTCAAATCAGGCAAGCCAAGCTATGAAGTGATTGTCCTTCATATTGATAATTTTTTAAAGGCTGGCTGTATACTGGGCATTGAAACAACCATCGGTAACCATAATATTTTTGGATTTAAAGGTCTGCTCGATCAAATCGCCTTGTAGAATCATACATATGACAGGTTCATGGCCAAGAGAGCCCCGATATGACTATGGAGGAGAATAATATTGGCAAAGAACAAAGGAAATCATATCATGCAAAAACCTAACTGGACATTATTGATTGTTGGTATAAAATTTGACAATGGGTCTAAACAATAAATGGAAAACATATGCGAACACTAAAAAATTTAACATTGAGACATCTTTTTTTTATTACGTCAGTTTTGTTGTTTGTTCTGTTCTGGCTTAGATGTGTCGATTTTGTTGTTAATTTTTATACTACCGCAAAATTGCTGACCGCTCTATCAATAGTCTTACCATTATTATTAATAATGTCGCAGGATTTGCGTTTACAAATCAGAAAAATATTCCAGGGTAAATATAAATTTTTAAAACTGTTGCTTTATGTTTTAGTTGTAACTTTTTTTTACAGTATTTTTATTTTTAAAGATAATACCACTCCTATATTCTATCCAAAGGTATATGCTTTTTTGGGAATTTGGTTAATGCACATTAGTTATCCAGTGGTAACAATTTTTTTAGGATATATCATTTTCGAAAAATATAATGATTCAAATATTCTGCTAAGGATCTTTTTTTTTATCATATATGCTCAGTTATTGCGTTTTGTTCCAATATCAACGATCATGAGTATACTCAGTTTACCAAACGCTAATTTTTTATCTCTTTTTTTTCTTAATGGATCCTGGACCGTATTAAACCTTTATGAATTCTGGCAGGAATTTTTACCTATATTAATAATAATGGTTTCCAATATCCCTGAAAATACATTCGGGCTTGGTAAAAAAATTGATAATAAAATGTTGATTTATATATTTTTCGGTACGTTGTCAGTAATTTTTTTGTCTTTAGGAATAAGTATTTTTAAAAATATAATCATGTGGAACCGTCCATTGATTTTAAATGTATTCACCTCCATCCAAGCCATAATGATTATACCAATTGTTGAAGAATTTATTTATAGGGGGGTGATCCAGAATTGTCTAACATTAAAACTTAAACCAATAAAGGATGGAGCTGTTTTTTCAGTTATTATTTCATCCACATTATTTGGATTGAGTCATTACCCGTTCGAAGCAACAAATTTTCCGTATACTTTTGTACTGGGTCTTTTATGTGGTTGGGTTTATCACAAGTCCCAAAATTTGTGGATACCGATTTTTGTTCACGGCTTTAATAATTTATTATGGATCGCTGTTTTGTAATTGTTGTTTCAATGTATCAAAATAAAATGGGGTGGTGCCTATGAGATAGATTAATTTACGACCGACTATCTTTAAAATCCAACAAAATAATTTTGGAGGTAAAATGAAACAAAGTCTTAATTTGGAATTCAAAGAACTTAAACCTGATGATAAATCAACTGATGTTAGTTTGATGCCCTGCCCATGTGGTCCATGTAGCTATGACAACAGCGGTGGTGGTCGACTATTCAAAACAGTTTATGATCGAAGTATAGGGTTGGTGTTGGGTGATCCTCGAGGTGGTCTTGCTCATGCATCTTTTGCTCCTGAAGCATCTGATAGCCAAGCCGTCGCAAAAGGCCATATGGCTGCTGCGGAAGGTGGTTTTAATTACGGCGGCGGCCTTACTGCTGGAAAGGTCACTTCCGACGTTAGCTCTGTCACCGGCAGTACTGGCGGATTAGGAAAATAATTGAATTGATTAACAACCCCCATCATGCATTATCCCTTTAATGATGGGGGTTGTCAAAGTAACATTATTTTATAAAATAAAGGAATTTTTTTGTGATCAATATAAAGGCAGCTGCAAATATTTTTTTAAGAGCATGTTTCTTTATGCAAATCGTTCATATTATTATCATTTCTTCTGTAGAATTGTTCCATGGCGGCTTTCAACATGCATCTATAAAAATTGGAATCTTTTATTATTCATTTACAATAGCTAACTTAATCGGTTTTTTTTGTTATATATACGAAAAAAATTTTGCACCTGTTTTTTTAAGAAAAATATATTTTTCTATCTCGATTTTATGGTGGATTTATCATTATTTTTTTGTTTACGATGATTTTTTTCCTAATAATTCTGATTTGTTATTTTGGTCTGTCTTCGTCGTGGTTAATGTATTAGATATCATTAACTACACTGTTTTGTACTTATATGCGTCACAGTTAAAGAGGGCATGATGAAAGATTTAATTTTGTATCCAATATCAGGCCTTTTTACTGATATTAACAATATTGAAATAAAAACCGGATCGAAAAAAGAAAATTTCTTTTTTAATGGAAAACATTCTCTTGAAAAAATAAACAGTATATTTTGGAACGAACATCTAAATTTATCGAAAGTAAAATATTTAACAGAGCTTTTGAGCGAGCGATTTGAATATCTTCCATGCTATATACCACAATACCAAGCTGTCAAAGAAAATACAGAACTTTATTTTGACCGGATTGAAATTGCAATCAAAGATCTGAAAAATCCAATGAAATCAGAGAAAAATCTTTTTTCAGCATATGAAACTTTAAATATTTTATGCAAAATGTATTCAGACTTTATTTATTACCCGTTTAAGCTGACAGTTGATTATGGCTTTTTACTAAATTGCACGGATGTCAGAATGATGTTATCAGATTGTCTCAATCCTGGTAATAATCCATATTTTGATTTTATAAAAAAACATTTCTGGCCTGTTTTAAAAACTTTTTCACCTGAATTGATTTGGATTTATGGACCCCCTGATTTTTCAATATTTACAATGGCATTATTGTCAAAAAAAGAATTTCCAGGTGTGCATATATGCATAATCGATGACCCGACAGAATACCATTCATTAAATAAAATCGGGAAATTCTTAATAAAAGATCATTTGATTTTCTCCATTATAGACAGTATCTGTATGTACCATTATCCTGACTTCGAGAATATGCTTTCTGATGCAATTTTAAAAGGCAATTCCATCAATAGCGTCCCGGGAATTCTGCATATCGACAGAATTTCAAAAAAAATAAAAACGACACTTGATGATGACTATCCATACAACCAACCGACCAAAGAACCAAAATTATTAAATGAGATCCCACCGAAATGTGAAAAAATTGATGAAGATAATTCAATAGTAATCAATTTAAAAATGTGGCCTGAATGCTATTGTTATTGGAATGATTGTAATTTTTGCGGAATAAATAAAAAATACAGAAGTCACTTAGAATTTAACCAGTCGGGCAACATAAAAAATAAAGTTGATTTTTTATGTGAATTAAATGACAAAGGATATCGTTATTTTTGGCTGTCTGACGAAGCTGTCCCGCCTGAGATTTTAAATAAATTTTCAAATGAAATTATTAAAAGAAAAATAAATATAAATTGGCAAATCCGTTCGAGGATTGATGAGGGTTTTACTCAGGAAGTTTGTAACTCACTTTCAAAGGCAGGGCTTAAAGAAATCCGTTTCGGTTTAGAATCGGCAAGTTATCGCATTTTAAAATTAATGAATAAATTTTCTGAAAATTTTAGGCTATCGCTTGTTGAAAAAATAGTCTCAAGATTTAACAATGTAGGCGTTTCTGTTCATATTTGTTTAATGATTGACTTTCCTGGCGAAACATCTGTTGATCGTTTTGAGACATTCGATTTTGTAGAAAATTTAGTAAAGAAATATCCCAGTGTTACTTTCAATATGAACAGGTTTATGCTTGACGTCACGAGTGTCATATATCGACAATATGAAAAATTTGGCATAACAAACATTATTTGGCCTTGCCCTATCGAATATTTTTTAGGAAATACTATCGAATGGAGTTCAGAGCAAAGGAACAATCAGAGAAACTATATCAATAATTTGAGAAATGATTTTACAAGACAGAATTTATATCCATGGATGCCTCCAAAATCTTTGACTTCACCTATTCGCTTTTATGTGCAATGTGAGACATCAAAAATGACTTTGATTTGGAAAACAAAACCGTATTTAAAGTCAAATAAACAACCCTATGTGTCAGGGTAGTTGTC